>OBXL01000044.1_pt1 | contig 102463 bp, 103 predicted proteins | sample 1476591 | NCBI WGS metagenome assembly OBXL01 (sample SAMEA2580155, study PRJEB22360) | human gut metagenome | biome: human gut; feature: human-associated habitat; material: faeces | place: Denmark | collected 2008/2010 | reverse complement strand
CACACCTGTTCCCATGCCGAACACAGAAGTTAAGCTCCTTAGCGCCGATGGTAGTTGGACTGACGTTCCGCTAGAGTAGGACGTTGCCAGGCAAATCATTGTATGGATGCGATGAGCTGATATTGAGACCGTGAGGTCTCTTTTTTTATGTCGAAATTTAGATAAATCTTTTGAAACTAATGAATTGAGGAGTAAATGTATTAAACTAAAAAATGATAAAAATAATAAAACTTCTTCAATAATATACTGAAGAAGTTTTTAATATTATTTCAAATTAATAATGAATACAACATTTTATTTTCATTAATATAAATATTTGATGGATCAAATTCATCGACATTATGTTTTAATTGTTCTAAATCTTGATGATTATTTAACTGAATGCCAATAATAACAGTACCCGTATTTTGAGAAGCTTTTTTTAGATATTCAAATTTAGTAATATCATCTTGAGGACCTAAAACATCATTAACAAATTCTTTTAAAGCTCCTGGACGTTGAGGGAAATTTAAAATGAAATAATGTTTCATTTCTTCATATAAAAGTGAACGTTCTTCAATTTCTTTCATACGATTAATATCATTATTTCCACCACTGACTACGCATACTACAGTTTTTCCTATAATATTGTCTTTATAAAATTCAAGAGCTGATACACTTAATGCACCTGCTGGTTCTGCTACTATTGCTTGTTTAGAGTACATATCTAAAATTGTAGAACATACTGCGCCTTCATCAATTTGTAAGTAGTCGTTGACGTATTGTTTGACAATATTAAAAGTAATATCACCAACACGTGCTACTGAAGCGCCATCAACAAATTTATCTATATGTTCTAAAGTTACAACTTTATTTTGAACTACTACTGATTCATACATACTACTTGCTCCGGCAGGTTCGACGCCAATGATTTGTGTATGTGGACTATGTTCATGCATATATGTACTTACACCGGATATTAGACCTCCGCCTCCAATAGCTGCAAAGAGATAATCAAATTGAATCTTTTCTTTTTTTGCTTCTAATAAAATTTCTTTTGCTAATGTCCCTTGACCAGCGATAGTATAAACATTGTTGAATGGATCAATAAATGTCATATGATGCTCATCTGTATAAACTAAAGCTTCTTTTAAACAATCATCAAATGTATCGCCAGTTAGAACGATTTCTACATTTTCTGCACCGAAGAATTTAACTTGATTTACTTTTTGAAGAGGGGTTGTCACTGGCATAAAGATAACAGCTTTTAAATTTAATGCTTTAGCAGTATAAGCTACTCCTTGGGCATGATTACCAGCACTTGCGCAAGTAATACCTTTTGATTTAGCTTGTGTGTCTAATACTGAAATAGCGTTATAAGCACCACGCAATTTAAATGAGCGTACCCATTGCAAGTCTTCTCTTTTTAAATAAACATTACAATTATATTTTTGTGAAAGATAATGATCATATTGTAATGGTGTTTCTTTCACAACATCTTTTATACGTAAATAAGCTTCGTCTACATCAGTAGCTGTTACCGTTGTCTTTAAAACCATTTGTTATCATCCTTACATTGTTTTCTCATATTTCTCTATTAATTCTTCATATTTTAATGTAATAGCAATATCATCTAATCCATTTATAAGTTTATCTTTCCAAGTTTCATCTATATCAAAGTGGAAAGATTGATTATTTGCTGACACAGTTTGATTTGGTAAATCAACCGTTATATTATTTTGATCGGCTAGATATTTTCTAGATTGTTCATTTAAAACAATAGGTAACATTCCATTTTTTGTACAATTCATATAGAAGATATCGCTAAAACCACCAGCAATAATAATATTAAAGCCAAAATCTTTTAAAGTCCAAGCAGCATGTTCACGACTTGAACCACAACCAAAGTTGTCTCCAGTAATAAGAATTGAAGCACCTTTATATTTTGGTTTGTTTAGATTAAAATCCGGATTATCTGATCCATCAGGTAAATAACGCCATTCATCAAAAGCAAAGGGTCCAAAACCAGTTTTAGTAATTCGTTTAAGATGAACTTTTGGAATAATTTGATCTGTATCAATATTGTCGTTAAACAAAGGGACTACTTTACCTGTGTATTGGGTGATAGGTTGAATATCCATTACTTATACAACCACCTTTCTTACGTCAACGAATTTACCATTTATTGCTGCGGCTGCAGCCATAGCCGGAGAAACAAGATGTGTACGTGCACCTTTACCTTGTCGACCCTCAAAATTTCGATTACTTGTTGAGGCACAATGGACACCTTCTGGTACTTGGTCAGGATTCATTCCTAAGCACATGGAACATCCAGGTTCTCTCCATTCAAAGCCTGCTTCTTTAAATACTTTGTCTAACCCTAGAGATTCTGCTTCTTTTTTTACTGTACGTGAGCCAGGAACAACAATAGCAGTAATTTTAGGATGTACTTTTTTTCCTTTTACGATATGGCTTGCTTCTATCAAATCTGATAGGCGAGCATTAGTACATGAACCTAAAAAGACATAACCTAAATCGATATCTTCTGCTTTTTGACCAGGTTTTAGTCCCATATAGTTGTATGCACGTTCATCATTAATATTTTGAATTTCTGGGAATGGAGAACTAAAATTCACACCCATCTCTGGATTTGTGCCCCATGTCACTTGAGGTTCTAAATTGGTTACATCAAGTGTAATCACTTTGTCAAAATGAGCATCTTCATCTGAATATAGTTTCTGCCATTCTCCAATAGATTGATTAAAGTTCTGTGCATATGGTCGACCTTTGATGTATTCAAATGTAGTTTCATCCGGTTGAATAATACCGTATTTAGCTCCACCTTCAATTGCCATGTTACAAATTGTCATTCGACCCTCCATGGATAGTGATTGAATGGTTTCTCCAGTAAACTCAAGTGCATAGCCTGTTCCGAAATCTACACCATGTTGATTGATTAAATGTAAAATAATATCTTTAGCATACACACCTGGTTGTAATTTACCTGAAACTTCAATTTTAAGATTTTTAGGTTTTGTTTGCCATAATGTTTGAGTTGCAAAAACATGTTCTACTTCACTTGTTCCAATGCCAAAAGCAATAGCACCAAATGCCCCGTGAGTTGCTGTATGTGAATCACCACATACGATTGTCTTACCTGGTTGTGTTAATCCAGTTTCAGGACCTACCATATGAACGATACCTTGCTCATCTGAACCCATATCAAAAATATGTACACCAAAATCTTTGGCGTTTTTCTGTAAAGTCGTAATCTGTTTATTAGCAATTTCATCTCTAATATTAAATATATCGATTGTAGGAACATTATGATCAAGAGTTGCAAAGGTTAAATCTGGACGTCTAAGTTGTCTTTTTTGAAGTCTTAATCCTTCAAAAGCTTGAGGAGAGGTCACTTCATGTATAAGATGCAAATCTATGTATAAGAGTTGAGGTTCGCCTTCTTTACCAGTTAAGACATGTTTATTCCAAACTTTATCAAATAATGTTTGAGCCATTATTTATGTACCTCCCTTTATTGATAACTTTTTTTAGTAACTCAAAGATGTCTGAAGTTTTATAGTGTCCTCCAAGATCTTTTGTTGTTTTACCAATTTTAATTAAATGATATACAGCATGTTCTAATTCTTCTGCTGCGACACTTTGATTTAAACTTTCTCTTAAACACATTGCTAGTGACAATACCATTCCAAATGGATTAGCAAGATTTTGATGAGCAATGTCAGGCGCTGAACCATGAATAGGTTCATAAAGTCTAGTACCGTGTTCACTAAAACTTGCCGAAGGTGATAAACCGAGTGAACCAGGTATTACTGAAGCTTCATCACTTAAAATATCACCAAAGAGATTTTCAGTAACAATGACGTCGAATTGTGAAGGATGAGTAATTAAATGCATACTACACGCATCAACGAGTAAATGATTTAATTCGATGTCCGGATAAGACTTGCTTACTTCAGTAACAGTTTTTCTCCAAAGTTTACTTGAAGCAAGGACATTCTCTTTATCTACAGAAGTTACTTTTTTACTACGAGTACGTGCTAATTCAAATGCAACTTTAGCAATACGTTCTATTTCAGCTTTAGTATAAGTGAGAGAATCTAATGCTTCAGAATGATTCATATGTCTAGGTTCACCAAAATAAATGCCACTCGTTAATTCACGAACTATAACTAAGTCTGTATGTTTAACACGCTCTTCTTTTAAAGGTGAAAATTGACTGGTACCTTCAGTCACTTTAGTAGGACGAATATTAGCAAATAAGCCTAACTTTTTACGTAACGCTAATAATCCTTGTTCTGGACGATTATTAGGATCTGTCCATTTTGGTCCTCCAACTGCTCCTAATAAAATCGCATCTGCTTCTTGACAGGCAGAGAGTGTTTCATTAGGAAGGGGAGTGCCATGTGTATCAATGGCGGCTCCTCCAAAATCATAACTTTTTAAATTATAGGTGAAATTGTATTTCTTACTTATTATTTCTAATAACTCTAAACTTCCATTTAAAATTTCAGGTCCGATGCCATCTCCGGGTAAAGCAACAATTTTATATGTCATTATTTATTACCTACTTTCTCTAAATCTTGGGCAATATATTTAGCATGAGCTTCTACATATGCTTTACAAGAAGCTTGAAGTATATCATGATCGATACCTATACCATTAACATGTTGATTTTCAATAACAAGCTCAACATGAACCTCAGCTTGTGCATCTGTACCTTCAGTAACTGAATCAATTCTATAATCGATGAGTTCACTATCTTTTTTAAAAATACGATCAACAGCATTGTAAATTGCAACAATTGATCCTGTACCAATGCTTGAATCTTGATAAATATGACCTTTTTTATCTTTAATGACAACAACAGCGCTTTGTAAACCATTTGAAACATATTGTAATTGCAAAGTTTCTACTTGATAAATTGCATTTTGTTCATGTTCAGAACCTTGAATAATCGCATGAATATCTCGGTCAGATACTGATTTTTTCTTATCTGCTACTGCTTTAAATTGTTTGAATAACTCGATTTGTTGTTTAGGTTCAATGTCATAACCTAACGTTTTAAGTTTTTCAGCAAAAGCATGTTTACCAGAAAGTTTGCCTAAAGGTAATTCGTTTTTGCTTATTCCAACAAGTTGAGGCGTCATGATTTCGTATGTTTCAGGATTTTTAAGAACACCATCTTGATGAATACCTGATTCATGACTGAAAGCATTTTGACCAACAATTGCTTTATTTCTTGGAACTCGAATGCCTGCATATCTAGAAATTAAATCTGAAGTCAATTTAGTTTGCTCTAATTTTAATTTTGTTTCAATACCATAATGATCTTTGCGAACGTATAGTGCTAATGCAATTTCTTCTAATGCAGTATTACCTGCACGTTCACCAATACCATTTACAGTACCTTCAATGCGTTTCGCGCCATTTTCAATTGCAGCTAAGCTATTTGCTACTGCCATACCCAAATCATCATGACAATGTGCACTATAAATAATTTCTTTTTCTGATTTAACATTTGTAATAAGAGATTTAAAAATGACACCATATTCACTTGGATAGCTATATCCAACAGTATCTGGAATATTGATTATTGTAGCTCCTGCATCAACAGCTGTTTGAACAGATTTTATAAGGAATGGTTGATCTGTTCTTGATGCATCTTCTGGTGAGAATTGTACTACATCGAATAATGATTTAGCATAACTGACATGTTCCTTAATTGATTCTAAGACTTCTTCTTGAGTCATTTTTAGCTTATGCTCTAAATGAATAGGGGAAGTAGCAATAAATACATGAACACGTGGTTTAGCAGCACATTTTGTTGCTTCATATACAGCATCAATATCAGATTTTTTACATCTTGCTAATCCACACACTGCAGTGGTAGTTAATGCTTTAGAGATTGCTTCTACAGATTTAAAACTTCCAGTACTTGAAGCGGGGAAGCCTGCTTCAATAACATCGACTCCCCATTTTTCAAGTTGCTTAGCAATACTTAAACGTTCATCAAATGAAAAATTCACACCAGGTGTTTGCTCTCCATCTCTTAACGTTGTATCAAATATTTGAATATGGCTTTCCATTTTTAACATCTCCTTACATTTTATTTTTGAATGCTTTTAGATTTAATGAATGGCATCATTTTTCTTAGTTCACGACCCACTGCTTCAATTTCATGACCATGTTGTTGTTCACGTAATTCATAAAATTCTTTAAATCCATTTTCGTTATCTTTAACAAAGCGATTAGCGAAATTACCATTTTGAATATCTTTAAGTACTTCTTTCATATTATCTTTAACATCTGGAGTAATGACACGTGGACCAGATACGTAGTCACCAAATTCAGCAGTATTTGAAATTGAATAACGTACATTTTCCATACCGCCTTCATACATTAAATCAACGATCAGTTTCATTTCATGTAGTACTTCAAAATATGCTAATTCTTTTTGATATCCAGCTTCCACTAATGTCTCGAAACCACTTTGAATCAGTTTATGAATTCCCCCACAAAGTACAGCTTGTTCACCGAATAAGTCAGTTTCAGTTTCTTCTTTAAATGTTGTTTCAATAACACCAGCACGTGTAGCACCAATACCTTTTGCATAACTTAAAGCAATATCACGTGCATGACCTGTAGCATCTTGTTGAACGCCAAATAATGCTGGCACAGCTGAACCTTCAACAAATGTACGTCTTACTAGATGACCAGGACCTTTAGGTGCTACTAAGAAGACATCTACATCTTTAGGTGGTTCGATGACGTTAAAATGAATATTAAATCCATGTGCAAAAGCTAATGCATTACCAGCTTCTAAATTTGGAGCAATTTCATTTTTATATACATTACCTTGAATTTCATCAGGAAGTAATACCATAATAACGTCTGCTTGTTTAACTGCTTCAGCCACTGGATAAACATCTAATCCATCTTCTTTAGCTTTATTAAATGAATTACCTGGACGAATACCAACTCTTACGTCGTAACCGTTATCTTTAAGGTTTTGAGCATGTGCATGGCCTTGAGAACCGTAACCGATAATAGCGATTTTTTTACCTTGTAGTGCATCTTTTTCTACTGATTGATCATAATAAACTTTTGTCATAATACTTTCCTCCATTAGTTAAAAAATTTCAAAAATTGCGAATATTAAAAAGGTAATAATTAACTTTATGATGTTAGACATTAAATATGATAATTGATGTAAAATGCTAGCGCATCATCTAAGAATTAATCATTCACATCTTCAACATTAATAACACTGACTTGTTTTTTTAATTTAGTAATTAAAATTCGATATACATCTTCATCCTCAATATGAACTTTGATTGTCATATCAGATATGCCATCTTCACTAGCAGGTTTTACATATAATTCATTGATATTGTACTGTAATCTTACAAAAGCACTTGTGATTCGATTTAACGTACTGACTTGGTCAGCTACTTTTAATTTTAAAGTTCGGTTCATTCTAGGCCCTCCATTTCATGATTAGCTTTACCACTAGGAATCATAGGGTTTACAGGTTCCGCTGGAGAAATTCTTACTTCAATTAAAGCAGGACCTTCATAATTAAAAGCTTCATCTAATTGCGCTTTTAATTTATTAGGGTGATCGATTAAGAAGCTTTTAACACCGTAAGCTTCAGCCATTTTAATAAAATCTGGTTGATCATTGAAAACAGAATGTGAAAAACGTTGATTAAAGAATTTATCTTGCCATTGTTTTACCATTCCTAATGTACCGTTGTTAATTAAAACAATTTTTACATTTAGATGATATTCAGGTAATAACGCCATTTCTTGATTGGTCATTTGGAATCCACCATCACCTACAAAACAAATAACTGTTTTATCTGGAGCTGCGAGTTGTGCACCAATTGCTGAAGGAATACCGAATCCCATTGTTCCTAATCCACCACTTGTAACCCATTGACTATGATGTTTAAACGGATAAAATTGTGCTGACCACATTTGATGCTGACCTACATCTGTAGTGATGATGGCTTCACCATTTGTGATTTTACCAATATATTCAATCGCTTCTTGTGGACGACAAAATGTATCATTAGCTTCTTTGTACTTAAATGGATGTTTTGATTTATTATCTAAACAATGATCTACCCATTCTTTGTATGTAGCATGACTTTGATGTTCAGTAACTAATGCTTCTAATACTTTTTTACAATCTGCAACAATTCCGAGTGTTGTAGGAATCACTTTATTAATTTCTGATTCATCAATATCAATGTGTACCACTTTAGCATTTGGTACGAATTCCTTAGGATTACTAGCCAAACGATCATCAAATCGACTACCTAAATTAATGAGTAAGTCACATTCAGTGAGTGCCATGTTACTTGCATAAGAGCCATGCATACCGCCCATACCAAGGAAAAGGGGATTTTCATATGGAATAGCACCTAGACCTAATAAAGTTGTAACAACAGGAATTTGATGGTGAGTAACAAATTCGGTTAATAAAGCATTTGATTTTGAGTGATTGATACCTGCTCCAGCTAAAACAACAGGTTGTTTTGCATGATTTAAATATTGAGAAAGTTGTTGAATATCTTCTTTATTTGGATTTTCAGTTACTTGATATGAAGGTAAATGAACTTTTTCTTCAAGTGGAGCAGAAGAAGTTAAAACACCCATATCTTTTGGGAAATCAATAACTACAGGTCCTTTACGTCCAGTATTTGCTAAATAGAATGCCTCGTGAACAATTCTAGGGATATCATCTACATGTTTAACTTGGTAATTAGCTTTTGTAATTGGTGTCGTCATTGATAATAAATCAGCTTCTTGGAATGCATCTTTACCAATACCAGGGGTTGCCACTTGTCCGGTAAATACGACTAAGGGTAGAGAATCACAATAAGCATCAGTAATACCAGTGATAGCATTTGTAGCTCCAGGACCACTTGTTACGACGACGACACCAGGTTTGCCTGAAACACGTGCGTATCCTTCAGCGGCATGGGTAGCACCTTGTTCATGACGTGCAAGAATATGTTTAATTTTTTCATCATAAAATGTATCGTATAATGGTAAAACTGCGCCACCTGGATATCCAAAAATGAAATCAACATCTTCGTGTACAAGTGCTTCTACTAATAAGTCAGAACCACTTCGAGTTGTAAGTGTTTCAGTTTGTTTATTACTTTCCTTTGTTTTTGACATATTTATCGCTCCTTAAATTTAAATAAGATTTTCTGGGACTTGCATAATACCACCCGTATTTGCACTGGTTACTAAAGCAGTGTATCTTGCAAGATAACCTGTTTTTACTTTAGCTTTAAAAGGCTCAAGTTCTTCTTTACGTTTATACAATTCTTCTTGAGGCTGATTAACATCTAAAGTTCGATTTACTAAGTCAATAGTAATTTCATCACCATCTCTAATCAGACCAATAGGACCTCCTGAGGCTGCTTCTGGTGAAATATGACCTACAGCGATACCACGAGTAGCTCCAGAAAAACGTCCATCCGTAATTAAAGCGACATCTTTTCCTAAACCTCTTCCGACGATAGATGATGTAGGAGCTAACATTTCTGGCATACCCGGACCTCCTTTAGGTCCTTCATATCGAATGACCACTACGTGACCTTCACGAACTGTTTTATTATCAATTGCTTCTACAGCTGCATCATGTGAATCAAAGCAAATTGCTTTTCCTTTAAATACTTTAATTGAAGGATCAACACCACCAACTTTAATTACTGCACCTTTAGGAGCAATATTACCGAATAAGACGGACAATCCACCTTCTTTATCATATGGAGCATCTAAAGAATGAATAACATCGAAATTTTTAATCTCTTTACCTTGGTTATTTTCTCTTAATGTTTTACCAGTAACTGTGAGTCGATCTGGATGTAGGGTTCCTTCTTTTTTCATTAATTCATTAATGATTGCTGGACATCCGCCAGCTTCATGAACATCGTGCATAGAATAAGAAGAACTTGGTGCAATCTTAGATAAATAAGGCGTTTTTTTAGCAATTTCATTAATTCTTTCTAAGTCATATTCAATTCCAGCTTCATTAGCAATTGCTAATGTATGAAGTACAGTATTTGTTGAACCACCCATTGCCATATCTAAAGCAAATGCATCATCAATTGCTTCTTTTGTAACAATATCACGAGGTTTAATATCATTTTTTATATTTTCTACCAATTGGAATGCTGCTTGTCTAATCATTTCACGACGTTGATCGCTTACTGCTAAAGCTGTACCGTTGTAGGGAAGTGCTAATCCTAAGACTTCCATTAAACAGTTCATAGAATTTGCTGTGAACATTCCTGCACATGATCCACATGTTGGACAAGCATTTTGTTCCATATCTAAAAATTCTTCTTTAGTAATTGAACCTTCTTTAAAAGCTCCGACTGCTTCGAACATAGATGATAGAGTTAAAGCTTTTCCCTGAGCAGATAAACCAGCTTTCATTGGGCCACCTGAACAAAAGATAGCAGGGACATTTGTTCTAACAGCTGCTAATAACATGCCAGGTGTAATTTTGTCACAGTTAGGAATATAAAATACACCATCAAACCAATGAGCATTGATAACAGTTTCAGCCGCATCTGCAATAATTTCACGTGACGGTAAGGAATACCTCATACCAATATGTCCCATTGCTATTCCATCATCGACACCGATTGTATTAAATTCAAAAGGAATTGCTCCTGCTTCACGAATCGCTTCTTTTGCAATATCAGCTAATTCTCTTAAATGAACATGTCCAGGAACGATATCGATATATGAATTACAAATTGCTACAAAAGGCTTATTCATGTCAGTAGGACTTTTAAGTGCTCCTGTCGCGTGTAATAGGCTTCTTGCTGGTGCTTGGTGATCACCTTTTTTTATCATGTCACTTCTCATTTATTCATTCCCCCATAAATTACTAATTATTAAAATAAAAAAACGCCCCAATAAAGTTGGGACGTTTTTAAGTCCCATTCAATGAGAAATAGGACTTAAACATTTAGTAAATTAAGCTACTAAAGTTCCAGCCCTGAAGAGTATAATAAAATAATTAAATTTTCTAGTGGTGACAGTGAATATGTAAATGATTGCATGGTATTATACTCCTTTCTTGAATGGATTATTATTTGAATAGTTAGAATTGTTTAAAAATTTGATAAATTTAATTTACACTAAACAGATATTAAAGTCAATACTCTTTTTAGAATTTTCTAACAATTTAGAAGAATAATTTATGTTTTATTAATGAGAAATTTTTAGTAAAGTTTGTTACAATTATTAAGTTAAATTTAGATGAAATAATGAAGAGTAAAATAAACATGAGGAGAGAGAACAATACATGATACCTATCAAAAATTTAGATGAGATGGAACATTTTGCTAAAATTTTAATGAAACATGTTGGTTCAAAAGATGTCATTTTATTGAATGGAGATTTAGGTGCTGGTAAAACAACGTTGACTCAATTTATAGGTAAATATCTAGGAGTAAAGCGTAATATTAATTCTCCTACGTTTAATATCATAAAATCATACAAAGGTAAGGAGTTAAAACTTCATCATATGGATTGTTATCGCTTAGAAGATTCAGATGAAGATTTAGGATTTAATGAATACTTTGAAGATGACGCTGTTACAATAATTGAATGGAGTCAATTTATACAGGAGTTCCTTCCAGAAGAGTATTTAGTGATTAATATTACGACTATAAATGAAAGTCAACGACAAATTAATATAGCAGCAAAAGGCTATCATTATACTAAAATAAAGGAAGAGATAGACAATGAACTTACTGTTAATTGATACTTCAAATCAACCCATGTCAATTGCTTTGATGAACGATGATGAAGTTTTAGCAATAAAAACAACAAATAGTAAAAAAGATCATTCGAGCCAACTTATGCCTGGTATTCAATCCTTATTTAATGAATCGAATTTAAAAAAACAAGAATTAGATGGGATTGTTGTTGCAAAAGGACCTGGCTCTTATACAGGAGTGAGAATAGGCGTTACTGTAGCGAAAACATTAGCCTATGCTTTGAATACTAAATTATATGGTGTCTCATCGTTAAAAGCATTAGCGGCTACTATAGATACGAATGATAAAAGAATTATCGTACCAATATTTGATGCTCGTCGCCAAGCGGTATATACAGGATTATATCAATATGAAAATAATCAATTAAATACAATTGAAAAAGACCAATATATTTCTTTAGAAGCGTTGCATAAAAAACTCAATGCTTTAAATCAACCTTATGTGTTTGTAGGAGAGGACACGGAAAAAATATCTGAATTACTACATGGAGATATTGAGACTAAACTGCCTAATGCAACTGTCATGAAACACTTGATTCATCAACCTGAGAACATTCATACGTTTGTACCAAATTATATAAAATTGTCAGAGGCGGAACGTAATTGGTTAAACCAACAGAAGAACAGTTAACTATTAGAGCGATGCAAGTCGATGATGTACCAAGTGTTTTCGATATTGAGAGAGAAAGCTTCAACGATAGTTCATGGACCATTGATGCATTTTACCATGAATTAAATGAAAATAACTTCGCAAAGTACTTTGTTGTTATTTTTCAAGAAGAAATTATTGGATATTTAGGATTATGGATAGTAATTGATCAAGCTCAAATTACAACCATAGCAATCAAAGAATCATTCAGAGACTATGGATTAGGTCAGCTATTACTTAATTATGTGATGGACTATGCTAGGCATACTTGTGATGTGATGAGTTTAGAAGTGAGAATTACGAATGTGATAGCTCAACATGTATATAAAAAATTAGGGTTTCAATATGGCGGTAAAAGAAAAAATTACTATGGAGAAGGCGAGGATGCATTAGTGATGTGGGTGAATTTAAATGAATAGAGACATATTAATATTAGCGGTTGAAACAAGTTGTGACGAAACAAGTGTAAGTGTTATAAAAAATGGAAATACGATTTTATCTAATATTGTACTTAGTCAAATAGAAAGTCATAAACGTTTTGGGGGAGTAGTCCCTGAAGTTGCAAGTAGACATCATGTAGAGGGAATTACGACTACAATTGATGAAGCGTTATCTTCAGCTAATGCTACTATGGAAGATATCGATGCCGTAGCTGTTACACAAGGGCCTGGATTAATAGGGGCACTTCTAATAGGAATTAATGCAGCAAAAGCTTTAGCATTTGCCTATAATAAGCCAATCATTCCTGTTCATCATATTGCTGGACATATTTATGCTAATCATCTTGAAGAACCGTTAACCTTTCCTTTAATAGCATTAATCGTTTCGGGTGGACATACAGAACTCGTTTATATGAAATCACATTTAAATTTTGAAGTCATTGGTGAAACACGAGATGATGCTGTAGGAGAGGCTTATGATAAGGTAGCAAGAACAATTGATTTACCATATCCAGGAGGCCCAGCTATAGATGCACTTGCTTTGGAAGGAAAGGACACATACCATTTTCCTAGAGTATGGCTTGAAAAAGATAGTTATGATTTTAGCTTTAGTGGATTAAAAAGTGCAGTGATTAATAAGTTACACAATCAGCGACAAAAAAATGAAGACATAAAAAAAGAAGATGTTGCTACCAGTTTCCAAAATAGTGTTGTTGATGTATTAAGTACAAAGGCTATTAATGCTTGTAAATCTTATCATGTTGAACACCTTATTGTAGCTGGCGGAGTAGCTAGTAACAAAGGATTAAGAGAACGATTAAATCATTTGTGTAAAGAAAATAACATTAAACTTTCAATACCTAATTCAAAGTTATGTACAGATAATGCTGCTATGATTGGGGCTGCTGGATATTATTACTATAAAGCTGGAGTAACTTCATCTCTAGATTTAAATGGAAAAAATAATATAGACATTGAAGATGTAACAGTTGAATAATAAAGTAAAAAGTAATTGAACTTAAAATCAAATAAGTTTCAATTACTTTTTTATTTAATTAGGTTAATGTATTGATATATGATATATGTCAATAGAGAACGTGTGTACTTATCAACAAATAGTTAATATCTTGTGGATAAAAAGGGGGTAAAGGTGTGAATATAGTTTGAATGTTGTGTAAAAGTTATGTAAATTATTATCATTCACGTTGTGGATAACTAGGATAAGTTCGTGGATAACTGATATATCAGTATTTTAGTTGTTTATAAATTTGTGAATGAAATAAATAAAAAAACTAGTAAAAATTTGATACCTTTACTAGTTTTTCTTAGATATATTAAATTTTTTCTTGTAATTCTTCCCATTCAGCCATAACATTCTCTAATTGTCGTTCGGTACTTAATTTCTGCTCAGCAAGTTCATTTGCCTTAATAGGATCATTAAAAATATCAGGCTGAGTCAATTGTTGATCAATTTGAGTAATTTGTTCTTCATATTTTTCGATTTGTTCTTCACATTGCTCAATTTGACGCTCAATTTTTCGTAATTCTCTCTTATATTGTTTTTGAGAAGCATACGTATTAGTTGTTGACGAATCGGTGTCTTCTAAATCAAGCGTTTCATCTTTATTGTGTTCCGCTTCAAATTCCTTTAACGCAGAAGCTTCTTCTGTTTTCTCAATAAAATATTGATAGTCACCTAAATACAGTTGACCACCATCTTTATTTAAATCAAATACTTTATTTGCTAGTTGATTAATAAAATATCGATCATGGGAAACAAATAAAATTGTACCTTCAAAATCTTTTAACGCTTGTTCTAACATTTCTTTAGAATCTATATCAAGATGGTTAGTAGGTTCATCGAGTATCAAAACGTTATCACGTTGTAACATAAGTAAAGCTAATTGCAAACGTGCTTTTTCGCCCCCTGATAAATCATTAATAACTTTTTTGACGTCATCTTGAACGAATAAAAATCGTCCTAAAATAGCGCGGACATCTTTTTCATTCATCATAGGATATTGATCCCAAACATAATCTAATATTGTTTTATTAGATTTGAATTCTGCTTGTTTTTGATCGTAATATCCTATGTTTAAATTAGCACCATAAGTAATTTCTCCACCTAATGCTTTTTGACGATTTGCAATTGTTTTGATAAGTGTAGTCTTTCCAACTCCATTAGGTCCAATAATAGCAATATGGTCTCCTTTTGTAACTTCAATATTAATAGGAGCAGTGATAGGGGATTGATAACCTACTTCTAGATTACGGATATGCATCACATCATTGCCAGTATTTCTATCAAATCCAAACTGGATATTAGCACTTTTAGCATCCATCATTGGCTTATCGATACGTTCCATTTTTTCTAATGTTTTTCGACGACTTTTAGCCATACCGCTTGTTGAAGCTCGAGTAATATTTTTTTCCACGAAAGTTTCAAGGCGTTTAATTTCTTCTTGTTGTTTTTCATATTCTTGCATTCTTAATTCATAGTATTTATCACGTTGAGTAATAAATTGCTCATAATTACCTACATAACGCTTCACATCTCCTAAAGCAACGTCATATATTTGAGTTACAATTTTATCTAAGAAGTATCTGTCATGACTAATAATAATGATGGCACCTTTAAAATATTTTAAATAATCTTCTAACCACTTAGTTGTTTCCAAGTCAAGATGGTTTGTAGGTTCATCTAATAGTAATAAATCGGGTTCACTTAAAAGCATCTGTGCTAAAGATAAACGTGTTTTTTGTCCGCCACTAAAATCATTAATGGGTTTATCAAATTCTTCTTCAGTAAAGTTTAAACCATGCAATACTGTTTTAATTTTACTTTCATATTGATAACCTTCAAGTTGTTCAAATTGATTAGATAATGATTCATAACGCTCCATATGTTGTTTATAATCTTCTGAATCATAACTATCAACGTGAGCGGCTAACCAATCAGTTTCATCATTAATAAGCGTTTCCATATGCTTAATATGTTCAAATGGTTTTGACATTTCTTCAATTACAGTCAGAGAAGAATCAAGTGTCATTTGTTGAGTTAAATAACCAATGCGTAAATTCTTGATTTTTGAAATATGGCCACTATCATAATCTTCAACACCTGCAATAATCTTCATTAACGTTGATTTTCCAGCGCCATTTCTTCCTACTACGCCAATACGTTCTCCAGTTTTAACTTCAAAATTAACATGATTAAATATATCTTCACCATCAAACGATTTTGAAATATCATTTAATTGTAAAAGTATCATTCAAGTTTCACCTTTCTATCTATGTAACAATCACATTTATTTAACTTTAAATTTGACATTATTATATCATTTTACAATATAAGGTATGCTTAGGAAACTAAGATATTTATTTTTGAAATAGGTTACGGTATAATATTGCAGTATCCATAATAGGCATTATATATATTTCACTAAAATAACTAATTGCACTCTAGTTAGTTTGAATATATAGATTAAAAAGTTCAAACAAAAGGGGGACATTGCATATGCCTCAAAATCAATCAAAAATACCTCGCGCTACATTAAAACGTTTACCTTTATATTATCGATTTGTTAATTCATTGAAAATCAAAGGTATTGATCGTGTGAGTTCTAAAACAATTAGTGAGGCTTTAGATATTGAATCAGCTACGATAAGAAGAGATTTTTCTTATTTTGGTGAGTTAGGTAAGAAAGGATATGGCTATAACGTTGAGAGTCTTTTAGAATTCTTTAAAACGGAGATTAGCGATAGTAATAATATTCATATTGCTATTGTTGGCGTAGGGAATTTAGGACGTGCATTACTTACTTACAATTTTTCAATACATGATGAAATGACAATTACAGCTGCATTTGATATTGATAAAGATATTGTTGGTACAAAAGTTGGAAAAGTGACAGTAAAGCATATTGATGATATTTCATCTGAACTTCAAAAACAAAATATTAATGTAGTGATTCTTACTACACCAGGAAGTGTGGCACAATCTGTTTCAGATCGACTTATTAAGGCTGATGTAAAAGGTATCTTAAACTTTACTCCTGCTAGAATTGATGTGCCAAATGATGTTCAAGTTCATCATATCGATTTAGGTATCGAATTACAATCACTATTATTCTTTATGAAAAACTCTTCAAATTAATATTAAATTATTTTTTAAAGCTAAAATGCATTTGCATTATAGCTTTTTTATAAATATATTAATTTAATGGAAACATTAAAAAATGGTGACGAATTAAAAATAGACTTTGATTGCACTCAAGCAACTGAAGCCATTCCAAACTGGGCAGCTGAACAAGGGTATCCTGTAACAAACTATGAACAACTTGATGATGCTTCATGGACAATCACAGTTCAAAAAGCTTAAGTTTTTCTTTATAAATGTAATGTAATATGACAAATTGTGTCATTTAATCTTACGTGTTTTTGCTATTCTTAAAAACTATTAATATGATGTTTTTAAGGAAGTGGTAAAAATGAAGATGGATGACACAATTTTTTTATTTCTATGTATTTTATTAGTTTGGTTAATGACACCAGGATTGAGTTTATTTTATGGAGGCTTAGTTCAATCTAAAAATGTTTTAAATACAGTGATGCAAAGTATGGCTGCTATAATTATTGTTACGTTTACATGGGTGGTCATTGGATTTTCTTTGAGTTTTGGTCATGGAAATGATTGGATAGGTAATTTTGATTTTATTGGTTTGCAACATGTAGGATTTAATACGAATGTTCAATTTAGTCCACATATTCCGTTTGCCTTATTTATGTTATTTCAGATGATGTTTTGTACTATTGCGGTTTCCATTTTATCAGGTTCAATTGCTGAGCGAATGAGATTTATTCCTTTTACTATTTTTATATTTATATGGGTAATTATGATTTACAGTCCTGTAGCTCATTGGGTATGGGGCGGTGGTTGGATTCAACAACTTGATGCTTTAGATTATGCTGGAGGTACCGTAGTACATATTACATCGGGAGTATCAGGATTAGTATTAGCAATAATGATAGGTCACGGAAAAAAAGTAGAGAAACTACAGCCGAATAATTTACTTATTACACTTATAGGTGGTATTTTTGTTTGGATAGGATGGTACGGTTTTAATACAGGAAGTGCGTTTACTTTAAATGATATAGCAGTGATATCGTTTGTAAATACTATCATTGCTGCGAGTGGAGGAGCATTTAGTTGGTTGATTCTTGAATACTTTTCTAATAAAAAGTTAAGCTTACTTGGTTTATTATCAGGTGTACTGTCAGGACTCGTAACCATTACACCAGCAGCTGGATTTGTAAACTACTTAAGTGCATACATTATCTCTATGATTGGTGGTATAGCATGTTATTTTGTGGTCAATTCTATAAAAGAAAAATTAAGATATAATGATACACTTGATGCCTTTGGTATTCATGGTGTTGGAGGTGTGATTGGTGCAATATTGACTGGTGTATTTCAATCACATAAAGTTAATAAAGATATATTAGATGGATTAATCTATACTGGTCATTTACATACTATATGGATACAATGTATTGCAGTTATAGTAGTAGTACTTTACTCGATTATTATAACTTTTATTATTGGAAAGACATTATCAATTTTTATGTCCCTTGCTACGACTGTTGAAGAAGATAAGACAGGTTTAGATCAACTTGTGCATGGTGAAAAGGCATATTTTTATGGAGAATTAAATAAATTACATAAAAGGTATTGATATATATTTAAAATGTTGAAGTTTCATTAGTAAAACAGTACTTGAAGATAATCACGATATGATAAAATTAATATTATGTTGATATTAATTTAGATGATTAGTCTATTAAAAAAATATATCAGATATTGCAAAGTTTGCGGGAGTATTGTAAATACAATTTCCCGCTTTTTAAATCATGGATTGTAAAGTCTTAAGACTAATTACCGTTACGATATTAAATGATAAAATTAATACTAATGATTTAGGAGGCCTAATATGACTGAGTGGTCAAGAGAACAACGCTATCGTCGTATTGAAGATGTGAACAAAGATGAATTAGAAGCGTTAAAGCATCGAATAGAACAATCAAGCTATCGTCAACACTTTCATATTCAACCTGAAACAGGTTTATTAAACGATCCTAATGGATTAATGTTTTATAACGGAACATACTATGTATCTCACCAGTGGTTTCCATTGGGTGCCGTGCATGGACTGAAATATTGGTTTAATTATACTAGTAAAGATTTAGTGACATTTGAACCAAATGGTTCCATATTAAAACCTGATACGATTTATGATAGTCATGGGGTATACAGTGGAAGTGCTTTTGAATTTGAAGGAAACTTATATTATATGTATACAGGTAATCATCGAGATGAAGAATGGAAAAGATATGCGAGTCAAATGATTGCAAAAGTAAAACAAGATGGTTCAATCGAAAAATTAAATAAGCCTGTGATTGCTCATCAACCTGAAGGATATACAAGTCATTTTAGAGATCCAAAAGTATTTAAGTATCATGAAGAATATTATGCAATATTAGGTGTCCAAACTCAACAAGAATTAGGACGTTTACTTTTGTACAAAATGATACATCGACAGATTGATCAATGGGAATATATTGGAGAAATTACAACCGAACTAGAAGATTTTGGCTATATGTGGGAATGTCCAGACTATTTTAGTTTAAATGGACAAGATGTAATTATTTTTAGTCCTCAAGGTATTGATGCAAAAGATGAAAAATATAGAAATATTTATCAATCTGGATATCTAATCGGTCATTTAAATTTCGATACATTAGAATTCAAACATGATACATTTATGGAACTTGATAATGGTTTTGATTTTTATGCGCCACAAACATTTATAGATGAATATGGTAAGCGTATTTTAATTGGGTGGATGGGATTACCAGATACTCAATATCCTACAGATGAAGAAGGTTGGGCACATTGTTTAACGATACCTAGAGAGTTAACAATCGAAGAAGGACGGTTACGCCAACGTCCTTTAAAAGCGTTAGAGACGTTACGTCAAAATAAAGAAACAGCATTAGGTTATGCTAACAAATATAATACAACACTTCATCCTTATGAAGGTACGCAATATGAGCTTATTATTGATATTTTAGAAAATGAAGCAACAGAAATATATTTTGAATTAAGAGCATCTAAGTTAAATTCAACATTAATTTCTTATAATACTAGGGAGCAAAAGATTACATTAGATCGATCAGAAAGTGGTGCATTACCTAGTAATGTTGAAGGTGTGACAAGATCTACATATTTAGATTCGCCATTAAAGCAATTACACATTTTTGTGGATACTTCAAGTATTGAAATTTTTTGTAATGATGGAGAGCGTGTCTTGACATCAAGAATTTTTCCTGATGAAAATGCTACAGCAATTCGCACATCTACAGAAACAGGTCAAGTTTATTTGAAATTTACTAAATATGACTTAGGGAGAGATAAATAAATGAGAAAGTTATACGCTATTGGTGAAGCATTAATCGATTTTATTCCAAATAGAACAAATATTGAACTTAAAGATGTAACGCAATTTAGTCGACAAGTTGGCGGGGCACCTGCTAATGTGGCAAGTGTGGCTAAAAAATTAGGTAGTAGTACAGAAATGGTTACACAACTAGGTAATGACGCTTTTGGAGATATTATTGTAGAGACGTTAGAAAAAATAGGCGTTGGTACAACATATATTAAACGAACAAATACAGCTAATACTGCACTCGCTTTCGTTAGTTTAAAAGAAAATGGAGAACGAGATTTTTCTTTTTATCGTAAACCATCAGCTGACATGCTTTATCATGCTTCGAATTTAGATGAAATCAATATTTCTAATCAAGATGTTCTACATTTTTGTTCTGTTGATTTAATTGAATGTGATATGAAAAATGCACATCTTGCTATGATTGAAAAATTTGAAGCGGCTCATGGGATGATAGTATTTGATCCAAATGTTAGATTACCACTATGGGATAGCGCAGAAGCATGTAAAGTGACTATTCAATCATTTCTTCCCAAAGCAAATATTATTAAAATTTCAGATGAAGAAATTGAATTTGTTACTGGAATAAGTGATGAACATAAAGCGATTCAATCTTTATTTAAAGGAAATGTTGAAGTAGTTATCTATACACAAGGAGACAAAGGAGCAACAGCTTATTTAAAAGATGGGACAATTATTCATCATCAAGGGTATAAAGTTGAAGCTGTTGACACTACTGGTGCTGGAGACGCGTTTATTGGTGCAGTCATTAATAGAATTTTAAATACAGAATTAACAGACATTACTTCTCTATTTAAAGGAAAAGGAGAAGAAATTTTAAAATTTAGTAATTTAGTAGCTGCAAAAGTAACTACTAAGTATGGCGCTATCGAAAGTATTCCAAGTTTAGAAGAAGTTATTGAAGAACTTTAAAAAAGAGATTAAGAAACCCCTTCAGATATTAAAATGAAGGGGTTTTAATATTATATCTTTTTAACATTACGTACAGAGGCATAGCAATGCTCACCGTTTCTGAAAGTTACAATTCGTTCTTTAGAATCGACTGAATCGATATTATGGCGATTTACAACAAAACTATTGTGACATCTGAAAAAACGATCATCGAGTTGTGCTAATTCTTTAAGATTTCCGTAGAATTCAATCTGACGGTTATCAAGATGCGCAATTAAACGATGGGATTTTGTAGACGATTCAAAGAACATGACATCATCATATTGTACATATATTGAATTGCTACCACGCTTTAATTCAATTGTCTCAACATTACTTTCTTTTGAAAGTAATTTTAAACGTGTATGAGCAGTTTCAATGCAATCTATTATTCGCGTTTTAAGTTGATTAGGATCATCTTTAAAAATAAAATCCATTGCAGATACCTTATAGACAAATGTTAGGTAAGTGAGTTCACTATGACTTGTAACAAAGATGATATTCCCAATAGGATCATACTTTCGAATTTCACTTCCAAGTTTAATACCGTTAATATCAGCTTCCAATTGTATATCTAAAAAATAACATCCAACATCATTCATTTCTTTTGACTGTTCAATAATTTCATAAGGATCATCTGTCGCTAACGCTATTTCCATCGGTTTTTCTTCAATCATTATATAGTTATTAATAATTGAAACCATATTTTCACGTTGTTTCACATCGTCTTCACAAATGAATATTTTCATTTTTTCACATCCTTATGGCATATTATTTATAATTTCTACTTTTTGAACGAAGTAGCCATTTTCTATAGTAGTATCAAGTAACACGTTTTCAGTAGTATCAGTAATGTCTTTTAAAGTCGTTAGACCAAGTCCTCTGTTATCTCCTTTAGTTGAAAAGGAATCTTGAAATAATTCATGGATTTTCGGCATATCTTCTTTACATTTATTCATAACAATAAACATGACTGACGTTTCGACATTGATGAATGCAATTCTAATTAAGGCATCTTCTAATTCTTCTGAAGCCTCAATAGCGTTATCAATGATAATCCCAATGATACGGCTTAAATCAACTGTATTCATCTCAATATGATCAATTAACTCTGGCACTTCAATACTAATAGGTATATTTTTTTCTTGAGCTTGTAAAATTTTAGTTGTTACTAATCCTTTAATAGCACGCACTTTTAAATTATCCGTACCATTAATTTTGATTGAGTTCATTTGAAGGTTATCTTTCATAGGAACAATATTGTCATTAAAATATGTCTTTAAACCATCCATATCATTTTCTCTTATGTATTCTGACATTGTAGTAAGAATATTGACGTAATCATGTCTAAACTTACGCATTTCATTATTAATCGATTCTATTTGTAGTGTGTATTCATAATACGTTTCAATTTCTTCCATATTACGTCTATATCGAAGTTCACGTAATGTATATCTAGAAATAATAATGATTAAGGTGATGAAAAATATAATTATTCCAATAAAAATTAGCCCATAAATTTTTAAAGAAGAAATATTGACTGTCTGAACTTTAGAATAAAGATAAAGAATTATAAATGAAAGAACTAAAACTATTGATATTATGATTAGATAGTTTTTATTTATAGATAAATAAGAGTGTTTTAATTTTTTTAATAAAAATTTCAGAGAATAAGCAAAAGTAATTGAAATTAGCGCAAAGGTTAAGGTATGTACTATATCTACTAATACAAACGTATAAATAATCTTTTGTATTAGTACTTCAACTATAAAGGCAATAAAGTTGGTAAAGAACATTAAAATTGAACTACTCAAAACTGTAATAATGGAATACCATTTAACCTTGTAAAAAAGAAAAATGCCACAACCTATTAATAAATATAAAATAGAAATACTACCTATATAAAAATATAAAAAAGCTGAAGGGATTATAACCAATAAAATGATTAAATAATCCCTTAAAGTATATTTAATATCTAAAATAATTTTTGAAATTAAAAATAATAAAAACCCTTGAAAAAGTGTTAAGAAAAAATTAGATAACAATTCCATAAGTCACACACTCTCTACCAAATACTATCTTTTTAAGTTTGTTAATTCTTCAGGAACTTCAGGTTCGTCAAAGTAACCACTACAAACAGTTTTTGAAGCAAGTGTTCCGACTGTTTCTAAGACTAATGAGAATAATTTAATGAATAAATCTGTAAAAAATGTCATAATTTATAGTCCTCCTTAGGAAAAAAGAATGGTAATTGTGTTGTACTTTCGAGTATAACACCTAGTAAAATTAACTGCTTATATGGCTCAGGTACTATAATAGATATAATGATTAAACTGAAAGTTAAAATGATTGACAGCGATTTTTTCTTAAATATTAATTGTTGTGGTATAGGCTGCTTTTTAGTGGCAGCGGGTGCATAAATAATAATCAGTAATAATGCAATACCACTAACACTATACATGATAATCATATTAATATGATAGTAAACAATGAGCCATGGTAAACCAACAAATAAGATTAAATTTTGAATATGGCATAGCAAAGTAGACTTTGCATGCGCTCCGTGTGCATAGTGTCGAATTAAAAAATAACTAATGTGTGTGATTAAAGTATACAAAAATGTATGGAATATGAGCGCAGCACCATATGTCACAATTGTTTTAGCAATATTACTAACAACCACTTGCATGCCTAATCGTACTTTTAAGAATTGGATATGATCAAGGTTGTTTTTCTCTTGTAAATAAGATGCAAAGTGCTCAATTTTATCATCAATTGCTTTCAATATTGTGCCACTCTCCTTGACTATATTATACAATTTTGTGCAATTAGTCTGTAAAATAATGCTTAACTGTTAAAATTTAATACTTAACTGTAAAAGTAATTCGATAACTCATATTTTACCATATAAAAATAAACAGTTTAGTAGAAAAAGATGCAAGTTAAGAAATTTTTAATAACTTAAATGAATGTTATGTTTTAATATACTCATATCACATTAAAGTGATATAAACTTAATAATCTTAGTCTTTAAATTGTTAGTCTTTGTTTTATTCGAATAAATCTTTTTTTGATTTTGTTAGTAGTTGCGAAATTAAAAGTTGATTTATCGATGAGTTGTAAGGAATGTTTGTGTAGTTTGACTATGTATTTGTGATGATCGAGACCAATGGGTTATTCGATAATATCGATTTTCATAGTGAAATATTTCATTTATTTATTTCTTCGTGTAGTTCTATTCATTAATAAGCGATTCCAACTTATTGATGAAAAATGCATAATACTCGCTGAAGTGTTAACTCAGTAGAAAATAATTAACTTAGCTATTCTGAATAGAAGGTAATTATTTTCAATATGCAAGCTATCAAAACATTGTTATGCAATGTAATTTTTCATAATTAATAACATCCCCAAAAAATTGAAAAATAACTGTAAAACATTCCCTTAATTAAAAGTCGTGAGTCTCTCCCAAGCTCACGACTTTTTTTATTTATATAAATGAGGTTTTAAATTTCTAAAGATTGGAATAGCATCTCTTTGACGTGATACTTCTTGAATGTTGATATCAACTGAAATAGTATCTTCTTCTCTGTTTAACTCATCAAGAATATCTCCATTAGGATTGATAACCATTGAATGTCCAGCGTATTCAGTATTTCCATCACGACCTGTGCCATTACATGCGACGATGAAAATATCATTTTCTATAGCTCTAGCTTGAAGTAAGCTTCTCCAATGATTAAGCCGAGATGTTGGCCATTCGGCGACATAAAATGCGATTTGAGCACCTTCTCTAGATGGGTATCTTAGCAATTCAGGGAATCTTAAGTCATAGCATATAATTTGAGTGGCGAGAGCACCTGATGATAAAGCAAATGGTTCTGGAACTGTTTTTCCATCTTCTAAAAATTCTGGTTCATTTAGCATTGGAACTAAATGAACTTTATCATATTTGTTAATACGACGACCTTCTTTAGACACAGTAAAAGCAGTATTATAAACTTTATTATTTCGTTTATTTGAAACAGATCCTGCGACGATGTCAACTTGATATGTTTGAGCAAGATTCGAAATAAAAGGAAAACTACGTGATAATGCTTGATCTGCTTTTTCATTTAATTCTTCTAAAGCATAGCCATTGTTCCACATTTCTGGCAACACAACAACTTCAGTATCAGCATCTAATTGAGTATTAAACCATTCTGAAATTTTTTGTTCATTTTTCTCAACATTTCCATATTCGACATAAAATTGGAATATTTGTATTTTCACCTTAACCACTCCTCAACCTGCTTAATAATTTCAATTTACTAAATTTAGCTATGAAAAGCAAAATGAAGCACATTACAATTAAGGTAAAATGACTTAATTGTAATGTGCTTCATTGATAAATTTAAATTTATTATTTTTTAATAATAAATCGTTGATCAGTAGGGTGAATTTCTTTTTCACCAGCTTGTTCTTCAATATCACCAAATGGCATTTGTGCTACAAGTTTCCATGATGCTGGAATATCAAATGTTTGTGTTGTAACTTGATCAACTAGTGGATTATAGTGTTGTAACGATGCGCCGATACCTTTTGAACTTAGTGCAGTCCAAATTGCGTATTGATGCATAGCATTTGTTTGAACAGCCCAGTTAGCAAAATTATCAGCATATGATGGCATTTGTTCTTGTAATGATTTTATAACATCTTCATCTTCAAAATATAAAATAGTTCCGTAGGCATGCTCGAAACCATTAATTCTTTGATTTGTAGGTTCAAAGTCGCGATCTGGTCCCATTACATCTTTGAGTACAGTTTTAGCATTTTCCCAGAATTTAATATGTTGATCATTAAGTAATAAAACGATACGTGTTGATTGTGAATTAAAAGCTGAAGGCATATATTTTACAATATGTTCAATCATTTCCTCTAATTCTTCATCACTAATAGAAATAGATGTTTTAGTTTTATAAATTGTACGTCTGTTTTCAATTTCAGTTAAAAATGGTTTTGTGTTTTCTTTATCAAATAGTCCCATCAAATAATCCCATCAAATAATCTCCTTTTTTTAATATACTTTCAGTATAAAATTTATACTGGAATAAGTAAATTATTATATAACAAAAAATTTCATAAACATTAATGTTCTTTATCAATTTGTTTATATGCATGCATGATATGTTTTTATTCTTTATACTAAAACTGTTGAAAATAAGAGGAGGTCTCAGAATGATAAAACAAAACGTTATTCGAACAAGTCTTATTTTTGCTATAAGTGCAACTATATTCAGTCACTATAGTTATGCTGAAACCTCTTCTAATATAGAGAGTGAAGACGTAGATCAGAAAGTAAACCTACAAAAAACTTCTGACACTCAGCATTCTAAAATTAAACTCAGTAATGAAAATGAAAATATAAACGAATTTAATCATACTAGCGATGAAACTAGCAACACAGAAGAATCAAAAGCAGAAGAACCACAACAAGAAAGTAACGAAACTAACAGTAAGGAAGAATCAAAAACAGAAGAATCACAACAAGAAAGCAACGAAACTAACAGTAAGGAAGAATCAAAGGCAGAAGAATCGCAAGAAGAAAGCAACGAAACTAACAGTAAGGAAGAATCAAAAACAGAAGAATCACAACAAGAAAGCAACGAAACTAACAGTAAGGAAGAATCAAAAGCAGAAGAATCACAACAAGAAAGTAACGAAACTAATAAACCTGAAGAACCAAAAACAGAGAAAGCACATGAAACGAACAAGGAAACTGATAGCATAGAAGAACCAAAAAAAGAAAAAGTTAATGATAAGAATCAACAAAAGAGTGGAATAGAACATATTCATAAAAATAACACGTCATCTTCTGAAGAAAAAAATCATAATAAATATAAAACAGCACAAAAAAGTAAAAATTATAAAAATGAGGATTCAACTATTTTTAAGCAAGAAGAACATCAAAATGTAATGTCTAAATCAATGAAGTCGAAACAAAATCAAATCATACAACCATATAACGATAATACTTCATCCAATGTTTACTCAAACACTAATTATCAAAAGGGTAAGTCTCAAAATAGTGTTTCAAAAACAATGTTTAACCAATTATTTTCACGACAACTAGTTGAAAACAATCATAATAACTTTGAACCAACACATTTAAAGCAAAATAATCTATATTTTCAAAGTGATAGAAGAAAAGAATCCACTTATCCAAATATATATCAAATAGAGTCAAGATTTTCAGAAAATATCTTAAATAGGTTTAATCAATATGCAAAAGGTGCTTATAAGTACAACCCTTATATTATTAATAAGGTTAATCATTTAGATGATAATGGTGAAAAAATAACAAATAAAGATTTTAATCATTTAATTAAGAAACAAAAATTTGATAATCAAAATCTAAATATATTACAAGAGGATTCTCAATACTTTAGATTTCAATATTTTAATCCACTTAATGCTAAAGAATATTATAAAAATTTAGATGAGCAAGTTTTATCATTAATTACAAATGACATTGGCTCTATGCCTGATTTAAAAAAGCCAAAAACAATTCATAAAGATGAAGTGGAAGAAGAACAACACAAAAAAGTCATTACTTCTCCTCATAAAAAAACAGAATCAAAATCATATATAAAAACTTTGAATATGATACTGATTCCTACTTTAATTTTAATATCTTCCACTGTAATGATAATTTATGTATATCAAAAGTTAAAAACGAAAAAAAAGTAAAAGCATCAAATGTCTAGAGCATTCGATGCTTTTATTTATTAAGATAAATTATGTGCTAGTTACACAAATGAATAATAAATTGAGTTTGTTGTTTTAAATGATTTAATGAATCGCCAAGGAAAATTTCCATTACTACAACGAAGCCATTTTGAAACATATGAATAAGTATCGGAACAGAAATTCGTTTTGTTAAAGTATAAGCTAATGAAAGTATCATCCCCATACCAAAATAAATAAGAATAAATTTAATATCATTATGAGCTAATGCAAAAAGTAAAGAACTTACGATAGAAGCAATTAAGAAGGCAATGATTCTATTTCCTTTAATTCGATCATATAGTTCACCAAAGAACACTTTTCTAAATACATATTCTTCTAAAATAGGGCCTACAACAGAAATTAATATAATAAAAATAGGGAGTTGTTTTGCTACAGCCATTATTCGTTGAGTATTTGGACTTTGTTGTGGTTGACCGAAAATCCATATGTTAATCACACCTACAATAACTTGATATAACATAACTATGAAAAAGCCAAGTACAGCCCATGGGATAATATAACGTTTTGATTCTTTATGTTCTTGCTCTAAGTTTGTAGGATTCTTAATTTTGAAATGAAGAAAGATGATTAAAATTGCTGCAAGTATAAATAAGATAACTTGAGTATACACTCCAGCCCTAGCTAAAGCCATACCTGATAAACGATTAAATATAGGCGTCTGTGCTAGAACTAAGGGTAAAAATTGTGCTAAAGCGTATATAAATAATGTTAGTATTGCCACCCAAATTCTTGCCATTTGAAACCTCCAGATTAAATATCAATAATTCTTATTTTATCGTAAAAAACTCAGATGTACAAAAGTAAGAGAATGTTTTTACTTGAAATATTGACCAAATTTGATTATTATAAAAATTAGGTTAGCACTCATTATATTAAAGTGCTAAATAGACCCTGCTAAGGAGGAACAATCATGCTTAAACCATTAGGAAACCGTGTGATTATCGAAAGAAAAGAACAAGAAGAAACAACTAAAAGTGGAATCGTTTTAACTGATAGCGCAAAAGAAAAATCTAACGAAGGTGTTGTAGTTGCGGTAGGCAGCGGACGTCTTCTTGATAATGGTGAGACAGTTGCTCCCGAAGTAAAAGAAGGTGATTCAGTAGTATTTCAAGAATACGCTGGATCAGAGATTAAACGTGGAGAAGAAACTTATTTAATTTTAAATGTAGAAGATATATTAGCAATTATAGAAAAGTAAAAATAACTATATAAAAATTGTCAAAAAAATGATTAATATTAATGGAGGTCGTATAGATGGCTAAAGATCTTAAATTTTCAGAAGATGCTCGACAAGCGATGTTACGTGGTGTGGATAAACTAGCAAACGCTGTTAAAGTAACAATTGGTCCTAAAGGTCGAAATGTTGTATTAGATAAAGAATATGTTGCACCTTTAATTACAAACGATGGTGTAACAATTGCCAAAGAAATTGAATTAGAAGATCCATATGAAAATATGGGTGCTAAATTAGTTCAAGAAGTAGCAAATAAAACAAATGAAATTGCTGGTGATGGTACTACAACTGCTACAGTATTAGCACAAGCAATGATTCAAGAAGGTTTGAAAAACGTAACAAGTGGTGCAAATCCAGTTGGTTTACGTGAAGGCATTGATAAAGCAGTCAGAGTAGCAGTTGAAGCATTACATGATATTTCTCAAAAAGTTGAAAATAAAAATGAAATCGCACAAGTAGGTGCAATTTCTGCTGCTGATGAAGAAATTGGTAAATATATTTCTGAAGCAATGGACAAAGTAGGTAATGACGGTGTTATTACAATTGAAGAATCTAATGGACTTGATACGGAACTAGAAGTTGTAGAAGGTATGCAATTTGATAGAGGTTATCAATCTCCATATATGGTAACAGATTCTGATAAAATGATTGCGGAATTAGAAAGACCATATATTTTAGTTACAGATAAGAAAATTTCATCATTCCAAGATATACTACCTTTATTAGAACAAGTTGTTCAATCAAGTCGACCAATCTTAATTGTGGCAGATGAAGTCGAAGGTGATGCATTAACAAATATTGTATTAAACCGCATGAGAGGAACATTCACTGCTGTAGCTGTTAAAGCACCTGGCTTTGGTGATCGTCGTAAAGCAATGTTAGAAGATTTAGCAATATTGACTGGCGCAACAGTGATTACAGATGATTTAGGATTAGAATTAAAAGATGCTTCTATTGATATGTTAGGTACTGCAAATAAAGTAGAAGTAACAAAAGATAATACAACTGTTGTTGATGGTGATGGAGACGATAACAGTATTGATGCACGTGTAAGTCAAATCAAAGCACAAATTGAAGAAACTGATTCAGACTTTGATAGAGAAAAATTACAAGAACGTCTTGCTAAATTAGCTGGTGGCGTAGCAGTGATAAAAGTAGGTGCTGCTTCTGAAACAGAATTAAAAGAACGTAAATTACGTATTGAAGATGCGTTAAATTCTACACGCGCTGCAGTTGAAGAAGGTATTGTTGCAGGTGGCGGTACAGCATTAGTTAATATCTATAATAAAGTTGAAAAAATAGAAGCGGAAGGCGATGTTGCGACAGGTGTTAATATTGTACTTAAAGCTTTATCAGCACCAGTACGTCAAATTGCTGAAAATGCTGGATTAGAAGGTTCAGTTATTGTTGAAAGACTTAAACATGCTGATGCAGGTGTCGGATTCAATGCTGCTACAAACGAGTGGGTGAATATGCTTGAAGAAGGTATTGTAGATCCTACTAAGGTAACACGTTCAGCTTTACAACACGCTGCAAGTGTTGCTGCAATGTTCTTAACTACTGAAGCGGTAGTTGCAAATATCCCAGAGCCTGAAAGTAATGATAATGCTGCAATGGGCGGTATGCCAGGTATGATGTAAAAACGCCTATAAATGTTGATATATCAATGTTTTGTGTTTTTACTGGTCATAATTTAGTTATAGAAATTTAGGAAATATAATAAAAAGACTGATAAGTTCATTTTGAAGTGTGCTTTGTCAAATAGACAAGTAAATAATTAAAAGATATGGTTGGTTTTGTTTTATGCAAAATCAGCCATTTTTAATGTTAGTTTTTTATATTAAAAAAATGGACATATTCTTTAATTATTTGTTTAGCTTCACTGATATCTTTAAATATAATTTAAATATTTTTTACATAAAACTTGTCGAAATTTTACATCTTTTGATTTTCAACAATTTTATTTAATATACAAATTGAAAAAAAGAAAAAGATAATAAATAAAAATCCTAAATTTAATAATCAAAATAATAATATAGATTAATATAGTGATAAAAGAATTCTTGCTTTTTATATTTATGTTGTTATTTAATTTTCTGACGGTTTTGATTATAGAGTGAATCTGTACTGAAATATTGATTAGTTAATTCAAAATGATCCAGTTAAAGGTGATGTGTGGGCTAAATAGTATGCAAATTTATTAAATGTTAATCCTAATATGAATATTGAACTAGCGTCTTCATTTGAACGTGGTGCTAGTAATGAAAAATTCAAAAAACAAGGTGGAACACTGATTTATACTACATGGAAAGATGGAATGAACCCTATTAAATACTATAGTGACTTAATAGGGAATAGAAAAGTATGAGTTTTATATTGGAGTCTATGGCAAAAAATGATTGTCTTAGATTCTTTATATATATTGGATTACTTATAAAAGTTTTTAAATATAAAAATTATATAATTTTTATGATATTTATTTTAAGTGTTTCGAAGTATAATGATAGCAAAGATATAAATAAACATTGACTTTTAAAGGAGAATCAACAATGAGGATTAATATTTTACAACATACCCCTAATGAAGGTCCTGGAGTTATCAGAGATTGGGCTACCGAGCATCATCATGAATTATATATTTATCATCCTTATTTTAATGGTGGTATCATTCCCAATGTTAAAGAAACGGATTTACTTATTATTTTAGGAGGACCCATGAGTCCTAATAATGAGGATAAATGGATTTTTGAAGAAAGAGAATTAATTCGCAATTTAATACAGCAAGGTAAGCTAATATTTGGTATATGTTTTGGCGCTCAACAAATTGCTAAAGCACTAGGATATACTGTAGGAAAATCTCCAGTAAAAGAAGTCGGTTGGAATAAAGTTTATCGTGAGTCATCCATCATTCCTAATATTCCAAAAGAATTGATGGCACTACATTGGCATGAAGAAACATTTTATATACCTAAAAATGCGCAATTATTATTTTCAAGTCAATATTTAAAAAATCAAGGATTTATTTTGAATAATAATATTATCGGACTACAATTTCATTTTGAACCAGATGCTCATGATATAAAAGAGATTGTCATGAATGATGCTTCATACGCGGTTGATTCCGTATTAAATCAAACGTCAGAACAGATTCTTAACCAAGAAGTACCAAAAGAGAATAAAGAAGTAATGTTTAAATTATTAGATTTTATTACAAGTCATTAAAAAATAGCGAGAGCCTTCCTGGTTAGGTCTCTCGCTATTATACTTTTATGTTATTTTAAGTCATCAATTGCTTTAGCAATAGAATCAAAAACATGTGGAATATCGTTTTTTTCAACACAACTAAAAGCAATACGAATATCTGTATCATTAAGTGCAATAATACCAATTGAATAGTTGTCGATTAAATGAACACGAAGTTTTTCTGGGTTAACACCGATTACTTTAAGTGCCATAAAGTATCCAGAGTTAAAATCATATGCTTGCCAATGTTGTTTATATTTTTCATCATAAACCACTTCTTTTGTTACTTCATAACGTTCTTGTAATGTTTTTACATTAGCTTGAATTTCTTTATCAAATTGTTCATGATTCTCTAGTATATATTTAATTGCACTTTGAGAAGGCATTGCTCCACTTGAAATATTACTTCTAATTAATCCTTTAACTTTAGCCTCTAATACGTCTTTAGCTTTTTGATTACTTAATCCAAATGTAAGAAAGCCAACACGTAAACCCCAAGCAAAAAATTCTTTAGTTGCACCGTCAAGGCGTATTGGTAAAATGTTTTTTGAATCTAATTGAGTAATTGCAGTAAAAATAGATTGTGTATAGACATCTTCATAAAATAAACCATAGTATGCATCATCTACGACTGTAATCACCTTAGTTCCTTTTTCTGCTAAGCGTTCAATTGCTGAGACAATTGTAAGAACTTCTTCTTTAGTAGGTGTATAGCCTGTTGGATTATTAGGATAGTTTAAGATAATAATAGCTTTATCTTGTTTAAAATTATCTAAAGTAGATACAAGTGAGTTTGTTGTATAATGTCCATCTTGATCGAAAATAGCATAAGTTTCAATATTTGCCTTATGTCTTGTATTAAAAATAAGTTTATAGTTTCCCCAGTTATGTGTTGGTAATAAAATTGTATCTTCATCATTTACAAATAAGTCAGCAACTAAAGATAAACCATGGGTTAATGCATTCGTCACGATCGGACGGCTTATAGATGAAGCTTTTAAACTAGGATTTTCTTTTAACATTTTTTGTTGCCATAAATCTCTTAAAGTTTCAATTCCTTGTGGCGGAGCATATGGGAAAATCTCATCAGGCGAAAGATGATTGTAGACATCAAATAATGTGTCTGCATACATTTTTCCTTTATCATTAGTTGCCATACCAATTGTTGCATTGTATTTTGTTGATTTAGCTTCTGCAGACTGAGACAGAATACCTTTGGGATAAAACATAGATTGACCTAATGTCGATAACATGCTTAATATTTCAGGGCGGTCATCGCCTAGTTGATCGTTTAAATGTTGTGCTAAAGGATTCATTTTCATAACCTCGCTTTAAATTGTTATTCACATTATATATTATCTTGAATTAAACAAAATATAAAGTTTTCTAATAAAAATAAAGCAGAGAAGTGTTTTTATTAGAAAACGGAACGTATGTTCTGTTTGTGTGTTAAAATATATATAGGTCATCATGAGATATGACACTTTACTTTGTGGAGGTGTAGTGTAATGTCGTGGTTATTAGAAGGTTTAGTCACACTTATAACAGGGAGTATGCTAATTATATTTCGAGTTTGGTTAGAAACTAAGTGGAAAAATAAATAAGATGACCTTACACAAAAACCCCTTAACTTGATGTGGCAAGTTAGGGGGTGTAATGCAATTTGTGGATATAACACTATCTTAACATAGAACATATACAATTCAATTTTAATTAAATAAATGATTAATGCATATAAAATAAAAAATTTGATATAATTATTATAATGAGGTGACTAAAAATGATGAAACACCTAACAAAAATTTTTGTAGGTTTAGCTATTGTTTTGTTTGTCATTGGATATTATCTACAAGCCACTGGACATGAAAGTCAAGGTATAAAGTTATTATTGGCTGCCATTATGTTTATGATATGTGCATTTATTAATCGTAGCAATGACAGACGTAAAAATAAAAAGTAACATATGAAAACTATGATGCAATTACCACTGTAATACTGTATCATAGTTTTTTTGTTTAACTATGTTTATAGTGTATATACAACTTATGTCTTAAGAATACTGATTTTATCTTATTTTTATTATTTCACTTTACAAATCTGTATATACTGTATATATTATTTATATACAGTTGTAAAGGGGGACATAAATGAAAGTTATTCTAAAAAACACCAGTGAACAGCCCATTTATGAACAAATTAAACAACAAATTAAAGAAAATATATTAAAAGGTTACGTTGAAGCTGGAAGTCACTTACCATCTATGAGAGAACTAGCGAAAGATTTGCAAGTCAGTTTAATTACAACAAAGCGTGCCTATGAAGATTTAGAAAAAGAAGGATTTGTCACAACAATAAGAGGTAAAGGAACATTCGTAAAAGAACAAGACAGTTCAATTTTAAAAGAAAAACAATTTTTTGTAATTGAACATCTTGCACGTTCCATGGTAAAAGAAGCAAAAACAATTGGTATGCCTCTAAAAGAATTAAATGAAGTTTTAGCTTTAATTTACGAGGAGGAAGATGAATGAAAGCGATTGAAGTTAAACACGTAAGTTATAACACTAAAACTTTCCAAATCAAAGATCTTTCATTCAGTATTCCTCAAGGGTTTGTTACGGGCTTTATTGGGAGTAATGGTGCTGGCAAGACAACAATGATTCGATTAATGATGGATTTGCTTGAACCTAATACTGGAGAAATTAAAATCTTAGGACGACAAATGAAAGAGTCGGCAAAATGGATTAAAAATAAAATTGGTTTTGTTTACTCAGAAATGTATTTCAACCAACAATGGAATATAAAAAAACTAGAAAATATGATTTCTCCTTTTTATTCTAAGTGGGATAGTCATATATTCCATCAGTATTTAGAGCGATTCAATATACCAAGTCATCTTAAAATTAAGCATTTCTCTAGTGGAATGAAAATGAAGTTATCTTTAGCCATTGCTTTAAGTCATCACGCTGAGTTATTTATATTAGATGAACCAACAGCAGGTTTAGATCCAATTGTAAGAAATGAAGTTCTAGAAATATTGCAACAAGAATTAATAGATGAAAATAAAACGGTTTTTATTTCGACTCATATTATTTCAGACTTAGAAAAAATAGCAGATTATCTTGTATATATAAAAACAGGCAATCTTGTACTTGAAGGCTATTGTGATGATATAAAAGAGAAATATTTTATCGTAAAAGGTGATAACAAAGATTTAGATGATGAATTAAATCAACTCCTTTTATATAAAGAAGAAAAGCAGACAGGTTATGTTGGTTTTACAAAACATGGTCAAACATTTAAGGAACTATTTGGAAAACAAGTTGAAATAAAACATCCAACGATTGAAGAATTAATGATTTACCTTGAGAAAATGAAAGAAACTAATGATGTTGAAACTCAAAATAGAAACGGGTTGATGACATGAAGCAACTAATAATAAGAAATTTTAAGTTAAGACGTTGGACACTTATCATTTATTTAGTGCTTATTGTTATTAATCCTATTTATACACTATTTTTTTCAAAAACAAGCTATGGTTTCGTTGTATATATTCCACTTGCCATTACATTAATGATTATAAGCATTTTAGATTCAGGACAATTATTTAGAGTACATAGACGGTTAGGTGGAAAAGAGGCGTATCTTTTTTATGAAAGTTTACCAATAACTAAGAAAGAATTGCTTAATGCAAATTATCTGACATGTATTATATTAACGATTTTAGGAACATTGATTATTGGATTATATAATTTTCAATCAACAAATATTCAGGTAAATGAGTTGCGTTATTCAACAGCACTTTCATTTTTAAGTGTAAATTTATTTAGCATTCCTATTGCCTTTAGTAAAAGTACAGAAAGAAAAAGAGAATATATTTCTTACACTGTTTATATTATTTTAATGGTACTTGCTATACCGATGGCAATTGCATTTATCTTTTTGACTATTAATTTATTTATCTTTCATAATGCACTTGATCCAAATGTATTTAATAAATATTTAAGTATTGGATTAGTTATTATAAGTGTGATTTGGCTAGTTATAAATTATTTTATTCAAATAGCACGTATTAATCGTCGCTAGAAAAAAGGAGGACTTTTATGAAATTAGAAAATATTACTAAAACATACGGTAATCATAATGTTTTAGACAATATAGATTTTGATTTTGGAGATAGCAAAATTGTAGGACTCATTGGTAAAAACGGTGTAGGTAAAACTACACTGATGAAAGTGATGAATGGAAATATTATTAATTACAAAGGTAAAGTTAATTTAAAAGATGATGAAAATATTGGCTATCTCATTGAACATCCAAAACTTTATGATAATAAAACGGGGCTTTATAATTTAAGACTCTTTGCTCAGGTGCTTGGTCAAGGATTTGATAAAGCCTATTCAGATAAAATTATAGATGCTTTTGGTATGCGTCCTTATATTAAGAAAAAAGTTAAAAAATATTCAATGGGTATGAAACAAAAATTAGCGATTGCCGTATCATTAATGAACAAACCAAAATATCTTATTTTGGATGAACCTACGAATGGTATGGATCCAGATGGCTCAATCGATGTTCTAGAAACGATACAATCTTTAGTAAATGAATTAAATATGAAAATTCTTATTTCAAGTCATAAATTAGAAGACATCGAATTGATTTGTGATAGAGCTGTCTTTTTAAGAGATGGACATTTCGTTCAAGATGTCAATATGAAAGATGGTAGTGCAGAAGAAAGTACCTCTATTACGTTGGACAATGATGATTTTGATCAAGCGCTAAATTATTTACAAGAACATTTTAATGTTATTCATTCTTATAAACAAAATGGAGAAATTCTTATTAAAGCAGAACGAGATTATCGAACATTGCTTAAAGCGCTCGCACATATTAATGTGTATCCTAAATATATTGAAACACGTAAAAATTCGCTTCGAGATACGTACTTTAATATTAATCAAAGAGGTGACCATTAGATGAAGAGTTTACAATTAGTTAAATATGATATATTAAGTTTTTTTAAAAGTTATTTAACATATATCGCGCTTATATGTATCTGGGGTATCATCACAGCAATGACTGTACTATTAGCAAAAAATAATGATAAAGTCGATTATTCAATGATATTACCAATGGCAAATTGGATGTTTCTATTCTTTGGTTTACTCGTTGTTATTAAAACAATTACACGTGACTACTCTCAAGGAACGATTCAACTTTATATGAATAAAGTGAAAAATAGAGTAGGTTATGTGATAGCGAAAACGATTTCGATTATTATTTTTTCGTTCATATTTACACTTATCACGTATGTTACACTTTTAGTTATTCAGACTTTTACAGATGGTAAAAATTTAAATGGAGATAAATTCCTAACGAATATTTGGTTCTATCTTATCTTCTTACTATTTTTTGGACTATTATTATTCTTAATTACTTTAATTGTCCAAAAACCAGCAGTCATTTTTACATTAGGTATCTTTTTAGTGTTTATCGTACCATTTTTACAACCATTTTTAGGTTTAATCCCTGAATGGGGCGATAATATTCAAAAATCACTCAAATATATACCTTTTAGTTACTTAACAGAAAAATCATCAGGTAGTATTAAATTTACGAATTGGCAATGGTTCATTTCTATTGCATCTATTGTTATTTTATTTATCGCTGATGTACTTTATGCTGCTAAACGAGACATTTAAATTAATAACTTTTTAATAAAACTGGCGACGATACGTTCAATTTTTGTCGCCAGTTTTATTTGCATTGAAAGGTACTTTAATATTTTTTGAATATAATCATAGTTATGATATATTAAAAAAAATAAGTATATAAGTGGTGGTCCTATTGCATATTCAAAATAGATGGGTTATCTCAATTTTATTTATTGTCATTTCTTTATTAGTTGTACTAGGATTGACAATTTATAAAAATGAAAAAACGGTTGATTTAAGTGATGTAGAAATTAATCATTTAAAGCTTAATGAAACGTTTGATAACTCAGAATATAGTTTAAATAAGCATGTGAAATTAGATAGGTATGTTTTTTATAATCATAATAAATATAAAAATTTAACAATAAAAGTCAAGAAAAAACATCACAAAATTAAAGGAATTATCTTAGTTAAAGATACTTTTGTTAACACAAATTTTGATGTTCATATAGGTGACCAAATCGATGCTGTTATAGATAATCTAGGTTATAACTATGACAAAGATAAGGTAGGTAAAGGTTATGATGCTTTAGTGTATCTTGATAAAGATCATCACATGAAATTATCAATTTTATATAAAGATAATATTGTTAAGCGAATTGAATTCTTTAGTCGTTGATAGTTAATAAAAATAAATTTATGTTTTAAGAAAGTATGTGAAAGAGAAATGGATAAAATTACTTTTTTGAATGAACTGGAAACGGAACTTGATGATTTACCACGTAAAGAAAAAGATAAAGTTATGAATGAATATGAAGATATCTTTTATAATCAAGAAACAAAAGGCAAGACAGATGCTCAAATATTAGATGATTTGAAAAATCCTTATACTATTGGAAAAGAAATAAAAGCTAAAGAAGCAATTTCACATGCTAAAGTTACACCTAACTTTCGTAATATTGTAAAAGCTATTATGGCATCATTAAGTTTGGGCGTTATTTCTTTCTTCTTAATTGTTATCCCAATGATAATATTCTTAATATTTCTAGCCTTTGTTTTCGTCATTTCAATTGTGCTTATTTGTTTACCTATCTTATTAATTATTATTAGTATTCTTAAAGGTACTCCTGACTCTTTAAGTAATTTTCTTTATAGTATTTCTTATGCTGGTATAGGTATATTAGTGTTCGTTGCAATAATAAAAATTGTTCAGAATTTATATAAACTTGTTTTAAAATATTTATCATGGTATATAAAAATAATTAAAGGAAGAATCCAGTGATGAAAAAATTAACAATAAGTGGATTAGTTATATTTGTTGTTTTTTTTCTAGCAGCCACGTTAGTATGGTTTGTTCATGATAAAGATATCTATAAACGACTGAAATATAATGAAACGTTTCATCAATCATCTATCTCTAAATTGAATATAGATAGTTATAGTTCTGATATCACTATTACTCAAGGTTCTTCATTTAGAGTGAAATATTATGGGGACAATAGTATAAAAGTGAACACTCAAAAAGACAGCTTAAATGTAAAAGAATCACGTTCTTCTAAAAGAGGATATAGCTTTAATTTAAACCCTTTTAAAAGAAGCAAGTTCAACATACATATAACCATTCCACCTGATAAATTAAAACAATTAAATATTGATGCTAAATTAGGAAAATTAAATATTAATAACATAGATATCAAAAAAGCTAGAATTAGAAAAGACGGAGAAAATTTAAATATCAAAGAAGCTAAACTTGATCGTATTGATTATTATAGTGATCATGGCACAATTAATATAAAAAATAGTGATATAAAAAATAGTCAATTTAAAGTAATACATTCTAATATTGTGGTTAATCATTGTACCTTGAAAAATGGATTGTTCATTACAAATGAAGGAAAGCTTGACTTTAAAAACATGCCAAGTCAAATTGATATGAAGAGCTCAAGTAAAAAAGGTGATATAAACATTGATTATAAAACCAAGCCTAAAGACACCTTGTTAAAACTACATCCAGGAATGGGTGACAATAACATTAAGAATCCTTATTTTAAAGATAGCAAAGTAGGTAATAGTTATAATATTATAGAGTGTTATAACGTTAAAGGTGATATAAATATTAAATAGGATGAAAAAGATTAGACAAAACGTTGATTAATTAAATTTTAAAACGTTTATCTAATCTTTTTTTATTAATACGTAGCAAATGTTAAATCAGTATCTAGCTTTCCAGTAAATTCTATTAAATCAAGTTCATGATCCTCTAACCATGATTGAAAGTCGATAGATAGAGGGGGTCTATTCTCACCTAATGTCATCCAAGCTTTTAAATGCTTAGGTTCATACATTGATGTATGAATCGTTCCTGACCAACTTTTAAATAACTTACTATAAATATTATATTTAGGATCATTAAAAAGTTTAAACGCAGTATATTTATCTATATCTTCTGACGTTTGACTAATTGTGCGAGCAAGACGTTCTTTAGATTCTTTGGTATAGTTACGATTTTCATGTGTTAATATTTCAAAGTGATTAGTACAAACTTTATCATATCTAACATCAAATGAGCGTGGCGTAATTTCAACAATTGCATGATTTAAATGCTTATCCATTAAAATATAACTAAATGAACTTCTATGGGGTAACTCTTTTAGAAATTGAATTGCTTCTTTTACATCTTTACAATATTCTAAGACAAGTCGTCCTACCATATAACATACAAATCCATTTGCAGGATGCTTACGGTGCATAAAATTATATCCCATCACAAGACCTGCTTCATTCATACCATCCATACGACCAGTTACTCTAGAGGTTGGTCCTATTTGCGCGAGTCCACCATCATTTGGTTGATAAAGAAGATATCTGCCATCATATGTAGCAGGATGATAGTCATAATTACGAACCATATAATCTTTACCTTGAAAAACTGTACATCCACTTTCATTTAAATCAGTAAAACGATAGTGACCGAAATTTAAAATCATTTGTTTAGTCGGTAAATTTAATATCTCTTGCATTCCTAATAATTCTTCCCAGATTTCTGGTGCATACGTTTGGAAAATGCTATATGTTTCATTAACATCAATGTCAAAACGAGGTATACGCTTCTTCCATTCACGTTCTCTATTTTCTAGTAAGGGCGTCTGTTTTAACCACTGAGCAGTTTTGATACCTAAATCAAAATGTGATCCGCGAAAGGTCATAATATCTGACTTAACTTCTTGCATGAAAAATCCTCCTATCATTTGTTTTATTATTTATATTGAACAATAATTTATATTAAATTTAAAGTCTTATAATGTTTATTTATATATGATAGTAATTCACTGTGTAAATAAGACAAATGTCATTCATTATAAATAAAGAAAAAATATTTGATTTTTTAAAAATCTTTAATTTTAGGTTTGAAATAATATATAAAAAGGTATGTATTTAATCATAACGTTAACTATGTTAAAATGATTTAATGTAAACGTATTTATTTTAAGTACAGGGGTGAAACATAAATGTGGGATTTCATTAAAGGTTTATTTAAATTCTTATTAAGCTTTACAGCTATTACAGCACTAGTTGTTGGTGTAGTAGTAGTAGTATTTGGCTTTATTTTCAAAAAAGACTTTGAAGATATCGAAAGAAAAACAAAAGAAATCGTATCTGATATTGAAAGCAATAATGCTTAATGCAACGATGTACCATATACCAGTAATTTCATTTGAAGTTACTGGTTTTTTTTATTACTCTTAAATAAATACAATTGGCTAGTATAAATGTTAATAATATTGAATATAATGGAGGTATTAAAATGACAACCAAAGGTTATGTGGGGTCTTATACAAAAAAAGAAGGTAAGGGTATTTATATATTCGAACTTAATGAAGATAATGGAGAAATACAATCAGTAGATACAGGATATGATATCGAAGCATCGACTTATCTTGCTCAAACTGAACAATTTTTGTATGCAATTACTAAAGAGAATGAAGCATGTGGTGTGGCTGCATTTAAAAAAGACGAGAATGGACAGCTTACACTCATTAATAAATGTTTAGCTTCAGAGAATGGAACAGGGTGTTATATTTCTGTTTCTAGTGATCATAACTTCTTATTCGAAGCGGTTTATACTGCTGGAATAGCACGTATATATCAACTTAATCCAGAGACAGGCGAAGTGGTAAAATTAATTGAAGAGTTAGAACATAGTTATCCAACTGGAACACATGAGCGTCAAGATCATAATCATATTCATTTTATTAGAGAAACCCCTGACCATAAATATGTAGCTGTGACTGATTTAGGTGCAGATAAAATTGTAACATATACATTCGGAGTTGAAGGGTTTAAAGAACATGCAGTATCAAAATTCCATGCTGAAGATGGACCGCGTCATATTGAATTCCATAATAATGGGACATACGCGTATGTTGTTCATGAGTTATCTAATAGAGTAAGCGTTGTACAATATCATGATGGAAAATTTGAAGAAATTGAACGTCATTTAACGATTCCTGAAGATTTCACTGGAGAAACTAAATTAGCAGCTGTGAGACTATCTCATGATCAACAAAATCTATATATTAGTAATCGCGGACATGATAGTATAGCGATATTTACAGTAGTTGATGATGGAAAAGGAATTAACCCGGTTGAAATAGTAAAAAGCGGGGGAGAATTTCCAAGAGATTTTAATATTACTGAGTCAGATGAATACCTTGTATGTGCACATCAAGAAGGAAATTACGCGCTAACAGTATTTAGACGTGATACAAATAGTGGTATGTTGATTGCTACTGACAATCAGTATACCGCACCTGAAGGTGTATTTGTTGATTTCTTGAATTCATTGTTATAGATAAAAAATACCCTATAATGTAAACACTTGTAAAGTGAGCCATTATAGGGATTTTTTTATAAGTTTTTGAAAAATGTTCTAATATATTTGAATTTACCTTTATAAGGGGGATAGATAATACTCGAATCTAGTCGAGTAGATTTAAAAATATATGATTTCATATGACTAAATGTATCAAATGAATATTTGCCATGATATTCGCCAATTCCTGAAGCACCTACGCCACCAAAGGGTAAATTTGGGTTAGCTAAATGCATTAAAGTGTCATTGATTGCACCGCCACCAAATGACAATTCTTCTAGCACACAGTTCGTTGTATTTTCATCTTCACTAAATAAATATAAGCTTAGAGGTTTAGATTTACTTTGAATAATATCTATCGCTTCATTAAAATCATCGTAGACGATGATGGGTAATAATGGACCAAAAATTTCTTCTTCCATAATTTTAGATTGTGGAGTAATACCGTCTAAAATTGTAGGTTCGATATATTGTTCATTTTCATCAGTATGCCCACCAAAAATCACTTCATTACGATGTATTGCTAATAATTCAGAAAGTCGATTGAAATGTTTTGTATTAACAATACGTCCAAAATCAGGGCTATTTTGAATATTTTTGCCATAGAATTCTTCAATAGATTGTTTAAATGCTTGAATTAATTCATTTTTAACTTTTCTATTCACTAAAATATAATCTGGTGCTACACAAGTTTGACCAGCATTGGTGAATTTACCGAAGCTAATGCGATCACTTGCTACTTTAATATTAGCAGTTTCATCTACAATCACTGGTGATTTACCACCAAGTTCAAGTGTGACAGGAACTAAATTTTTACTTGCTGCTTCGTAAACAATTCGACCTACATTTTCACTACCAGTAAAGAATATATAATCAAATGGAAGATTGATTAATGTTTGAGTTTCTTCAACGCCACCTTCAACGACAGCTACAAAATCGCTTGTAAATACATCCTCAATCACTTTTCGCACTACTTGTGCAACATGAGGAGTAAGTTCAGAAGGTTTAATGATGGCGTTATTACCAGCTGCTATAGCACCAATAAGAGGTTCGAATAAAAGTTGTACGGGATAATTAAAGGGACCGATAATTAATATTGTTCCATAGGGCTCAGGCTTAATATAACTCTTTGATGGAAACATAAATAGGGGTGTATCTACTTGCTTAGTTTTAGCCCAATTTTTTAATTCTTTACGAGCTGTTTTTATACTTTTTAAAAGTATACCAATTTCAGTAGCATACGCTTCTACTGAACCTTTCCCTAAGTCTATTTTTAACGACTCTAATAATTCTGTTTCATGGTCTTTAATACTTTTACTTAATAGTTTTAATTGTTGTTTACGAAATTTGATATCTTTAGTTTGATGTGTTTTAAAAAACTGTTTACTTTCTTGAAATTGTTTTTCTATTAAATTCAATTGTAGTACCTCCTGTACAGTCAATCCCAATACCGTTATAGGTGTGATTGACTATATGATTTTAGTTAAATGTATCCAAGGTTAAAACATTTGAATGAATGATTAAAATAAATTAAAAAAAGGCTGAGAGTTAAGTAACCTACTATCTCAGCCTTATTATATATGAATTAAAATATGAATTATTTAGTTAAAATTTCAGTGATTTGAGGTACAACTTGTTTTTTACGAGAAACTACACCTGATAAGAAAGCCATACCATCATCTAATTGAACATTGAAGGCTTGACCAACTTTATCCTTTTCAGCCCCGACAACTAAAATTTTAGAATCACTGTTAATAATATCAGTGACAACTAATACAAATAAATCATATTTTTCGTTTGCACTTGTTTCTAACATTGCTTTTTCCAATTCATCTTTACGATTTAAGACTTCATCAATATCTACAGTATTGACTTGAGCAATACGAGTAACATAATCTCCCATATTAAATGATTTAGCATCCATATTTAATAACTCTTCAGCAGATTTATCAGTTGTTGAAGCACCTGCTTTCAACATTTCTAAACCATATTCATCTAAATCGACATTAGCAATGTCTTTTAATGCTTTAGCAGCATTTACATCTTCTTCAGTACATGTTGGAGATTTAAATAATAAACTATCTGAAATAATAGCTGAAATCATTAATCCAGCAATTTCAGGTTTAATCTTAAAGTTACGTTCTTTATACATTTTATAAAGAATTGTAGCAGTACAACCTACAGGTTCTGCACGATAGTATAAAGGACCTGCTGTTTCAAAGTTCGCAATTCTATGATGATCTACGACATTCACAATATTCGCTTTAGCAATAGTTTCAGCACTTTGTTGGAATTCATTGTGGTCAACTAAGATAACGTCTTGACCTTCTAAATCATCATTTAATAAAGTTGGTGCATCAACTTTAAAATGATCTAATGCATATTTTGTTTCAGCACTCACTTCACCTAAGCGATAAGGAGTTGCTTCAGAATTTCCAGTTTGTTGTTCAAAATCAGCCATGATAATAGCTGAAGATATTGCATCTGTATCCGGATTTTGATGTCCAAAAATATAAGTTTTTGCCATTGATTTATTCACCCTTAATTTTTAAATTTATCCTTATTTTAGCATGTTTTAATTGATAACTTCTACCTTTGCACCTAATGAGTTTTTAAAATGAGCTAAAGCGAACTGATGACCCTCTTCATTAAATGAGGCAACACCTTGTTCAGGGATAATAATATGATAGCCTAAATTATAAGCAGAAATTGCTGTATGGAGTACACATATATCAGTACATACACCTACAATTTCAACAGTATCAATATGTCTTTCTCTTAATAAACTATCTAAAGCAGTACCATAAAAAGAATCATAACGTCGCTTATCTAAATAATGTACAGTATCTTCATTTTTATATTTATCAAAAAATGATTTTACCTTACCATATAATTGACGACCTGAAGTGCCTTCAATGTTATGTGGTGGGAATAATTTAGTTTCAGGATGATACGGGTCTTCTTCAAAATGTAAATCCATCATGAAAAAGATATTATCATGTTGATGTTGATATTGATTGAGTCTTTCTACAATAAACTGTTCAATATCTTGGCCTGGTTTACCACAAGTTAATCGGCCGTCATCAGCGATAAAATCATAAGAATAATCTACAACAATCAATGCTTTGTTAGTCATAATAAACATCCCTTTCTTAATAAATGTTTGAATACCTTAAAAAATGTATAATATTAAATTATAAATATAGTATAGCTATACACCATTATGGTTACAAATATATTTAATAACAACATAAGATAGGGGATAAAAAATATTGATCAATGCACAGGATTTTGGTTTAAAAGGAAAACATAAACGAAGAGATACTAAAGCTATACAAAAAGCACTTAATGCCGCAAGATATGGAGAACATACAGTTTATATACCATCTGGGACTTATTATATTAGTAAAGCATTAGTGATATATGATCATACCACTTTAATATTAGAAGATGATACCATCTTGCAGCGTCACTCGAGAGATGCATTGTTAAAAAATGGTAAAAAATTTGGTTTCTATCATGGATATCAAGGAAATGGGCATATTAAAATAAAAGGTGGTATATTTGATATGAACGGTTCAAAGTACCCCTACAATAATACCGCAATGTCTATAGGTCATGCTGAAGATATCGAGTTAATAGATATTACAGTACTTGATGTTGTAGGTGGACATGCACTAGATGCTTGTGGAATCAATGGTTTATATATTAAGAACTGTAAGTTTAAAGGCTTTTTTGATGTAAATGGTGATCGCTCATTTTCTGAAGCAATTCAATTAGACATTCAAGTGCCTGGGTCATTTCCTAAATTTGGTACGACTGATGGCACGATTACCAAAAATGTTGTCATTGAAGATTGCTATTTTGGAAATTCAAACCAACCTAAAATGCAAGCTTGGAATAGAGCGATAGGCTCTCATGCCAGTCGTTATAATCGCTTTTACGAAAATATTCATATAAGGAATAATGTGTTTAACGGAATGAATGAATATGCATTAACTCCGTTAAAATCAAAGACAATGTTTATCTCAAATAATACCTTTATAAATTGTAATGGTGGTATTCGTTTTCTTGGAGTTAAAGATGGAAAAAATGCGGCTGATGTTTCTACAGGACAAGTTCAAAAGACTCAAGCTGGAGATAATTTGACTGTAACCGGTAATCATTTCGAAGGAGAAATGAAAAGAGATGCTATACACGTGAGAAGTTATAATAATGTAAAACATACTAATGTTTTTATTGCAGGTAATTCGTTTAATCATTCGACACAAAGATTACATTTAGAAGATATTTCTAATTTGACATTTAATCAAAATGATAAAGTTAAAGTTAAAAAAATTAATATTGATTAGTATTTAATTTAAAAAGGTATAATTATAGATGAAAAATAAATGATACGCGCTTTATTATGATATATAATAAAGCGTTTTCTTTTATGTTATAATATCATTATATATTTTCAAAAAAGTCAGATTTCTATGAGGCTTGTTTGCAATATAATAGGTATCAAATCAACTTTGTTGAGATGATGCCATATTTCTAAAAATAGAATATATTAAGTTAAGTTTCTAATTTTAAAGGGGGAGAATTAGATGACTAAGCAATCAGGTTTTCGAAGAAATGCACAATACTTAACATTTTTTTCTAAAAAAGATCATACAAATCAATCTTATTCTATGGGGCAATTATTGGGGCTCATTTTAGGACCGTTATTGTTTGTTCTTATCTTATCATTCTTTCATCCAGTAGAACTTCCTTTCAAAGGGGTATATGTTTTAGGAATTACGGTGTGGATAGCTATTTGGTGGATTACAGAAGCGATACCAATTGCTGCAACGAGTTTTTTACCACTCATACTTTTGCCTTTAGGACATGTACTTTCGCCTGAACAAGTCTCTTCTGAATATGGTAATGATATTATCTTTTTATTTTTAGGTGGTTTTATTCTTGCAATTGCTATGGAAAGGTGGAATTTACATACACGTGTAGCTTTAACTATTATTAGATATATTGGGGCAAGCACGAGTAAAATATTATTAGGATTCATGATTGCTACAGGATTCCTATCAATGTTTGTATCAAATACAGCGGCTGTTATGATAATGATACCTATTGGTTTAGCAATTATTAAAGAAGCGAATGAGTTGAAAGATGATGACGTTAAATCAGATAGTATTTCGAAATTTGAAAAATCACTTGTTTTAGCAATTGGTTATTCTGGGACCATCGGAGGATTAGGTACACTTATTGGAACACCGCCACTCATTATACTAAAAGGACAATTTGAACAACATTTTGGACAAGAAATTAGCTTTGCTAAATGGATGATTGTTGGTATTCCTACAGTCATTATTTTAATAGCACTAGCATGGGCTTATTTAAGATTTATCGCATTTAGACATGATCTGAAGTATTTACCGGGTGGTCAAACATTGATTGAAGATAAACTCAATCGTCTTGGTAAAATGTCTTATGAAGAAAAAGTAGTTCAAGCTATTTTTATTCTTGCCAGCTTACTATGGATAACAAGAGAATTTATTTTAAAAAATTTTTCAATAACATCTGAAGTTGCAGACGGTACAATTGCAATATTTATTTCTATTTTACTTTTTATATTTCCGGCTAAAAGTAAAGAAAAGCATAAGCGAATTATTGATTGGGAAGTGGCAAAAGAATTACCATGGGGTGTACTTATATTATTTGGTGGAGGCTTAGCTTTAGCAAAAGGAATTTCAGAAAGTGGTTTAGCAAAATGGCTAGGTGAGCAACTGAAAATGTTAGATGGGGTGCATCCACTAGTAATCGTTATTGTCATTACAATATTTGTGTTATTTTTAACAGAAGTGACTTCGAATACAGCAACTGCTACAATGATTTTACCTATTCTTGCTGCGCTATCTGTAGCAGTAGGTGTACATCCATTGTTATTAATGGTACCTGCAGCTATGGCAGCAAACTGTGCTTACATGTTACCAGTAGGAACACCCCCAAATGCTATTATATTTGGATCAGGTAAGTTGAGTATTAAAGAAATGGCTAAAGTAGGAGTTTGGGTTAATTTAATTTCTGCAGTGATTATTATAGTAGTTGTTTATTTCTTAATGCCACATATTTTAGGATTTGATATTTCTGACACATTAAATTTAAAATAAAATTAAATATCTTGAAATCATATATTCATTATGTATGTTTTATCTTAATACTTTAAATAAATACATAAAAAGAGCCTGGGACATCATGAGTTCATGAGTGATCCTAGGCATTTTTAATATTATGCGGTTAGATTTTCAGAATGAGAGGATAACTTCAACACAAATATTGTCCACTCTATTTTATTGACGATGAAAAGCGCCAATAATTTTTACTGAAAAATCTAATGTTTCTAATATCGAGATAACTTTATTCAAATTATCTGATAGACCGGTATCTGCTTGTACAAAGAAACGATACATACCCAGTTGAGTTTTCAGTGGTCTTGATTCAATCCATGATAAATTAATATCAAATAATGCAAATGTAGTCAGTATACTTGCCAGTAATCCAGCTTTGTCATACTTAGGGGTAATTAATAGCATTGTGTTATTCGTTTTAGACTCAAAGTTATTATCATTTTTTATGACTAAAAAACGTGTAACATTATGCGGATAATCTTGAATATTACTCTCTATAGCAGTATATCCGTACATTTCACCACTACCCACAGGAACAATGGCAGCTACATCTGAGGAAATTTTTTCTAATCCTTGAATCGTACTGTCAACATAATCGTAAGAAAATTGATGTTTTTGAATGTATTGGCTTGTTTGACTGATGGCTGGTGCGATAGAGTATACCTTTTTTATATTTTCTACCTTTGAATCACTTGTCGCATATAAACCAAAATTAATATCTAAATGTATTTCCCCATGTGCAAAAACATGTTGTTGAGCCAGTGCATCTGCCACAATGTTTATAGTTCCTTCAATTGAATTTTCTATTGGTACAATTGCTACAGATTGAGCGTCACTATTTACTGCCTTAATGACTTCGTATAAATTAGACTTTGGTATGAAATTAAAGTTATCTTTTGAAAAATATTTTTTAGCAGCTAAATATGAAAATGTACCTTCGGGACCTAAATAATATAAATGCATGATGAATTGTCACCTCATGAATCTTGTACACTAGTGGAATGGACATTTCATCGGTGTCGCTTTTTTATAATGGAAATTAGGATCTTTAATAATATTTTTGTATCCATGATGGTAATTAGCAGTTAACGTTGGCGATAACGGTGGGGCTAACCATGACCATTTTCCAGTAACATCACGATGATGCTGTTCCTCTTTTTCTTCAAATAATTCAAATTGTTTAGCAGCAGTTAAGTGGTCAACAATAGAAACACCCTGTGATTTAAAAGAGTGATAAACTGCATAATTTAATTCTACTAATGTACGATCTTTATTAAATGAATTATTTTTAAGTGTACCAAATTCAAATGTTTCTGCAACTTTTTCAAGCAAATTATAGCGATAAGTATCAGTAAAATTACGAACTGCAATTTCAGTGACCATGTACCAACCATTAAAAGGAGCAGTTGGATATGTAATTCCACCTATTTTCAAATCCATATTAGAAATAATAGGAACACCATACCATTTTAAATGTAAATCTTTCAGCTTTGGAAATTGATCATGTTCTATATCTACTTCTTTAATCAATGAGGCTGGAAATTCATGATATTTTATAGGTGAATTTGGTAATTGATAAATAAGAGGAAGCACGTCAAAGTCTGAACCTTTTCCTTTCCATCCCAAATGATTAGCTAATTGCGTTATCTCGCGTTCTGATGGATCGCCTTTATCTTCATATCCTGCGTAACGTATTAATTGATTGTTATATATTTTAGGTGCATCAGTTGAAGAAAATATAGTGATATATGGTTTGATTTTACCGCCATTTGTTGCTTTGCTTAAATGATTATGAAGTGCATCTAAGAAATGTTGTTCTGTATAAATATCTCGTGCATCCACAACGTTTAATGATTCCCAAAATAAGCGGCCGACACATCGGTTGGAATTACGCCATGCCATTTTAGCACCATAATTTAGTTCTTCATAAGTATGTGTATAGGTACCTGTTTGATTGATTTCTTTTTCTATCTCAGTGATACGTTTAGAAATAATATGATTTGAGTAATTTAATTCACCATACATAGTTTGGATAAAATTTTTAGCTTCTTCTAATAGCATATAAACACCTCAATAGTATTATAAGCGAGTAACTGATATAACACATACAATAAATACTTATGTCATGAATTTGTCGAATTAAAAAAATTTAATTTTTAAATTAAAGACTATTATCGAAAATACTCACTATTACTGAATTGTGATAAAATATACAAAAAGGTTGTTAGGAGAGATGAGGATGTATCGTTACGAAGATGATAGTTTAATGTTACATAATGACTTATATCAAATAAATATGGCAGAAAGTTACTGGAATGACGGTATTCATGAAAGAAATGCAGTGTTTGATTTGTATTTCAGAAATATGCCATTTGGAAGTGGATATGCTGTTTTTAATGGGTTAAAAAGGATGATTCAATTTATAGAAAACTTCCATTTTAGTGATTCTGATATCGAATATTTACAATCAATAGGATATAAAAATGATTTTTTAAAATATCTTAAAAATTTGAAATTTACAGGGAATATTCGCGCGATGCAAGAAGGGGAATTGTGTTTTGGGAATGAACCATTATTACGAGTAGAAGCGCCATTAATTCAAGCTCAACTTATTGAAACGATTTTACTTAATATTGTAAATTTTCATACGCTTATTACAACGAAAGCTAGTAGAATTCGTCAAGTTGCACCACAAGATACGTTAATGGAATTTGGTACACGACGTGCACAAGAAATTGATGCCGCAGTTTGGGGAGCACGTGCAGCATATATTGGTGGGTTTGATTCAACAAGTAATGTCCGAGCAGGCAAATTATTTGATATTCCAGTTTCCGGAACTCATGCTCATGCACTAGTTCAAACATATGGTGATGAGTATAAAGCATTTAAGATTTATGCAGAACGACATAAAAATTGTGTGTTTTTAGTAGATACGTTCCACACTTTAAAATCAGGGGTACCAACTGCAATTAAAGTTGCAAAAGAATTAGGAGATTCCATTAATTTTATAGGTATAAGATTAGATTCTGGTGACATTGCATATTTATCGAAAAAAGCTCGTCGTATGCTTGATGATGCAGGCTTTAAAGACGCAAAAATCATTGCTTCAAATGATTTAGATGAGCAAACAATTACCAGTTTAAAGGCACAGGGTGCAAAAGTAGATTCTTGGGGTATAGGGACTAAATTGATCACGGGTTATGATCAACCAGCCTTAGGAGCAGTTTATAAGCTTGTCGCTGTTGAAAATAATGAAGGTGAATATGTAGATCGTATCAAGCTATCAAATAATGCGGAAAAAGTTACTACGCCTGGTAAGAAAAAAGTATATCGTATTATTAATACTAAAACTGGCAAGGCTGAAGGTGACTATATCACGCTTGAACATGAAAATCCTAATAAAGAAAAACCATTAAAGATGTTCCATCCAGTTCATACTTATAAAATGAAACATGTTAAGCATTTTGAAGCAATTGATTTACATCATTCAATTTTCGAAAATGGTAAATTAGTTTATGACTTACCAAGTGAAAAAGAAACTCAAGATTATTTAAAACAATCATTATCACAATTGTGGGAAGAAAATAAACGTTATTTAAATCCACAAGAATATCCAGTAGATTTAAGCATAAGTTGTTGGAATAATAAACAAAAGCGCATTCTTGAAGTGACAGAACATGTTAAGGAAATGGAGGAAGACAATGACTAATTTACAAGATATCGTAGTAAAAGAAATGAAAGTAAAGAAACATATTGATAGTCAACAAGAAAGTCGTGAGATTATCCAATTCATTAAAAACTATGTTCAATCACATACATTTATTGAGTCATTAGTACTTGGCATATCTGGTGGTCAAGATTCTACACTTACTGGTAAATTAGCGCAATTAGCAGTTGAAGAACTCCGTAAAGAAGGAAGAGAATGCCAATTTATAGCAGTTAAACTTCCCTATGGTAAACAAAAGGATGCTGATGAAGTAGAAGATGCACTTCGTTTTATTCAACCTGATGAAGTGATTACAGTTAATATTAAACCAGCAGTAGATCAAAGTGTAGCATCATTGAAAGAAGCGGGTATTGAACTTACAGATTTCCAAAGAGGAAATGAAAAAGCAAGAGAGCGCATGAAAGTACAATTTTCTATTGCTTCAAATCGTAGTGGTATTGTTTTAGGAACGGACCATTCAGCTGAAAATATCACAGGTTTTTATACTAAATATGGTGATGGTGCTGCTGACATTGCACCTATCTTTGGACTAGATAAACGCCAAGGTAGACAGCTTTTAGAATATTTAGAAGCGCCAACACATTTATATGAAAAAGTACCTACTGCTGATTTAGAAGATGATAAACCTCAATTACCTGATGAGGAAGCATTAGGGGTAACTTATAATCAAATTGATGACTACTTAGAGGGCAAAGAAGTACCAAGTGATGCAAAAACAACGATAGAGAATCATTATGTTAAAAATGCACATAAAAGAGAATTGGCATATACTCGCTATACTTGGCCTAAACATTCACATGCAAAAGAATAAATGAATACGTTAATAATTAAATGATTTAATTACTATTAGTTTTTAGTGACAAAATTATTTGTGACTGATAAAATTATTTCGAATTTTAGTTAAATGAAATGAGGAATAATATGTCAGTAATAACGTCAAATCCATGGATAATGGTATTAGCGATATTCATCATTAACGTTTTTTATGTTACATTTCTTACAATGCGCACAATTTTAACGTTAAAAGGATATCGTTATATGGCAGCAGTAGTAAGTTTTCTTGAAGTTTTAATATATGTTGTTGGATTAGGGCTAGTGATGTCTAGTTTAGATCAAATTCAAAATATTATTGCATATGCCTTTGGATTCTCAATAGGTATCATTGTTGGAATGAAAATTGAAGAAAAGCTTGCATTAGGCTATACAGTTGTAAACGTAACATCTGCAGAATACGAGCTCGATTTACCTAAAGAGTTACGAAATTTAGGTTATGGTGTTACTCACTATGAAGCACATGGTAGAGATGGAAGTCGAATGGTAATGCAAATTTTAACACCTAGACGTTATGAACGAAAATTAATGGAAACTGTTCGTAGTTTAGATGAAAAAGCATTTATCATTGCGTATGAACCTAGAGCCATTCACGGTGGATTCTGGACTAAAGGTGTTCGAACTAAAAAAGTAAAAGCATATGAAGTAGAAGAAATAGAAAGTGTTGTGGAACATAGTGAAATTCAAGGTAAATGAAAATGAAACTATTTCAGATTGTATTGCACGTATGAGAAAAGAAGGATACATGCCAGTCAGACGTATTGAAAAACCTGTGTACTTTGAAGATAAACAAGGAAATATAAAGATATTACGACAAGATATTCAATTTGTTGGTAAGAAAATAGAAAACGACATTTAATAACTGCTCATATATAGGTCTTTGACACTTTAGAAGTCAGAGACCTTTTAATATTTTTATAAAGTTCGTAAACCTATATTCAATTAGAATAAAAAATCTTTATACTTTTAGTATAGAATCTGTTAAACTATAAATATAGAGTTAAATACGAACTATTTTACTTAAAAACGATTTAATGTACAGCTTTTTATAAAAATAATTACATAAGATAGGAGTTTAATAATGATTGAACGTTATTCAAGAGAAGAAATGTCTAGTATTTGGACAGACCAAAATAGATATGAAGCATGGTTAGAAGTGGAGATTCTTGCTTGTGAAGCCTGGAGCGAATTAGGGTATATTCCTAAGGACGACGTAAAAAAAATTCGTAAAAATGCTAAAGTTGATGTCAATCGTGCAAAAGAAATTGAACAAGAAACACGTCATGATGTAGTAGCATTTACAAGACAAGTATCTGAAACACTTGGAGAAGAACGTAAATGGGTTCATTATGGATTAACTTCTACAGATGTTGTAGATACTGCATTAAGTTATGTAATTAAACAAGCGAATGAAATTATTGAAAAAGATATTGAACGCTTTATTAAAGTACTTGAAGAAAAAGCTAAAAAATACAAATATACATTAATGATGGGTCGTACACACGGTGTTCATGCTGAGCCAACTACTTTTGGCGTAAAAATGGCATTATGGTATACAGAAATGAAACGTAATTTAAAACGTTTTAAAGAGGTACGTAAAGAAATTGAAGTTGGGAAAATGAGTGGTGCAGTAGGAACATTTGCCAATATCCCTCCTGAAATTGAAAGTTACGTTTGTAAACATCTTGGAATTGACACAGCCCCTGTATCAACTCAAACACTTCAACGTGATCGTCATGCTTATTACATTGCAACTTTAGCGTTAATTGCGACATCATTAGAAAAATTTGCTGTAGAAGTTCGTAATTTACAAAAAACTGAAACGAGAGAAGTTGAAGAAGCATTTGCAAAAGGTCAAAAAGGATCATCAGCAATGCCGCATAAACGTAATCCAATCGGTTCAGAAAATATTACAGGTATTTCAAGAGTGATTCGTGGTTATATTACGACTGCTTATGAAAATGTCCCATTATGGCATGAACGAGACATTTCTCATTCTTCTGCAGAGCGAATTATGTTACCAGATGTAACAATTGCTTTAGACTATGCTTTAAACAGATTTACTAATATTATCGACCGTTTAACAGTATTTGAAGATAATATGAGAAATAATATCAATAAAACATTTGGTCTTATTTTCTCACAACGCGTTTTACTTGCATTGATTAATAAAGGTATGGTTCGTGAAGAAGCATACGATAGAGTACAACCTAAAGCAATGAAATCTTGGGAAACTAAAACACCTTTCCGTGAACTTATAGAACAAGATTCAACCATTACAAATGTTTTATCTAAAGAAGAATTAGACGAGTGTTTTGATCCAAAACATCATTTGAACCAAGTTGATACCATTTTTAAACGTGCTAATTTAGAATAAGTTTACTAATATAGTTTTAGTATTTTCAATTGAAATAACTACACTTTAATTAATTAATGCGTTAAAATATAGTTATATTTAATTTGAAAATAGGGGTTGCTTGAGATGCAAATTGAAAAATTAAGAGGAGAAGCATTGGATGAATTATTTGATGCCATCTTAACACTTAAAGATAGAGAAGAATGTTATCAATTCTTTGATGATTTATGTACAGTCAATGAAATTCAATCTTTATCTCAAAGACTTCAAGTTGCTAAAATGATAAAGCAAGGTTTTACTTATGCAACTATAGAAAAGAAATCTGGTGCATCAACAGCTACGATATCTAGAGTTAAACGCTCACTGCAATGGGGTAATGATGCGTATACAATGATTTTAGATAGATTAAATGTTGAAACAAAAGAATAAATAAAGAGAGACAATTGCTTAGCTAAAAATAGCAATTGTCTCTTTTTTGTGAATATAATTTTTACAATTTATACTAGTATAAACTTAGTGTATTGATTTAGAATTGCAAAGGTAAAAATGCTATAATTTAGTGTATGTTAAAAGAAGGAGTTATGGATAATGTATGACATTAGAAAGTGGCAGCATGTATTTAAACTTGATCCTGCCAAAGAGATTAGCGACGAAAATTTAGAAGCCTTATGTATGTCAGATACTGATGCCATCATGATTGGTGGGACAGACGATGTAACTGAAGATAATGTCATTCATCTTATGAGTAGAGTTAGAAGATATCCATTACCTTTAGTACTAGAGGTTTCAAATTTAGATAGCGTAATGCCTGGCTTTGACTTTTATTTTATACCTTCAATATTAAATAGTAATGATGTGACGTATCATAATGGTTTGCTTCATAAAGCATTAAAACAATATGGTCATATGATTAATTTTGAAGAAGTGATGCTTGAAGGGTATGTCGTTCTTAATCCAGATAGTAAAGTAGCCAAACTTACGCAATCAAATACTCAGTTAGATGTTGAAGATATTGAAGCTTATGCTCAACTCGTTGAAGAAATGTATAAGTTGCCAATTTTGTATTTAGAATATAGTGGTACATATGGAGATAAAGATATCGTCAAAGCCGCTTCCCAAATGTTAACCCATACACAATTATTTTATGGTGGCGGTATTAGTTCTTTAACTGAAGCTAAAGAAATGAAAAACTATGCCGATACAATTATTGTAGGTAATATTATATACTCAGATATTAAAAAAGCTTTAAAAACTGTAAAAATAAAGAAGGAGTCGAAATAATGAATGCTCTAGTAAGTAATATGAATAAAGAACAAAGTGAAGCAGTTAGAACGACAGAAGGTCCTCTGCTTATCATGGCTGGCGCAGGTTCAGGTAAAACAAGGGTGTTAACACATCGCATAGCCTACTTATTAGATGAAAAAGATGTGTCTCCGTATAACATTTTAGCTATTACCTTTACTAATAAAGCTGCAAAAGAAATGAAAGAGCGTGTGGAACACTTGGTTGGTGAAGAAGCTCAAGTGATTTGGATGTCAACGTTCCATTCAATGTGTGTAAAGATTTTAAGAAGAGATGCAGATCGTATTGGAATTGAACGCAACTTTACCATTATTGATCCAACTGATCAAAAATCTGTAATTAAAGATGTACTTAAAAATGAAAATATTGATAGTAAACGTTTTGAACCGAGAATGTTTATTGGTGCCATCAGTAATTTAAAAAATGAATTGAAAACGCCCGAAGATGCGATGAAAGAAGCAAATGATTTTCATTCACAAATGGTTGCAACAGTATATAGTGGATATCAACGTCAACTGTCTAGAAATGAAGCATTGGATTTTGATGATTTAATCATGAAAACGATTCGTTTATTTGAACGTGTACCAGATGCATTAGAATACTATCAAAATAAATTTCAATACATCCATGTAGATGAGTATCAAGATACAAATAAAGCACAATATACACTTGTTAAATTACTTGCAAGTAAATTTAAAAATTTATGTGTTGTAGGTGATTCTGATCAATCAATATATGGATGGCGTGGTGCAGATATTCAAAATATATTATCTTTCGAGGAAGACTATCCTGAAGCAAAGACCATTTTCCTAGAACAAAATTATCGATCAACAAAAACCATTTTAACAGCTGCAAATGAAGTGATTAAACATAATACTGAACGGAAGCCTAAAGGGTTATGGACTGCAAATAATGGTGGAGAAAAGATTAAATATTATGAAGCGATGACTGAACGTGACGAAGCAGAATATGTAGTTCGTGAAATTATTAAACATCGTAAGTCTGGAAAAGACTATAATGATATGGCAATTTTGTATCGAACAAATGCACAATCACGTGTGTTAGAAGAAACATTTATGAAATCAAATATTCCTTATACAATGGTTGGAGGTCAAAAGTTCTATGATCGTAAAGAAATCAAAGATCTATTAAGTTATTTAAGAATAGTGGCAAATAGTAATGATGATATTAGTCTTCAAAGAATTATTAATGTTCCTAAAAGAGGGATAGGACCATCATCAGTTGATAAAATTCAACGATATGCACTAGATAACAATATTAGTATGTTTGATGCATTAGGAGAAGTGGATTTTATAGGGCTCTCTAAAAAAGTAACTCAAGAATGTATACAATTTTATGAAATGGTTCAAAACTTAATTAAAGAACAAGAATTTTTAGAAATTAGTGAGATTGTTGAGGAAATACTTGAAAAATCAGGATATCGTCAAATGTTAGAACATGAACAAACAATTGAATCACGTAGTCGTCTTGAAAATATTGATGAATTTATGTCTGTACCTAAAGACTATGAAAAAGATACACCTTTAGAAGAACAATCATTGATTAACTTTTTAACTGATTTATCACTTGTCGCAGATATTGATGAAGCACAAATTGATAGTGGTGTAACGTTAATGACCATGCATTCTGCAAAGGGATTAGAGTTCCCAATTGTATTCTTAATGGGTATGGAAGAATCACTTTTCCCTCATATTAGAGCAATTAAAAGTGATGACGAACATGAGATGGAAGAAGAAAGACGAATTTGTTATGTAGCCATCACACGTGCAGAAGAAGTGTTATATATTACACATGCAACTTCTCGTATGTTATTTGGACGTTCACAAGCAAATCTACCATCACGCTTCTTAAAAGAAATTCCTGAAGAATTATTAGAAACACCAGCAAAATCAAAACGACAAACAATCACTTCTAAGTCAACTACACCGTCAAAACGTGGTTTTAGTAAACGTACGACTTCTACTAAAAAACAAGTATCTGCTTCAGATTGGAAGGTAGGAGATAAAGTGACACATAAATCATGGGGCGAAGGTATGGTGAGTAATGTAAGTGAAAAAAATGGCTCTGTTGAATTAGATATTATATTTAAATCTGAAGGTCCTAAGCGTTTATTAGCTCAATTTGCGCCTATCGAAAAAAAGGAGGATTAGTAAATGGATAACATTCAAAATCGTGTCAATGAACTGCATGATTTATTAAATCAATATAGTTACGAATATTATGTAAAAGATAATCCTTCTGTACCTGATAGTGAATATGACAAATTATTACGTGAATTAATTGACATTGAAAATGCACATCCTGAACTAAAAACTGACGATTCTCCAACAGTTAGGGTTGGTGGAGAAGCTCAATCATCATTTGAAAAAGTAAATCACGAAACACCTATGCTTAGTTTAGGTAATGCTTTTAATGAAGAAGAACTAAGACGTTTTGATGAACGTATTCGAGAACATATTGGTAAAGTGGAATATATGTGTGAGCTAAAAATTGATGGTTTAGCAGTTTCTTTAAAGTATGAAGATGGACGATTTGTGCAGGGATTAACGCGAGGAGATGGTACCACAGGAGAAGATATTACAGAAAATCTACGTACTATTCATGCGATTCCTCTTAAAATTAAAGAACCTTTAAATGTCGAAGTTCGTGGAGAAGCATATATGCCACGTCGTTCCTTTATGAGATTGAATGATGAGAGAGAAAAAAATGAAGAACAACCATTTGCTAATCCACGTAATGCAGCAGCAGGTTCTTTAAGACAATTAGATCCTAAATTAGCTGCTAAACGTAAACTAAGTGTCTTTTTATATAGTGTAAATGATTTTACAGATTTTAACGCTACTACTCAAAGTGATGCATTAGATGAATTAGATCGTTTAGGTTTTAAAACTAATCATGAACGTGCACGCGTAGAAGATATAGAGGGTGTACTAGAATATATTAAAAAGTGGACTAAACAACGTGAACAGTTATCTTATGATATTGATGGAATTGTTATTAAAGTGAATGATCTTGATCAACAAGACGAAATGGGATTTACTCAAAAATCTCCACGTTGGGCAATAGCTTATAAGTTTCCAGCCGAAGAAGTTGTCACAGAACTTAAAGATATTGAATTAAGTATAGGACGTACTGGCGTCGTTACACCGACAGCCATTTTAGAACCTATTCGTGTTGCGGGTACTACAGTTTCAAGAGCATCGCTTCATAATGAAGATTTAATTAAAGAACGTGATATTAGAATCGGTGATAGCGTTATAGTGAAAAAAGCTGGAGATATTATTCCTGAAGTCGTAAGAAGTATTATTGACCGTCGTCCAAATGATGCAAAACCATACCGTATGCCAACGCATTGTCCAAGTTGTGGTCATGAATTAGTGCATATTGAAGGAGAGGTTGCGCTTAGATGTATCAATCCAAAATGCCAAGCTCAACTTGTGGAAGGATTGATTCATTTTGTTTCTCGACAAGCGATGAATATAGACGGACTAGGAAATAAAATTATTCAGCAACTGTATCATCATCAACTTATTAAAGATGTAGGTGACATTTTCTATTTAACTAAAGAAGATTTATTGCCTTTAGAACGAATGGGTACAAAAAAAGTAGAAAACTTATTAAGCGCTATTGAACATGCAAAACAAAATTCTTTAGAACATTTATTATTTGGTTTAGGTATACGACATCTTGGCGCCAAAGCAAGTCAAATTTTAGCAGAGAAATTTGAAACCATGGATCGTTTACTTAAAGTAACAGAAGAAGAACTGATAGCGATTCATGATATTGGAGATAAATTAGCACAATCTGTAGTAACGTATCTAGATAATGAGGATATTAAAGCACTTATTGAAAAATTAAAAGATAAAAATGTCAACATGACATATAAAGGTGTTAAATCCTCTGAAATTGAAGGACATCCAGAATTTCAAAATAAGACTATTGTTCTTACTGGAAAATTACAACAAATGACACGTAAAGAAGCAACAACATGGTTAGAAATGCAAGGTGCTAAAGTAACAAGTAGTGTAACTAAAAGTACAGATTTAGTAATAGCTGGTGAAGATGCTGGCTCAAAATTGTCTAAAGCTGAACAATTTGGTACAGAAATATGGTCCGAATCACAATTTATTGAAAAACAAAATGAAATATCAGAATAGAGGAGAACGTAATGAAGCGGTTATTATTATTAGTTATAACGTCGCTTATGATATTGACAGCGTGTGGCAATGGGAATGATAAAAATAGTCAGTCAAATAATAAGCAACAAGAACAAAATTCAAATAATGTAAAAACAGTTGCCACTGATCAAGAAGTTCAAGGAGATAATTATCGTACAATCTTACCATTTAAAGAAAGCCAAGCTCGTGGAGTATTACAAGATAATATGGCTAATAGCTATAACGGTGAAGATTTCGAAAATGGTTTATTACATCTAAGTAAGTCTGTATTTCCAACTGATAATTTTTTATATCAAGATGGGCAGTATTTAGACAAAAATACAGTTAACGCATATTTAAATCCCAAGTATTCTAAAGACGAAATTGATAATATGAGTGAAAGTGAAAAGGAATCAAAAAAAGCTACTGAAAATTTAGGTCTTAATCCATCACATGATGGAGAAACTAAACCAGAAAAAATAGCAGAAAGTTCTCCTGCTTATTTATCTAATATCTTAGAACAAGATTTTTATGATACAAATGATACAAAAGGAAAAACAATTAAAGGCATAACAATTGGTCTTGCTATGAATAGTGTCTATTATTATCAAAAAGAAAAAGATGGAGAAACATATAGCAAATCGCTAGATAATAAAGAAATTGAAAAACAAGGTAAAGCAATGGCTCAAGAGTTACTTACACGCCTTAGAGCAAATAAAGATTTGAAAAATATTCCAATTCACTTTGCAATATATGTTCAATCGAGTCAAGATGCAATTACGCCAGGACACTTTATTGCTAATACTACTGTTGATGACAAACAAACTAAAATTAATAAATGGAATAAAATTGATGAGATTTCAGCACTTTTACCTTCAACAGAAGCAGAAAAATATGACAAAAATCTAAATAATAATTTTAAGCAATTTAATGATGATCTTCAATCTTATTTCTCTAATTTTACTCAAGCAATTGGAAAAGTGAAATTTGTAGATAAGAAACCTAATAAACTAGTGATTGATTTGCCAATCGATTACTATGGTCAAGCTGAAACAATAGGAATTACACAATATGTAACAGAACAAGCTAAGAAATATTTTGATAATATAGATAGTTACGAAATTCGTATAAAAGATGGTAACAATTCAAGAGCACTTATTAGTAAAACAAAAGATGACAAAGACCCACAAGTCCATATTTATAGTAATTAATCAAAAAGAGGTTGTGACACGTCGTGTCACAGCCTCTTTTTGATATTCAATAAATTAATTTATTTTTCGCGAACAATGGTTTTAACTTGATTTAACTGTTGTTCAATAGAATAGTTTGATTTATAGGTGAAGATGCTAACAAGGTATGTAACGATTACACTACTAATAAAACCAGGTATAATTTCATACATACCAAATAGTTCATTAATATTAGCAAGTGGTTTAACCCAGACAATCCAAATAATGACTACGAGAGCTCCAGCAATCATACCACTTATCGCACCCGCACGTGTTAGTTTTTTCCAATATAAAGAAAAAAGAACAAGTGGACTAAACGCTGCACCAAAACCAGCCCAAGCATTTCCGACTAGGTTTAATATAGTGTCATTAGGAGACCAAGCAATAGCAAGAGCTACAATGGCCACAGCTAACACAGATAATCTGCCTACAAGTACAAATTCTTTTTGATGTGACTGAGCATGTTCTTCACCGCGAATGAGCTTATAGAAATCTTCTGTAAGTGAGCTTGAAGTCACTAATAATTGTGAAGAAATTGTACTCATAATAGCAGCTAGAATGGCAGCAAGTAAGAATCCACCTACTAAAGGATGGAAAAGAACTTGGCTCATTATAATAAATAATGTTTCTGGATCGTCCATTTTAATATGATTTTTCGAAATAAAAGCAATTCCAGTTAACCCTACACCCACAGCTCCAAGTAAACCTACAATCATCCAACTTATTCCTAAGCGTCGTGCTTTAGGTAAAAGTTTGTGAGATTTAATAGACATAAATCGTACAATAATATGAGGCTGACCAAAATAACCTAATCCCCATGCAAATAATGAAATCATACCTAAAAAAGTAGTGCCTCTAAATAAATCCATATTAGTTGGTTTCATTTCAGCTACTTGATGGAATGTATCCCATCCACTAAGTTGCATCAAAGCAACTATTGGTACCATTACCATTGCGATAAGCATAATAACCCCTTGGAAAAAGTCAGTAATAGAAACAGCTAAATATCCTCCGAAAAAGGTATATAAAATGACGATAATTGCGACTGAAATAAGTCCCAAATGATAATTTAATCCAAATGCGCTTTCGAATAATTTACCTCCAGAAACAAACCCAGAGTGCGTGTATAAAGTGAAAAAAATAACAATAATAAGACCAGAAATAATTTTAATGATATTATGTTTATCATTAAGACGGTTTTTGAAAAAATCAGGAAGCGTAATTGCATCTCCAGCAACTTCTGTATATACTCTAAGCCTTGGTGCAACAACTAGATAGTTAACATAGGCACCAATAGTTAAACCAATCGTAATCCATATTGCCGATAAACCTGTGCTATAAACTGACCCTGGAAGTCCCATAATCATCCAACCACTCATATCTGAAGCACCAGCTGATAAAGCAGTAATATATGGGCCTATATTTCTCCCACCTAACATATACTCACTTAAATTGCCGGTTGCCTGTTTATAACCATAGTAACCAATCACTAGCAGAATAATAAAATAGATTGCAATCATAATATAAGTCTGCCAGCTTGTGTTAGCATGAGTACCTAAATTTGCACCTAATACAAACATTGTAATTACCCCCTTTAAAACTTTTAAATTTATGTTTTTCAACAACATTGTACTGAAAAAAGAAGTGACGATTTTTAAATTAGTTACATGTAATATTATACAATGATATTTATAGATTAGAGAAGTAAAATTTTATCTATAAATAACAGTCTATTTCAATGTAATGATAAGTGTTAACGAGAATTAGAGTATAGATAAAAAATAATTCATTTTATTATATAACGTTAATATTAATAAATTATTAATAGAAATTAATTTATATTTATAGATAACTATATAAATGAGTTACATAAGAAAGTTATTTTAATACTTAACTTTGCTAAGAATAGTTAATACACTGAGTATAATAAATATTTAGATTTTTAACTGAAAATTTGATACAATTTTATGATGAATGAGTAATAAGGAGGCTTTTTTAATAATGACTAAAGTTACACGCGAAGAAGTTGAACATATAGCACATTTAGCAAGACTTCAAATTTCTCCTGAAGAAACTGAAGAAATGGCTAATACACTTGAAAGTATCTTAGATTTTGCAAAGCAAAATGATTCAGCAGATACTGAAGGTGTGGAACCAACATATCATGTCTTAGATTTACAAAATGTGTTACGTGATGATAAAGCAATCGAGGGTATTCCTCAAGAACTTGCATTAAAAAATGCGAAAGAAACAGAAGACGGTCAATTTAAAGTACCAGCTATCATGAATGAGGAGGACGCTTAAGATGAGTATTCGTTATGAATCTGTTGAAACACTTTCAGAAATGATTAAGAGTAAAAAAATTAAACCTTCTGAAGTAGTTAAAGATATTTATGATGCTATTGAAGAAACAGATCCAACAATTAAATCATTTTTAGCTTTGGATAAAGAAAATGCAATTAAAAAAGCTAAAGAATTAGATGAGTTACAAGCTAAAGATCAATTTGAAGGTAAATTATTTGGAATCCCAATGGGAATTAAAGATAATATTATCACTAAAGATGTCGAAACAACTTGTGCAAGTAAAATGTTAGAAGGTTTTGTACCGATTTATGAATCAACAGTGATGAATAAATTACATCAAGAAAATGCAGTGTTAATCGGCAAATTAAATATGGATGAATTTGCAATGGGTGGTTCTACAGAAACATCTTATTTCAAAAAAACTGTCAATCCATTTGATCATCAAGCAGTTCCAGGAGGATCTTCTGGAGGTTCAGCTGCAGCAGTAGCAGCAGGACTAGTACCATTTAGTTTAGGGTCTGATACTGGTGGATCAATCAGACAACCAGCTGCATATTGTGGTGTAGTAGGTATGAAACCTACATATGGCCGTGTATCACGTTTTGGTTTAGTTGCTTTTGCATCTTCATTAGATCAAATTGGGCCAATCACTCGTAATGTTAAAGATAATGCGATGGTATTAGAAGCAATTGCAGGTGCAGACAAAAATGACTCTACAAGTGCACCGGTTGAAGACGTTGATTTTACTTCTGAAATTGGTAAAGATATCAAAGGTCTTAAAATTGCACTTCCTAAAGAATACTTAGGAGAAGGTGTTAGTGAGGAAGTAAAAACCTCTGTAAAACAAGCAGTAGAAACATTAAAGTCACTTGGTGCAGAAGTTGATGAAGTATCATTACCAAACACTAAATATGGTATTCCTTCTTATTATGTAATTGCATCATCTGAAGCATCTGCAAACTTAGCACGTTTCGATGGTATTCGTTATGGCTACCATTCAAAAGAAGCGCAAACATTAGAAGAATTATACAAAATGTCTCGTTCTGAAGGCTTTGGAGACGAAGTTAAACGTCGTATCTTCTTAGGTACATTCGCATTAAGTTCTGGTTATTATGATGCATTTTATAATAAATCTCAAAAAGTTAGAACATTAATTAAAAATGACTTCGATAAAGTATTCGAAAATTATGATGTTGTTGTAGGACCTACAGCTCCAACAACAGCGTTTAATTTAGGCGAAGAAATTGATGATCCTTTAACAATGTATGCAAATGACTTATTAACTACGCCTGTTAACTTAGCTGGTTTACCTGGCATTTCTGTGCCATGTGGCCAATCAAACGGACGTCCAATCGGTTTACAATTTATTGGTAAACCATTTGATGAGAAAACATTATATCGTGTGGCATATCAATATGAAACACAATTTAACTTACACGACGCATACGAAAAATTATAAGGAGTGGAAATAATGCATTTTGAAACAGTTATCGGACTTGAAGTTCACGTTGAATTAAAAACAGACTCAAAAATGTTCTCTCCATCACCAGCGCATTTTGGGGCTGAACCTAACTCAAACACTAATGTTATTGATTTAGCTTATCCGGGTGTCTTACCTGTTGTAAATAGAAGAGCAGTAGATTGGGCGATGCGTGCGTCAATGGCTCTAAACATGGACATTGCTACAAATTCTAAATTTGATCGCAAGAACTATTTTTATCCAGATAATCCGAAAGCATATCAAATTTCTCAATTTGATCAACCAATCGGTGAAAATGGATATATTGATATTGAAGTTGATGGTGAAACGAAACGTATTGGTATTACTCGTCTTCATATGGAAGAAGATGCTGGTAAATCAACTCATAAAGATGGTTACTCTTTAGTAGACTTAAACCGTCAAGGTACACCATTAATAGAGATTGTATCTGAACCAGATATTCGTTCTCCTAAAGAAGCATATGCTTATTTAGAAAAATTACGTTCAATTATCCAATATACTGGTGTATCTGATTGTAAAATGGAAGAAGGTTCACTACGTTGTGACGCTAATATTTCATTACGTCCTTACGGTCAAAAAGAATTCGGTACTAAAACTGAATTGAAAAATCTAAACTCATTTAACTATGTTAGAAAAGGTTTAGAATACGAAGAAAAACGTCAAGAAGAAGAATTATTAAACGGTGGTACGATTGGTCAAGAAACACGTCGTTTTGATGAATCAACTGGTAAAACTATTTTAATGCGAGTTAAAGAAGGTTCTGATGATTATCGTTACTTCCCAGAACCAGATATTGTACCTTTATATGTCGATGATGAGTGGAAAGAACGTGTGCGACAAACCATTCCAGAATTGCCTGACGAACGTAAAGCTAAATATGTTAATGAACTAGGCTTACCTGAATATGATGCACATGTATTAACCCTTACTAAAGAAATGTCTGATTTCTTTGAAGGTGCGATTGAACATGGCGCAGATGTTAAACTAACATCTAACTGGTTGATGGGTGGCGTTAATGAATATCTTAATAAAAATCAAGTAGATTTAGAAGATACAAAATTAACTCCTGAAAATCTTGCTGGAATGATTAAGCTTATTGAAGATGGAACAATGAGTAGTAAAATTGCCAAAAAAGTATTCCCAGAATTAGCTGAAAATGGTGGAGATGCTAAACAAATTATGGAAGATAAAGGTTTAGTTCAAATCTCAGATGAAGCTACACTATTAAAATTTGTTAATGAAGCTTTAGATAATAATCCACAATCTGTTGAAGATTATAAAAATGGTAAAGGCAAAGCTATGGGCTTCTTAGTGGGTCAAATTATGAAAGCTTCAAAAGGTCAAGCTAATCCTCAAAAAGTCAATCAATTATTAAAACAAGAATTGGATAAAAGATAATAGCTCATCTCATATGAGGTATTAAATATAAGTTTAAGATAAACTGTTCACAAAGTGTTTGAGATTGTGAACAGTTTTTTATTCATATTTCTAAAGAAAAGGATATTGGATTTCAATAGGATAGATAAGCAAAGTATTTAGTTTGTTCCTAGTGTCAAAAGAATGAGATATTCTTTACTTCGGTTAGTTTATTACAACAATTGTACAACAAAATGATACCTACAAAAATTTAAAAGAATGGGTATAAATACTTTTAACTCATTCATAAATCATTTAATATAGTGTTATGTAATAAAAAGTAGAGGGATAACTTATGAGAAAACGAGCAAGAATCATTTATAATCCAACTTCTGGAAAGGAGCTATTTAAACGCACTTTACCAGATGTTTTAATAAAATTAGAACGTGCAGGTTATGAAACAAGTGCTTATGCAACTGAACGAGAAGGAGATGCTACACTTGAAGCGGAACGTGCACTTGAACAAAACTATGATATTATTATAGCCGCTGGCGGTGATGGCACTTTAAATGAAGTTGTAAATGGAATTGCTGAACAACCCAATAGACCTAAATTAGGTATTATACCTATGGGTACAGTGAATGATTTTGGACGAGCTTTACATTTACCAAATGATATTATGGGTGCAGTAGATGTTATTATTAAAGGTCATACGACAAAAGTAGATATTGGAAAAATGAATAACCGATATTTTATAAATTTAGCTGCTGGAGGTAAGCTCACGCAAGTATCCTATGAAACACCTAGTCGCTTAAAATCTATTGTTGGACCTTTTGCATATTATATAAAAGGTTTCGAAATGTTGCCGCAAATGAAGGCAGTCGATTTGAGAATTGAATATGATAATGAGGTATTCCAAGGAGAAGCACTATTATTCTTACTAGGGCTTACCAATTCAATGGCAGGCTTTGAAAAACTTGTACCTGATGCTAAGTTAGATGATGGGTATTATACTTTAATTATCGTTGAGAAAGCAAACTTAGCTGAATTAGGCCATATCATGACATTAGCTTCTAGAGGTGAACATACCAAACATCCTAAAGTAATATATAAAAAAGCAAAATCAATTAATATTTCATCATTTACAGATATGCAATTAAATGTAGATGGAGAATATGGTGGTAAATTACCTGCAAACTTTTTAAATTTAAAACAGCATATTGAAGTTTGTACGCCTAAAGATATTTATAATGATGAGCTATCTGAAAATCATTAAAGTATTTAAGAATTAAACGAATTAGGGAAAATGAAATAAGAAGTTAAAAAGAGGTTATCTATAATTTCTGGTTTGAAAAGGTAAGAAGTTATACGTACCTCTTTTTCATATGGAGTGAAAAAATAATAGTGATGATTAATAAAAATGATGTAATAAAAGGAAAAGTGATAGATTTAACGCATGAAGGACATGGTGTGATTAAATTAGATCGTTATCCTATTTTTGTTCCTAATGTGTTAATTGATGAAGAAGTAGAGTTTAAGGTAATTAAAGTAAAGAAAAACTTTGCTATTGGTAAACTATTAAAAGTACTAAAACAAAGTGAGCAAAGAGTAACACCTCCTTGTATATATTATGAGAAATGTGGAGGATGCCAGTTACAACATATGTCTTATGAATCTCAGCTAAAAATGAAAAAACAACAAGTTGTTAATTTATTTCATAAAAAGGCGAAATTAGAGGAAACAGTGATTCACGATACTATTGGTATGAATCATCCATGGCGGTATAGAAATAAATCCCAGCTTCCTGTAGGTAAAGATAAAAATAATAAAACGATAATGGGATATTATCGTCAAAGAAGTCATGACATCATTGATATGGATAGTTGCTTAATTCAAGATGAAAAACAACAAGAACTAATGAATGATATAAAACAGTGGTTAAATGAATTGAATGTAAGCATTTATAATGAAAAAAATAAAAAAGGGTTATTACGTCATGTAGTCATTCGAACAAGTCATTATACAAATGAAGTTATGATTATATTTGTAACAAATGGTTCTAAATTTAAAGAAGCTGAAACGCTAGTACATAGACTAACAGAGGTATATCCTGACATAACAAGTATTAAACAAAATATTAATAATTCACATTCAAATGTCATAATGGGTAAGCAATCGATGACTTTATATGGAAAAGATAAAATTACAGATAAGTTAAGTGAAACTATTTTTGAAATTAGTGATCAATCGTTTTATCAAATTAATTCTGTTCAAACAGAAAAATTATATCAGAAAGCTATTGACTATGCTCAATTAAGTGGAAATGAAATTGTTTTAGATACATATTGTGGTATAGGAACGATTGGGCTTTACATGGCACCAGTGGCTAAACATGTATATGGTGTCGAAATTGTGCCATCAGCTATTGAAGATGCCAAGCAAAATGCTTTAATTAATCATTTTGATAATACAACGTTCGAATGTGGTAAAGCAGAAGAAGTGATAATTGAATGGAAACAAAAAGGAATAGAACCTGATGTTATCATGGTCGATCCTCCACGAAAAGGATGCGATCAAGTCTTTATAGAAACATTATTAGAGTTAGCCCCTAAGCGCATTATCTATATTTCATGTAATCCTTCAACACAACAAAGAGATGCTCAACTTTTAGCTAATCTATATCATTTAAAAGAAATAACACCAGTCGATATGTTTCCACATACAACACATATTGAAACTGTGGCCTTATTCGAAAGAAAAACAGTGTAATTAAATTAAAGTAAATGAGGAGAAGTTTATTAAAATAAGATTACAAAGGGTTTAAGTTATTTATAATCGCTTTCATTCTAACACTTCTACATGTATACTATGAAAGAGTTTTAGTGAAATGAGTGGAGGTTGACAGATGCACAAAATTGATTTATCACACAATCGAATCAAAATATCAAAATTACTTACCATTCAAGTTGTTATGATGTTATTTGCAATTTTATTTACATATAAGTGGGCAGTTAATTATGTTGATATTATTGAACAACGTTTTTTGACAAATGTCATTTATGGAATACTTGGTTTTATTGGAGTATTAATTATTCACGAATTAATACATAAATGTTTATTTTTTATCTTTTCTAAAGGACAGAAACCACAATTTAAATATAAAAATGGAATTTTGCTAATTTATTTGTCATCTAAATACTTTAATAAATGGCAATTTTGTGCAGTCATGCTTGCACCATTAGTAATCATTACAATAGGGTTAATGATTTCATTTTACCACTTTGCTTACTCTTCTATTATATTTATATCAAGCATACACATCGGATATTGTTTGATTGATATATATCTAGCAGGTATAACAATTATTAACAAATTTAAATATATTCGTTCTACTGATGAAGGTATCTTTATGTATCATCATTTGCCTATATCTATAAATAATGACTATGAATAAACATCTGCATAAGTCTTAATATTATTATAAATGCATTTATAAAGTGTTTTCTTTTAGGGTGCAGTATAATAGTATTGAGGCTTATTTTATTTAAAAAGGAGTGAGACAATGACAGAAAGGAGAATCGTTCATATTGATATGGATTGTTTCTACGCTCAGGTAGAAATGAGAGATAATCCTAAATTACAAGGAAAACCTGTCATTGTAGGTGGAAAAGCAAGTCATCGAGGAGTCGTTTCAACCGCTTCATATGAAGCACGTAAATATGGTGTTCATTCAGCAATGCCTATGTCGCAAGCACATAAACTATGTCCAAATGGGTACTATGTTAGAGCAAGATTTGATGTATATCGTGAAGTTTCAAGTAAGATAATGGAAATTTTTAAACAGTATACTGAAATTGTAGAACCTTTAGCACTAGATGAAGCGTATTTAGATATTACTCATTTAGTTAAACCTCATCGATCAGCATCAAAAATTGCTTCAAACATACGTAAAGATATCTTCAATAAAACAGGTTTAACGTCTTCTGCTGGTGTTTCTTATAATAAATATTTAGCTAAATTAGCTAGTGGAATGAATAAGCCTAATGGAATGATGGTTATTCATTATCAGAATGTGCATGACATACTAATGAACTTAGATATAGGTGATTTTCCAGGCGTTGGAAAAGCTTCTAAAAAAATCATGCATGAACATGATATTTATACTGGTAAAGATTTATATAGCAAATCGGAATTTGAATTGATTCGCTGGTTTGGAAAAAAAGGACGAGGACTTTATCAAAAAGCAAGAGGCATTGATGATAGTGAAGTAAAAGCAAGTAGGATTCGTAAGTCAGTAGGAACCGAACGTACTTTTTCAACAGATATTAATGATGATAAAGAGATTCTACAAAAAATATGGGAACTTTCTCGTAAAACATCTGAACGATTAACTCAATTGCAAAAGTCTGGCACAACAGTTACTGTCAAAATTAAAACGCATCGCTTTGAAACTTATTCTAAACAAAGAAGTTTGAGAGAAGCGGTAAGTAAAGACATTGATATTTATAATATAGCTTATGATTTATATCATGAATTAAAAGACCCTGATGTACCTATCAGATTAATTGGGGTTACAGTAGGTCATCTAGAGCAATCAACATATCAAAATATGACCATTTATGATTTCATTTAAAGATAGAAATAGATAAGATGTTTTAAATTATCTATTTCTATCTTTTAAATTTTTACCATGAAATTGAAGCACACTTTGTAAGCTATCATAGTGTTTTAATAATCTATAAGTAATCATTGCGCAAGCTTTTGCGTCATTCAGGGCATCATGATGGCCATGAAAATTTAAGTTGTAATGGTTCATTAGATGTTTTAATCCATATCGATAAGCTTTGATCGTACGTCTAGCAAGTTGATATGAGCAGAAATAGGTAAGTGAGGGAACAGCTATGTTTAAATGTTTTAAGCTTTGATGTAATACACCCATATCAAAAGCAGCATTATGTGCCACTACGGGTAATTGATTTATAAATTGCAACATATATGGAAAGACTTCTTTAAAATCTGGCGCACCTTTAACATCCTCAGGATGAATACCATGAACATGAATATTTGTTTCCGAAAAATAGTCATGAGGATTAACAAGCGTGTAAAACGTTTCGACTATTTCGTTATCTACTACTTTTACCATGCCAACAGAACAAATACTTGTTCTTTTTTTATTTGCAGTTTCAAAATCCAAAGCTATAAATGAATTTTTAAGCATTCTATATTCCTTTCTAAATATTTAAAATGAATTATTCACAGTTTAACAGAAAGTACGATTTAAATATAAATAATTGCTTTTTTCATAATCTATAGATAACAGAGTAAAAAATAGATACGGAATTTAAAGTGAAAAAGTTATAATTAGAAGTGTATTTTGTTACTTTTAATTGAGAATATTTTTTGTTACTTTAGATACATGATATAATTACTCGAGTGAATTATGCGAGGAGGAAAGACATGAGACAATGGACAGCAACACACTTGGCTAAACTAGCACGCAAGATAAGTATCGCAGCAGGAAAAAAAGGAACTGATTTACCAGGTCAAATTGCTCGCAAAGTAGATCAAAATATTTTACGAAAGTTAGCTTCACAAGTTGATGATATTGTTTTTATCAGTGGAACAAATGGTAAAACAACAACTTCCAATTTGATTGGGCACACTTTAAAAGCAAATAATATTGAAATTATACATAATAATGAAGGTGCTAACATGGCTGCTGGAATTACTTCGGCATTCATCATGAAAAATGTAAAAGATATTAAAGTAGCGGTCATTGAAATTGATGAGGGTTCAATTCCAAAAGTATTAAAAGAAGTTACACCTTCAATGATGGTATTTACTAATTTCTTTCGTGACCAAATGGATCGATTTGGTGAAATTGATATTATGGTTAATAATATTGCAAAATCAATTAGTAATAAAGGGATTAAATTAATTTTAAATGCCGATGATCCATTTGTAAGTCGTTTGAAAATAGCGAGTGATACAATTGTATATTACGGAATGAAAGCCCATGCACATGAATTTGAACAAAGTACTATGAATGAAAGTAAATATTGTCCGAATTGTGGTAGATTATTAACTTATGATTATACCCATTATAATCAATTAGGACATTATCATTGTGAATGTGGATTTAAGCGTGAAACACCTAAATATGAAGTTTCACAATTTGAGGTGCAACCATTTATTGATATGGATGTGAACGATGCGCACTTTGAAATGAAAATTGCTGGTGATTTTAATGCTTTTAATGCACTTGCTGCATATTCAGTATTAAAAGAGTTAGGCTTAAATAATGATGCAATTCGTAAAGGATTTAAAACATACACTTCAAATAATGGTCGAATGCAATACTTTAAGCGTGGTCAAAAAGAAGCAATGATTAATTTAGCTAAAAATCCTGCTGGCATGAATGTGAGTCTATCAGTCGGAGATCAACTTAAAGAAAAAAAAGTATATGTTATCAGTCTGAATGATAATGCTGCTGATGGCAGAGATACATCTTGGATTTACGATGCGGATTTTGAAAAGTTACGTAATCAAAATATAGAAAAAATTATTGTAACGGGTACAAGAGCAGAAGAATTACAACTTAGACTGAAATTAGCTGAAGTAGATGTTCCAATTATTTTAGAGAAAGATATTTATAAAGCTACAGCTTTAACTATGAATTATGCAGGCTTTACAGTAGCGATTCCAAATTATACGTCACTTTCACCTATGTTAGAACAACTTAATCGCTCATTTGCAGGAGGACGTTAGATATGTACGAATTAACAGTTTTTCATTTTATGTCGGACAAATTAAATTTATATAGTGATATAGGAAATATTATTGCTTTAAAACAGAGAGCAAAAAAACGCAATATTAATTTAAAAGTTATCGAAATTAATGAAACTGAGGGAGTTACATTAGAAAATTGCGATATTTTCTTTATTGGTGGGGGTAGTGATAGAGAACAAAGTATCGCTACTAAAGAGTTAAGTAAAATTAAAACAATATTAAAAGATGCAATAGAAGATGGAATGCCAGGTTTAACCATTTGTGGTGGATATCAATTTTTAGGTACTAAATATATTACTCCTGATGGTACAGAGTTAGAAGGACTTGGAATTTTAGACTTTTATACAAAATCAAAAACAGATCGTTTAACAGGGGATAGCGTAATTAAAAGTGATACATTTGGAACAATAGTAGGTTTTGAAAATCACGGTGGTCGTACATATCATAACTTTGATACATTAGGTCATGTGGTAACTGGGTATGGAAATAATGATGATGATAAAAAAGAAGGTATTCATTATAAAAACTTATTAGGAACTTACCTGCATGGCCCTATATTACCGAAAAATCATGAACTTACTGATTATTTATTAGAGAAGGCATGTGAACGTAAAGGGATTCCATTTACACCTAAACAGTTAGATAATACTGAAGAAGAAGCTGCGAAATATGTTATTATTGAACGTTCAGAAAAATAAAAAAACGTTGGATGACTTGAATTATTTCAATTCATCCAACGTTTTTTTTTATGCTTTAACAAATCGATTATCTAGTAAATTATAGATAAGTAAAATTTCATAAATAACATGACTCTTAATTTGATTCTTATCGAATTCTTCTAATATTTTGACTGAAGATTTTAAAGTAGATACAGACTTAGATTCTCTTTTAAAAACTCCATCTAAAGGAATATTGTTGATACTATTACTAATTTTTATAATTGCCATTTTTTCCTCAGTAGTAAAACAAATATTTACGTTTTTTGGTAAATAAATAATATTTGATAAATGTGTAGCAAGAAGTCTATCAATATATGCTCTATTTGACATATCTTTTAATTGTTTCCATTTATCTTCGTTATTTTTATGATAGCGTAATTCATCTCGTTGATAATTCATTAAAGTATCTGTTTTTTTATTCATATCAGATAAGGTTGCTAATGATGTATTACTATTATCTGAATCAAATTTTCCTAATAATAATTCATGACATCTAGAAGCGAATAGTTCATACAAATTATTTTCTGAATGAATTAAGTTCTCTTCGATTTGATGATAATATTTAGGCGGTAATACGAAAAAATTTACTAATCCAGCAGTTACTAGACCAATTAAAGCTGTTAAGAGTCTTGAGAAAAAATTAAAAAGATAGGCTTCATGAATACCAGGTATCATAGCAACTGAAGTTAATACTGCAACAGTTGTACCAACTTGGAGATTTAATTTTGTACACGCTAAAATAGTAAAAATAGCACTAAAGGTGTAAGTAAATGGAGATTGATCGCCGAAGATATAAGTAAAAATAACTGCAAACAATGCACCTATGACGGTAGCAGGAAGTCGACGATAACCTTTTCGTAAAGAAGCTTTAGCAGTTGGTTCAATCGAAACAATTGCTGTTAAAATAGCAAATATAGGAGTTAAGTTTAATAGTAAACAAAATAAAGTTGTTAGAAAAGTAGCTAGACCCGTTTTTATTGTTCTAGCGCCTATAATATGTTTATACCATTGATTCATATTGTTAAATCCTCTCAAAGAACGAACGTGATGATTATAATGTTAGAATAAGTTTAATATCAAGTTTGATGTAGTGAGACATCAAGTCAGTAGATATTACATTTCTTATTTAGTATATCAAAAAATTTTTGGTATAATAAGGTGGAATATTTTTTAAAAAGGAACGGGATAATATGATTGTAAAAACAGATGAAGAATTACAAGCGTTAAAAGAAATAGGATACATATGTGCAAAAGTGCGAGATACAATGCAAGAAGCAACTAAACCTGGTATTACTACAAAAGAATTAGACAATATCGCTAAAGAATTATTTGAAGAACATGGTGCAATCTCAGCACCTATTCATGATGAAAAATTCCCAGGTCAAACTTGTATTAGTGTTAATGAAGAAGTCGCTCATGGAATACCTGGTAAACGTGTTATTCGTGAAGGGGACTTAGTTAATATAGATGTTTCAGCATTAAAAAATGGATATTATGCAGATACTGGCATTTCTTTTGTAGTAGGAGAAGCGGATAACCCTTTAAAACAAAAAGTATGTGATGTAGCACTTGAAGCATTTGATGCAGCAATGGCTAAAGTAAAACCAGGTACAAAACTAAGTAATATTGGTAAAGCGGTACATGCTACAGCACGTAAAAATGATTTAACTGTTATTAAAAATTTAACAGGTCATGGTGTAGGACAATCTTTACATGAAGCGCCAAGTCATGTTATGAATTATTATGATCCTAAAGATAAGACGCTTTTAAAAGAAGGCGTAGTCATTGCAGTAGAACCTTTTATTTCATCTAAAGCAACATTTGTTACTGAAGGCAAAAATGACTGGGCATTTGAAACTAAAGATAAAAGCTTTGTGGCCCAAATTGAGCATACTGTCATTGTTACGAAAGATGGTCCGATGTTAACAACAAAAATTGATTAAGAAAAATGAAGTTGAAAAGAAGTCATTTTGATGTCGTCGTCCCATACTGATAATGATTCCACAACATAGAGATGTTCCATAAAGAACGTCTCTATGTTGGGATTCAGCGTCTCTGATGATGTTGAAAAAACTTGTGATAAAATGTATTTTCAAGAATTGTTAGTATATTAAAAAGAGTCCGGAACATAAAGTTTCTGGATAAGTGAAAAAAGACAATTTCTATGCCTAAGACAACAATGATGTCTTAGGCTTTTTTATGACCAACGTTGTTCTACTTTGCCAAATTTCCAAATAAGAGTGGACATAAACATGTAATCAAAAATAAAGCTACCAAAATATAGCTTAATTAGTCAAAGTGAATCGACTGAACAATATTACAAAATACTCATTTTACTGAAACACCTAAAAGAACAGACTTTAAAAACACAACACCAAATAATAAATAGTTAGTATCAGCGATAAATGAAAAACTAAATTTGAACATGTGAAGTAAAAAATGTTTAAGATATATGGATACCACCTTAAATCACTCTTTTCAATAGTATTCAACTCATATCCTTATTTTTAAATTAAAATTAATCGTACTTAAGTATGAGAAGAAAATGGTTCTTAGGACTATATTAAGTAAGATTTCACTCATTTATAATAAAGTTTAGTAAACAACGAGGTGGTTCTATGAATTATTTAGATTTATATTTACAACACTTTTTAAAAATAATTATAAAAAATAATATTAATGATTATCGTTCATTATTAGATGATAAGCTTCAGAGTATGGAACGATATATAAAATATTTAAAAAATAAAAAAGAAAAAATCAATACTTTAATTGACAGTTTATCTGCTACACTAGAGAATAAGTATATTGATATGATAAATATGTACAATATAAAGAATGCTCAGGAAGTTCATAATAATGAAATAGATTTATTAAAACAACGATTAGATAAATTTGAAGCATATTATGCCAAAATTGAAGCTAATATTCATCGTTGTACGAAAGAACGTATTGCTGCAGAAGAACAATATTCAATAATTGAACAAATGAGTTATGTAGCTTAATTAAAATCAGGAGGCGACACATTGACACGTAAATATATATCTACTGAATTATTAATTATTTTTACAGCGCTAATGATTATCGCTAACTTTTATTACATCTTTTTTGAAAAAATTGGATATTTATTTATTTTATTATTAGGATGTATATTAATTTATGTAGGGTACCTTTACTTTCATAAAGTAAGAGGGTTATTGGCGTTTTGGATAGGAGCACTACTCATAGCGTTTACCTTGTTATCCAACAAATATACGATTATTATTTTATTTATATTTTTAGTAATAATCATTATTAGATACTTAGTTTTTAAATTTAAACCTTTGAAGATTGTGGCCTCGGAAGAAGAAGTGACCTCTCCTCAATTTATTAAACAACGTTGGCTAGGTGAACAACGCACTCCAGTATATGTATATAAATGGGAAGATGTGCAAATTCAACATGGGGTTGGAGATATTCATATTGATATGACAAAAGCAGCAAACATCAAAGAAAATAATACGATTGTAGTTAGACATATTTTAGGTAAAGTACAACTGATTGTTCCAGTTAATTATAATATTAATCTTCACATGGCATCATTTTATGGTACCGCTTATATAAATGGAGAAGCATATAAAGTAGAAAATAATCATGTCCAAGTAGAAGAAAAACCGAAAGAAGAAAATTATAGTGTAAATATATATGTATCAACATTTATTGGTGATGTTGAGGTGATTTATCGATGAATCACTATTTAAGAGCAATAGGATCCATGCTTATTTTAGTGTATAGCATGCTAACTGCGTTTTTATTTATAGATAAAGTTTTTGTAAATATTATATATTTTCAAGGAATGTTCTATACTCAAATATTTGGTATACCTGTGTTTCTATTTCTTAATTTAGTGATTATTTTACTTTGTATTATCGTTGGCTCTGTATTAGCTTATAAAATAAATCAGCAAAATGATTGGATAAAGAATCAAATTGAACACGCCATTGAAGGTGAAACGGTAGGTATTAATGATAAAAACATAGAACTATATAATGAAACAATTGATATTTATCAAATGTTAGTGCCTTTAAATCAAGAATTACAGCGATTAAGAATCAAAACTCAAAATTTAACAAATGAAAACTACAATATGAATGACATTAAAGTAAAAAAAATTATAGAAGATGAGCGTCAGCGTTTAGCAAGGGAATTACACGATTCAGTAAGTCAACAACTTTTCGCAGCAAGTATGATGTTATCAGCGATAAAAGAAACAGAACTAGAACCACCCCTTAACCAACAAATTCCAGTACTTGAGAAAATGATACAAGAATCTCAATTAGAGATGCGAGCGCTGTTACTACATTTGCGACCTTTAGGACTCAAGGATAAATCATTAGGGGAAGGTATTAAAGATTTAGTCATTGATTTACAAAAGAAAGTACCTATGAAAGTCATTTATGATATACAAGATTTTAAAGTGCCTAAAGGAATTGAAGATCATCTATTTCGAATTACACAAGAGGCAATTTCAAATACATTAAGACATTCTGATGGAACTAAAGTGACAGTCGAATTATTTAATCATCAAGATTATTTATTATTAAGAATCCAAGATAATGGTAAAGGCTTTAACGTAGATGAAAAAGTAGAACAAAGTTATGGATTGAAAAATATGAGAGAACGTGCATTAGAAATAGGTGCAACGTTTCATATCGTATCTCTACCAGATTCAGGAACTAGAATAGAGGTAAAAGCACCTTTAACGAAAGAGGAGGGTTAATATGACGATTAAAGTATTATTTGTAGACGATCATGAAATGGTTAGAATTGGTATTTCAAGTTATTTATCTACTCAATCTGATATTGAAGTAGTAGGAGAAGGATCATCAGGAAAAGAGGCAATTGAAAAAGCACATACGTTAAATCCTGATTTAATTTTAATGGATTTGTTAATGAATGATATGGACGGTGTAGAAGCGACGACACAAATAAAAAAAGATTTGCCTCATATCAAAGTAGTCATGTTAACAAGTTTTATAGAAGATAAAGAAGTATATAGAGCACTTGATGCAGGGGTTGATAGTTATATATTAAAAACGACAAGTGCCAGTGATATTGCAGAAGCAGTTAGAAAAACATATCGTGGAGAATCTGTATTCGAGCCAGAAGTTTTAGTAAAAATGAGAAATAGAATGAAGAAGAAAGCAGAATTATATGAAATGCTCACTGAACGTGAAATGGAAATATTGTTATTAATTGCTAAAGGCTATTCTAATCAAGAAATTGCCAGTGCTTCACATATTACAATTAAAACGGTAAAAACACATGTGAGTAATATTTTAAGTAAACTAGAGGTACAAGATAGAACACAAGCGGTTATTTATGCATTCCAACATAATTTAATTCAATAATAAAAAGCTCCTTATAAAGAAGTCAAAAAATGACTATCTCATAAGGAGGTTTTTCGTTAAAAGTTTTCTTTTCTATAGCTATTTATCTTTATCAAATTTATCTTTAATTTTATCAACAAAAGAGTCTTGTTCACTATGTTTATCATTTGGTGTAGGATCTACATCATAATTTTTTTCATATTTGGATGATGCTGTAGAATCGTATTCATATTTTGTATTCTCATTGTAATGATTTTCATTATTATCATCATGTTTTAAGGCAGCTTCTTCAGGTGTAGAACCTTTAATGACATGTCTTTGATGAATAATTGCATTAATTTCAGCACCAATAATGATAATGAAACATGTAATGTAAATCCATAGTAATAAAATGATGATTCCAGCAAGACTACCATATGTTTTAGAATAGTTACCAAAGTTAGATAAATACCAACCAAATGCAAATGATCCTAATAACCATACAATAGAAGTAAAGATTGCACCAGGATAAACAGATTTAAACTTAGTTTTAACGTTAGGTGCTACTGAATATAATGTTAAGAATAAAATAATAATAACGATAAGTGGTAACAATATACGCACTAAATCAAATATCCAAGCGACTTGTTGATCTAAACCTAACGGACCAAATAGATGATCTTTAATAAAATTACCAAATGTAGGTAACGTTAGAGCGATAGCTAATACAATAGCCATAACAATTGTAAACAAAATACTTAATAATTTAAGAACAATAGGATTACGAGCATCTTCAACATCATAAGCAACATTAAATGAATTCATAATTGCTGTCATACCATTTGATGCTGACCAAATAGCTAAAATCAAACCGACTGATAATAAACTACCACTAGAGTTACTTGTAATATCTTTAAAAATTTTAGTAACAACATCAGCAGTCTCAGCAGGAGCATTTTGACTAACTAAGTCTTTAATTTGCTGAGGATCAATTTGGAATAATGGTAATAAAGTTAATAAAAAGATTAACATTGGGAATAAAGCTAATACAAAGTGATACGTCATTTGAGCCGCTAAACCTGAAGCATCATCTTTACCAATACGATAAATAAGATAAGATAAAAAATTAGAATTTTTAGTATATTTTGCAGGTTTATTTAATCTAGAAACGAAAAAAACTTGTTTATCTTTTTTAGGCTTCTTTGATTGAAATTCCTGAGGTTCTACGTATGTACGATCAACCTTTATTTTCTCTTTATTTTCTGTCTCTTTTTCCTTAATAGAGTTAAGGTACTTAGAGTTTGATTGATTTTTTTTTGACATAGGCGTCTCCTTAAAAATTAATTCTAAAATAAAGGCAAAACTACCTAAGTAAAAAGGAATTTTGCCTTTATTTTCTGTCAATTATATTTGATTAGCTAAGACGATTGTTTTTACGATTTACAAATGTATCTTTAGCATCTTTAATTGATTTTTCTAATTCTGGATTATTACGACGAATTTCTTCAATTGTATCTTTCCAATACAATACTTCATTTTTAATTGAAGTAATTTTAGAAGGTTTACGAGAACGATTACCTTCTTTAATGTCTTTGAATGATTGTACTAATGCATTACGTGTTGATTTATCTGCTAAAGTAGCAGCTCCACCAACGATAGCACCAATAATAATACCTGGAACAAATTTATTTTCCATTTTAGTTACCCCTCTTTCAAATTAGCATCTTTTACGATGAAATCTATTAAATTGTCACAAGATGATTGTACCATGTCATATACACCTTCAAAATTATTTGTGTAATAAGGATCAGGCACATCAGTCTCTTCCATGTTACTAAATTCTAGCAATTTGAACAATTGACCTTTAAGATTTGGATTGATTGATTTAATATTATCCACATTACTTTGGTCCATAGCGATAATATAATCAAAATCATCATCAGGTTCAAATAATTCACTAACAATACCATCAAAAGGTATATGGTGTTGTTTCAGAATTTTTTGAGTACCTTGATGAGGAGGTTCACCTAAATTCCAACGTCCAGTACCCCTAGAATGTACAATAACATCAGAAATACCGCGTTCTTTTAATCGTTGACGCATGATTGCTTCAGCCATTGTAGAACGGCAAATATTTCCAAGACATACAAAAGCTACATCTACCATCTTGTACTCCTCCAAACTTTAATATATAAACTATTTTATAGTTATTTTTAACATTTATAAAGCCATAATTTTACTAATTTCTATAAAAGTTTAATAAATTTTTATACTTTGATAAAATATGATAATAAAGAGGTGAAACAAATGGCACAGAATAATGAACAAATGATTAAAAATATTCGAAAAAAATTAAATATTGTAAATCAATCTTTAATTAATCCAGAAAAATTTAAAGATACAGATACAAAGGATATTAAAGACATTCATGATTTTGTTATGTCTAAAGATTCATTTTCACCAAGTGAAATTACAGCAATTGCTGATGAATTAGGTAATTTACGTCACGAGTAAGGAGAATTTAAATGGCCAATCAAGATTATCAAGACAAATTAAAACAATATGCAGAATTATTAGTAAAGGTAGGTATGAACGTTCAACAAAATCAACCTGTGTTTATAAGAACTTCTGTAGAAACTATAGAATTAACGCGCTTAATTGTCGAAGTAGCCTATAAAGAAGGCGCTTCAGATGTAAGAGTGGTATATTCAGACCCTATTTTAGAACGTTTAAAATATGAAAATGAATCTGTTGATTATTTTGAAAACCATGCTGTTAAAGCTTATGATGTTGAAGAGCGTATGGATTATGCTCATAGAGGAGCAGCGAATTTAGCGCTTATTTCCGGTGATCCAGACTTATTAAATGGTATTGATTCAGAAAAATTAAAAGCATCTCAGTTTAATTATGGACAAGCATTCAAAGGGTATATGGAAGGTAGCCAAAAAAATGTATTTCCATGGGTAGTAGCTGCATTTCCATCTAAAGCATGGGCAAAACGTGTATATCCTAATTTGTCTGAAGAAGAAGCATACAGTCAATTTATCGATGAAGTATTTGAAATTGTACGTGTGGATGGAAATGACCCAATCACAAATTGGGAGCAACATGTGAAATCTCTAAGTGTACATGCAAATAAACTTCAAGAAAAAAATTATCAAGCATTACATTATATGTCTGAAGGCACTGATTTAACAGTAGGGCTACCAAAAGGACATATTTGGGAAGATGCAACAAGCTATGTAAATGGAAATCAACAACCATTTATTGCAAACATCCCAACGGAAGAAGTATTTACTGCACCAGATAGAAATCATGTAGATGGCTATGTAACTAATAAATTACCATTAAGTTATAATGGTAATATTATTGATGGATTCACTTTAACATTTAAAAATGGTGAAATTATCGATGTTAAAGCAGAAAAAGGTGAAGAAGTTTTAAAAGATTTAATTAGCACAGATGAAGGTTCTAAGCGATTAGGAGAAGTTGCTCTAGTTCCAGATGATTCGCCAATTTCAAATCGTAATACCATTTTTTATAATACTTTATTTGATGAAAATGCATCTTGTCATCTTGCTATTGGTTCAGCCTACGGGTTTAATATTAAAGGCGGTACAGAAATGTCTACTGAAGAAAAAATAGCAAGTGGATTAAATGATTCTAATGTTCATGTGGACTTTATGATTGGAAGTTCAGATCTAACAATTTATGGTATTTTACAAGACGGCTCTAAAGAATTAGTTTTCGAAAATGGGAATTGGGCACAATAACTCATTTAAATTAGGAATAGGAGAAATAAAGTATGTCAAATTCTCAAGTTAATAAAAAATCTATGTCTGAATCAAAAAGTATTAAAACACGACAAGTATTTCCTCAAGATACCAACCATCACCATACAATGTTTGGTGGATCATTGATGGCTAATATTGATGAAATAGCTGCAATTACAGCTATGAAACATGCGAATGCACAAGTGGTTACTGCTTCTACTGACTCGGTGGATTTTTTAAGACCTATAAAAACAGGGGATATTACGTCTTATGAAGCAATGGTAAGTTACGCAGGGTCAAGTTCAATGGAAATTTGTGTGCAAATTATTATTGAAGATGTGCTAAATAAGGAAAGACATTTAGCAGCATTGAGCTTTTTAACATTTGTTGCCCTAGATGAAAATGGAAAACCAACACGTATTCCTAAAGTGTACCCTGAAACTAAAATAGAAAAGTGGTTCTATGAAGGAGCACCAAAACGTGTTCAACGAAGAAAAGAACGACGTGAAGAAAGTAAAAAAACCATTGAATTTTTATCTGAAGCACAGCACATAGAAGATATTTAAGATTTATAATAAAAGTCAATACATATGATATAAATTATATGTATTGACTTTAAATTATACGAAAGGGTTTTAGGGCCTTGTTTTTTAAAAATAATTTAATGTAAAATTACATATAAATACAAAGTATTTTGGTGAGACTCTTGAGGCAATAGGATAAGTTAAAGACTACAGGCTGAAGCTGTGCCCTAAGAAAGCGAGTCAACAATACGCAGTATTGTAAATAAAATAGCCAGTAAATGAGTTTACAATAAACTCATTTACTGGCTATTTTGCTTGGAATTATGTCTTAGTTTCTTTTAATTTTATTGAAAAATATGTTCAGTGTGCATTGTGATTTCATTTTCTCTAAAGTTTGTATTTGGATAATACATATTTTTAACTAATACATTTGGTCCTAAGCATTGGAAAGCTTCACAATGACAATTTAGAGATTTTGCTAAATCTGTTGATAACCAGGCATTAAATACATCTGTTAGCTTATCATGTTTAATATTAGAAATTGTTCCGTTTTCATCACCAAAATCTGTTACAATAACGTCTCCACTAAATACATTTACATTTAAGCGACTACGACCATCTGGGTCATTTCGAACAGTAACATTTTTTTCATTTCTTAATCGTTCAAGTAAAAGTTGGTCATTTTCATCGTTTATGCAAGGGTAGATTGGTAGAGTACCAAATAACATCCAAGTATTTTTATCACGAATGTCTAATAAATGATGAATAGCTTGTTTCATGTCTTTTAATGATAATACATTGAGTTGACTTGCAAAATCTGCTGGATACATAGGATGAACTTCATGACGACTACACTTCATATCATTAACAATTTCTTTATGTATGTTTTCTAAATAGGATAGGGTACTTTGATTTAACATTGTTTCTGCTGAAACAAACATCCCTTGTTCAGATAATGTACTAGCATTATCTAGCATTTGTTCATATAATTTTAACTTTGCTTTTAAAGGAGGTTGTTTTTTCATTGCGCCAAAGCCCACCTCGGCAAATTCTTGGATGGTACCCCAATTATGAGAAATGTGCATGACATCAATATATTCTGCAATTTCTAGATATCGATCTTGAGGTAACGTTAAATTAGAATTCATTTGCACATATATGCCTCTTTGATGCGCATATTTTAATAATGGTTTAACAACATTATTTATAGATTTCTTTGAAAACATAGGTTCTCCACCTGTAATCGACATAGTACGTAAATTGGGAATTTCATCTAAACGTTGGTAAATAAGGTTCATAGGTAATGGATCAGGATCTTTTGTTTGTAACGTATAACCAACTGCACAGTGACTACATCTCATATTACATAAATTTGTTGTGGTAAATTCTACATTACTCAAAGTGAGTTGATCGAATTGTTTAATATCATTATAAGCTTCCCACGGATCATTATAAATTGAGATTGCTTGTTTAATTTTTGATGTTGTCATTATAAAAACTCCTAAACTTTTAAAACATTCTTCTTTATAAAATTACAATAAATATTATTAGAATTATATCTCTTTTTGTCAAATTTTGTTAGGATAGTTATGAATAAAAGCTAAAAATATTATATATAAGGAGTTAAATTCCGATGGATGAAAAACAAACTATTGAACAAATTAAAACAAGATTGTCTAAATTTTTAGAAGATATTGACCACGTTAATCCTGATGAAGTAAGTGTAAAAGATATTGATGAATGGATTGGATTATTAGATCAATTAGAAGAAAAAGTTAAGTTAGTTTCTAAGTAATTGTGGAGTATGAAAAAGGTTTTAACTAAATTTAATATTTATGTTTAAACCATCTTAAATTTGTCTATATATTAAATATAATAAAACGAAAGAAAAGGTGATTTTGGTTATGACTAAAAAAGTAGCAATTATTTTAGCAGATGAATTTGAAGATATAGAATTAACAAGTCCTAAAGAAGCATTAGAAGAAGCAGGATTTGAAACTGAAGTTATTGGAGATACTGCGAACGCTGAAGTTGTTGGGAAACATGGCGAAAAAGTTACAGTAAATGTAAGTATTGCTGATGCTAAACCAGAAAATTATGATGCATTATTAATTCCTGGTGGTTTCTCTCCAGATAATTTACGTGGAGATGCAGAAGGACGTTATGGAACATTTGCAAAATACTTTACTAAAAATGATGTTCCAACATTTGCTATTTGTCATGGACCTCAAGTTCTAATTGATACTGATGATTTAAATGGTCGCACTTTAACTGCAGTATTAAATGTTCGTAAAGATTTATCAAATGCAGGTGCCAATGTTGTTGATGAATCAGTAGTAGTTGATAATAATATTGTAACAAGTCGTGTACCTGATGATTTAGATGATTTCAATAGAGAAATCGTTAAAAAATTAAATGATTAATTTAAAATAACTTTTTGAAAGTTATATTTGAGCCTGAGACATGTGTAATTGTCTCAGGCATTTTTAATGTGTTGATAGTCGATGATTGAATTACAATGTAACTGTATTCTGGATAGGCTCCAATGAAACTGAGAATGTATCATTACAAGTCGTGTCAATTCATAAGCGTCTGATTGATTTGTTTTCCTTGTTTTCTAGAAATGGAGAAAATACGTTTTAAATGTTACTTTTAAAAATTCATATATTTATGAACTTAATATCGTTTTTTAAATCCGCTTATCCATCTTTAAAAAATCCTTCTCTATCTTCTTCAAAGTAACTTGAAAATTTGAGCGATATAAAAACCAATGATACACCTTGAGACTGATTTTTGATTGTTTATATAGATAAAAATAATACTTACTGTTAAACTCTCAATTATAGAGTGACCTTTAAGTAAAGGAGCAATCCCATGAAAAGAAGACAAAGAGATAACTATCCAAAAGAGAAAACAACTTATTATCAAAATGAGCCTTATTATAATACCTATTATCAACCTGTGGGTTCACCACCGAAAAAGAAGAAAAGTAAACGGCTCTTTCTAAGAATGTTTATTATATTTCTGATTATATTTGCTTTGTTTACTGGATTAATGTATTTTTTATCATCTAGAGCGAATGTCGATGATTTACAAACGATTGAAAATAAGAGTAATTTTGTATCATCAGACAATATGCCGAATTATGTTAAGGGCGCATTTATATCTATGGAAGATGAACGTTTTTCTAAACATCATGGATTCGATATCAAAGGGACAACACGTGCATTATTTTCAACGATTGGTGAACGTGAGGTACAAGGCGGGAGCACCATTACTCAACAAACTGTAAAAAATTATTATTACAATAATGAACGTTCATTTACACGTAAACTAAAAGAATTATTTGTCGCGCATAAAGTTGAACAGCAATACAGTAAAAATCAGATATTAAGTTTTTATTTGAATAATATTTACTATGGTAATAATCAATATGATATTGAAAGTGCAGCAAATTACTATTTTGGTGCAACTACAAATCAAAATAATAGTAGTTATCCGATTATTACTGTATTACAAAGTGCAATGCTAGCAAGTAAAGTTAATGCCCCAAGTGTATATGATATTAATAACGTATCAAATAATTTCAAGAATCGAATTAAAGTGAATTTAGAAAAAATGAGACAACAGAATTATATTTCTGACAGTCAATATCAAGAAGCCTTATCGCAACTTAATAATTATTAATATAGTAATATAACAATTTAATTAAATATAAACTAAGAGTGAGAATGAGAATAAATAAACTTCCATTTCGCTCTTTTTTAATATCAAATACTATATGTGTTAGATTTTCTGTTATAAAATAAATATATTATTAAAATACAATTTTTAATTAGTATGAGGAGAATAATGATGCCGAAAATTACTAAAATAGAAGTTCAAAAAAATAATAAAGAACGATTTAATCTCTTTCTTGACGAAGCATTTGAAATGGGAATTGATATAGATACACTCGTTAAATTCAATTTGAAAAAGAATCAAATGATAGATGCTGCAGAAATGGAAAAAATTCAAAAATACGAACACTATCGTCTAGGAGTTAATATGGCAATACAATATTTATCATATAAAAAACGAACTGAAAAAGAAGTTAGTGATTATTTGAAAAAGAATGATATTAATGAAATGGCAGTAGAAAAAGTGATTGAATATTGTTATAAAGAGCAATATATTAATCATGAAGATTATGCTGAAAGTTTAAAAAATACAATGATCAACACAACAGATAAAGGACCTGAAGTATTTAAACAAAAACTATACCAAGTTGGAGTAGAACCTAATATTATAGATAGATATGTTAAACGATATGAAGAAGAGCAACCTATAGAATCTATCATTCATGTTGCTAAAAAAATAATGAAAACTAAAAAAGGTCCTGTTGTTAAAGTAAAGCAAAAAGTAATGCATAGCTTAATCCAAAAAGGATATACAATAGAAACTGCACAATATGTACTTAATGAGTTAGACTTTGCTCAAGACGAAGAAGTGCTAGATGACTTATTACAAAAGGATTTAGAAAAAGTTTATAATAAACAATGTCGTAAATATGATGGTAATACATTAAAAATGAAAACAATAGAAGCACTTATGAGAAAAGGATATAATTATGATAAAATAAAAATTAAATTAGCAGAAAGTGGTATTTTAGATGAGTGACAAAAGATTAAGTGAAATGTCTGAACAGGAATTGAGACATGAAATACAATTATGTAAAGAAAAAATGCGTAAAGCTGAAATGAATGGCATAATGAATGAATATGATGTTTATGAAAGTAAAGTCATTGTAGCTGAGAGTTATTTAGTCGATCGTTCTAAAATTAATATAGGCAGAATGTATAAATTAAATGATGGTAGTGAACAATACTTTAAAGTTGAACGTTTAAAAGGGGTTTTTGCTTGGGGTTATAGAATAAATAGTACGAATCCTGAAGAGGGTTTACCCATTGCATTATTAAAAATTTAGAAGGATGTAACACAAATGGGAAGTTCAATCGTTTTAAAATTATTAAATGTTACACAATACTATAGAAACCAAAAGAATAGAAAGTGGTATTTGCCGTTTGGATATGGCGCGGAAGACATAGAATTAAATAAAATAACTTTACACATTTATCAAGGAGAAGCTCTTGCACTCATAGGAGAACCTGGTTCATCCAAAACATTGATTGGAAGAATTATGGCACAAGATATTGCACCTGATAGAGGGAAAGTTGTACAATCAGCAAGTATTTATTATGGAGATATAAAAAACAAACATTTATTAAATATGTCTGTTAAAAGTTATATTGAAGAAACACAATGCTTATTTAATTACGAGACGTCTTCACATATTGTCGATCAAATTATTAAATATGCGCATTTAGATGATAAATCTTCGATTCAAGTGAATAAACTTAGTCACTCTGAGTATGCGCAATTGATTTTAAGTGTTGCAAGAGTTTGTAAAACAGAAATTATTATTTTAAGTCATATTCTCGAATATCTTGATGAAGCTTTTTTAAATAAGGCGAAACAACTTTCAAAAGACTATGTGTCTAATGACTTATCAATTATATTTGTAGACGATGATATTTCTAAAATATCTCAAGTAAGTAACTATGTTACATGGATTTCTCACGGACAAGTGCGTATGGAAGGGTCTTTAAATGACGTTTTACCAGTATTTAATGATCATGAAAGAGATAGATTAAGTATCGAAGATGAAGAAACACTTAAGAATTTTGATTTGGATTGGAAGAAAAGTAGAAGTAGATTGCCGGAAATGAGTTATAACTTTAAAAGAGTCGAACGATACAAACATGTTAAAGTTCCGGATTTTATAGTTAAATTTTGGACGCTTTTAGTTTCAACGTTAATCGTCTTAGTGTTACTTGGCGCACTGGTAGTGAATAATATAGGGAAAATTGAAATTCCTATCAACGAATCTCAGAAGAAAGTTCAAAATCAAGACACGGATTCTTTTGAAAATAAATTGTCTTATGGAATTGTTCTACATGATGAAGTGACATTATCAAATCATCAAGATATTGAAATGCCAAAATATTCTTTTGTGACGATTACTGGAGAAAGTGCTTCAAAATACCGCTTAATTGTCGATGATGATACATATGAAGTAGGTAAGAACAAAATTTATTATTTTAATCCTGCTGCATTATATGAAACGCATAAATTTAGTACTTTAGCGCCTTATATGAAGTCAAACTACAGTAAGTATGTTGATTATTTTAATACTCAATTACATAAACCACATAAGCAAGTGAAAAAGACGCTTGTTCCTGAAAAAGATCAACGATTTGTGGTGCCTATTACACAACAACCTATTAAAATGTTATTTAATGATGAGGATAAGTTAACTGGTTTTGTATTTCCTATAGTAGATAAATCAAAATTAGAGCGTAAATTTAATATTAAAAGTAATGTATGGATTTCAAAATTAAATAATGGATATTTAATTGCAGATATGAAAAATAGTAAATGGATTTATATCGAATTGTAGGTGTAAACATGATAGATAAGTTAATATTATATTTTAAACATTTTCCATCTCTTTTACATTTGGCTAAAGCAAAAGTAAAAGAGACTTGGAAATATGATGTGATTTTATTTTTAATACAATTAATTATCATTAGTATCATAATTGGAGTGATGTATTTATTTAATACAGAAGAAATTGAAAAGGCCCAATGGATATATCGAATGATTGCGTTCTATACTTTTGTAACCATTGCTTATATTATATATAAATCATTCAAATTATATAAGTATGATTATCTTATTGCTAAATCATTTCAACTCACACCTATTATTACGCCCATCCTTAATGCACTGATAGGGGCTATCATCATCTGTGTTTTATCATTGATTACATCAATCTTTAAGCCAGTAAACCTTGAAACATCGGTGATATCTTTTGTTTATTTTATACTAATGTCGATTATATTTATTGTTTTTATATCAATAACATTAAGTTTATTGACTTTAATAAGTAAAAAAGTATTTAAATTTTATGTGGTAGCAACAATTGTGTTATTCTTTTTAGTACCTATCATTTTTATACCTAACAATAAGGCAAATATGATTGATCAAATATTAAAAATTAATCCATTATATTATTTGATTGACGGATTATCATCTTCAATTGTTTTTGGAGCTGTAAATATGTACAATATTGTGTATCATATTTATTTTATTGCTTTTTTAGTATTAATTGGAGTTATCAATTTTATTTTAACTCGACTTGTTGCCCATAAGAAATATGAATATATTTAATATATGAGTGAATCGTTATAAATAACATATATTTTTTATAATTTTATAATAATAACCCCTAAATGACTGTCAATAAGTCATCTAGGGGTTGTTTAAATTATAGTTAAAGTTAATAGATTAATGAGAGTACAATTTTTTTTGAAGTTTTTCTTCTGTAAATACCCATCCAATATAGGAATGGTCAATTTTTTGATCTTGAGTAAGATGTGCAATTGCTGCAAAAGAATAATGTCCTTTATTTAGATAACGTAAATCTATCAATCTTATCTCAGTTGTTTGATCATCAAGTTTACGTATTTGCCAACGATAGATAGAAGAGAATTTTAAAAACGTTCTTATTTCAGGATTACTTTTTATTTGCCATAAAAGTGTATCAGATGAGAATTGTTGACGTTTTACTTTATCACTAAACGTTATATTACGACCATAAGCTCTACCTACATAATCATAGCTTTCAGTTTGAATAGCTACACGCCATTCCATAAATTTCATAGTAGGTGCAACAAAAATTTTCACAGGATGATGTTCATCATGAATGAGTTTCAACGCTTGAGATTTGATTATTGATTGCATTTTAAATCTAACGATATAATAAATAATTAAAACGCCAATAATTGGAAAGAACACTAGATATGGATGAATGCCTAATAACCATAGCGTGATTCCAATACATAATATTAAAAAAATAATTGGATCGAATGTATTGATTACACCGAGTTGTATCCACTTATTTGATATAGGTCTAAGTGCTTGTGTACCATATGAATTAAAGATATCTACAAAAACATGTAAAAAGACCGCTAACTGAGCCCACATCCATATATGAGTCACATCTACATGTGGAAAGATAACGTATATTATAAAAGCAAGTAATATTGGCCATAAAATCGTAAAGGGTATGGAATGTGTAATACCACGATGATGTGAAATATAAGTTGCATTATTTTTTAATTTTAAAACCGTATCGCCATCAGGTATTAAAGAACCCGCAATTAAAGTTGTTGCAGTAGCTGTCATAGAATGTGACATTGCTGGGTCTTGTGTAGCTAAAGCAGTTAGTCCAATGCCGATAGCAATATGAGTGGCTGTATCCATAAAAGTTCACTCTTTTCATCTTGATTTAATATATATTATAATCTAAAAATTAGAATAACAAAATTAAGATACTTATCAAATATTAGAAAGTATTATAACTTATACATTTTTTTATGTAAGAGAAAGGATAATTTAATGTTAAATGAAACGACATTTAAAAATAATATTGTGACATGGTTTGAGAAAAATCAACGAGAAATGCCTTGGAGAGAAACAACTAATCCATATTATATATGGCTAAGTGAAGTTATGCTTCAACAAACACAAGTTAAAACGGTCATTGATTATTACAATAAATTTATTCATCGATTTCCTACAGTTAAAGCGTTAAGTGAAGCAGAAGAAGATGAAGTATTAAAGTATTGGGAAGGTCTTGGATATTATAGCCGTGCCCGCAATTTTCATACAGCAATTAAAGAAGTACATCATAATTATAATGGTGAAGTGCCATCATCCCCTAAAGTTTTTGGTGAATTAAAGGGAGTAGGTCCATATACTCAAGCAGCTGTAATGAGTATTGCTTTTAATCGCCCTTTAGCTACTGTAGATGGAAATGTGTTTAGAGTATGGACTCGACTTAATAATGACTATCGTGATATCAAATTACAATCTACTAGAAAATCATTTGAAAAAGAGCTTCAACCTTTTGTACAAGAAGAAGCGGGTACGTTTAATCAATCAATGATGGAATTAGGTGCAACAATATGTACACCTAAGAATCCGTTATGCCTATTTTGTCCAGTGCAGGAAAATTGTGAAGCATTTCGAAAAGGAACTACGTTAGAGTTACCTATCAAGACTAAAAAGCAAGCTAAGAAAATAATTAATCAGGAGGTTTTTTTAGTCAGAAATCAGAAAGGTCAATATCTGATTGAAAAACGTCAAGAAAAGCTACTTAATGGTATGTGGCAATTTCCGATGTTTGAAAGTCCTAATGGGATTCAAAAACTAGAATATAAGTTAAACCAGTCATTAACTTTAGCTGAGAACGCAATATTTCAATTAAAGCATCAATTTACACATAAAAATTGGAATTTAAATGTTTATAGTGTGATTGAAGATATAAATATTGACTCAGCACAATTACCAGACTTTATGGAATGGTTTGATTTAGAAAATCGAGACGATTATTCTTTCCCAGTATCAATGAGTAAAATATATGAGTTTATTGTTGGTAAATAGAAAAACATATTATCTCTCTATATCTCTTTAAAGAAGTTTAAAAAAATATGGTATAATTCGAATTGTAAAAACTTTAAAAGGTGGTGTGGAGTATGGTTAAAGAATCCATACCTAAAGAAGGCGAAAATATAAAAATCCAAAGCTATAAACATGATGGAAATATTCATAGAGTATGGTCTGAAACAACGATTTTAAAAGGAACAGATCACGTCATCATTGGTGGGAATGATCATACCTTAGTAACTGAAAGTGATGGACGTACATGGATTACTAGAGAGCCTGCAATCGTGTACTTTCATTCTGAGTATTGGTTTAATGTAATTTGCATGTTTAGAGAAGATGGTATTTACTATTACTGTAATTTATCTTCGCCTTTTGTATGTGATGAAGAAGCTTTAAAATATATTGATTATGATTTAGATATTAAAGTTTATCCAAATGGTAAATATCATTTATTAGATGAGGATGAATATGAACAACATATGAAACAAATGAATTATCCTCATGAAATAGACGTAATACTCAGAAGAAATGTAGACATTTTACAACAATGGATAGAACAGAAAAAAGGTCCTTTCGCTCCTGACTTTATAAAAGTTTGGAAACAAAGATATAAAAAAATTCGTAATTACTAAGCATAATTGAGGCAAATAGTAATTAATTAGTTTATAGTACTTGAGTAATAAATAAGAGGTTGAAACTACTTGCCTATTCTTAAATAAATGAGTTTATGAATAGAGGGTTCAACCTCTATTCATTTTTTGATAATAAAATTAAGGAGGAGTCAGTGTGATTCGACGATATTTAGAATTTGTTAAACCATATAAATATCGTATTTTCGCAACGATTATTATTGGAATTATAAAATTTGGTATTCCAATGTTAATTCCATTATTAATTAAATATGCGATTGATGGTGTCATTAATAATGGTACATTAACTACCAATGAAAAATTCCATCATCTTGCTATAGCGATAGGTATTACTCTATTTATATTTTTAATTGTGCGCCCGCCAATTGAATACCTTCGACAATATTTAGCACAATGGACGAGTAATAAAATTTTATATGATATTCGTAAGCAATTGTATGACCATTTACAAGCTTTAAGTGCTCGATTTTATGCAAATAATCAAGTGGGACAAGTTATATCGAGAGTAATTAATGACGTAGAACAAACGAAAGACTTTATTTTAACTGGGTTAATGAATATTTGGTTAGACTGTGTAACGATTATTATTGCGCTTTCTATTATGTTCTTCTTAGATATTAAATTAACACTTGCAGCAATTATTATTTTTCCTTTTTATATCTTTACAGTATATTTTTTCTTTGGACGTTTAAGAAAATTAACACGTAAACGTTCACAAGCATTAGCGGAAGTACAAGGATTTTTACATGAACGTGTTCAAGGTATGTCTGTAATAAAAAGCTTTGCAATTGAAGATAATGAAGCGAAAAACTTTGATAAAAAAAATAAAAACTTTTTAAGTAGAGCGTTTCAACATACTTCATGGAATGCCTATTCATTTGCAGCTATTAATACAGTCACAGATTTAGGTCCTATCATTGTTATTGGAGTAGGGTCATATTTAGCAATCACTGGTTCAATTACAGTAGGTACCTTAGCAGCTTTTGTAGGATATTTAGAACAATTATTCGGACCATTAAGACGTTTAGTTTCTTCATTCACAACTTTAACGCAAAGTTTCGCCTCTATGGATCGTATTTTTCAATTAATGGATGAAGACTATGACATTAAAAATAAAAAAGGTGCACAACCTATTGAAATAAAAGAAGGACATATTGAATTAAAAAATGTAAGCTTTAAATATAATGAAGATGAATCTTTAGTTTTAAAAAATATAAATTTAAATATAAACAAAGGTGAAACAGTAGCATTCGTCGGTATGAGCGGGGGAGGTAAATCTACGCTTATTAATCTTATTCCACGTTTTTATGATGTAAGTGAAGGTGAAATTTTGATCGATAGTCATAATATTAAAGATTATTTAACAGGAAGCTTGAGAAATCAAATTGGACTTGTTCAACAAGACAATATTTTATTTTCTGATACTGTAAGAGAGAATATTTTATTAGGACGTCCTGATGCTACTGAAGAAGAAATAATCGAAGCAGCTAAAATGGCAAATGCGCACGACTTTATTATGAATTTACCGAATGGCTATGATACTGAAGTTGGAGAACGTGGCGTAAAATTATCTGGTGGCCAAAAGCAACGTTTATCTATTGCGCGTATTTTCTTAAATAATCCACCTATATTAATTTTAGATGAAGCGACAAGTGCACTTGATTTAGAAAGTGAAGCAATTATTCAAGACGCATTAGATGTTTTAAGTAAAGATAGAACTACACTTATTGTAGCTCATAGATTATCAACAATCACACACGCAGATAAAATTATTGTTATGCAGCATGGCCAAATCGTTGAAACGGGTACACATAAAGAGCTGATTGCTAAAAAAGGTGAATATGAACATTTGTATAGCATTCAAGATTTATAACTAAATAATGAATACTAAAAAAGACAAACTCAACTTTGATAGTTAAGTTTGTCTTTTTTAGTATTGATATTTAATTTTTATAAATCAAAGTCTTCATCTTGAATTTCAATATCCGTGTCATTACGATGATACGTAAAGAAACTTAATCTTAGTCTATCTAAATGCTCTAAATAATATCGATATTCTTCAATAGCTGCGATAATTTGCATGATATTCGAATATGAATATTCTACTTGATATGGATTTTGAATTAATTGATATTGAAAAGCATCCATAAGATTTTTCTTTTGAGGATTTAAAATTTGATTATCAAAATCATCTACATTATAACGCGCCTTTTTTGATAAACTTTTTAAAATTTGTTCATGATACGCTGTTAATGAATCTAACTCTAATTTAATTTGAAATAATAAATTATGATTCGTATTATGCAAATCATTTTGATATCTAGCCATACGATTTAATACTTCGTAAGCTTGTCGAGTTGTTCCAACGACCTCTTTAAATAATATCTTTTTACGATTTTGTTGGAAAGCAGCTTTTCTTGTAAACGTACGTTCTTCGTGATAATAGTTATAGATTTGTTCTAATTTTATGATGCGAGATTCTAACTGTTCACCATCTTCTTTTATCTGATGATATTCAGAAGTATCATTAATCACAAGTTTAAACCATATAAATATGTCGGAAGAAATATTAACCGCATTATGATAAATTTTAGTTTCGAATTTTGGAGGTAAGAATACTAGATTTACAAGTGAAGCACTTAAAACTCCAATCATTACTAAAATAAATCTAAATGTAGCTGCAAGATAAAACGATCCTGTATGTTGCCCCATAATGATTAACGCAGTGACACCTGCTAATGTTGCTACATGCGCCAAGTTTAATTTGTATAAAATGGCGATTAATAGAATGACTGTGATACCCATAATCACAATGTTTTTACCAAAAATGGTTACCATAATCACTGCTAATATAGCACCGATTAAATTACCTGTAGCTTGTTCAGATATCGTTTTCATTGAACGATATATATTAGGTTGCATTGCAAAAATAGCACTTATTCCTGCTACAGATTTCAAACCAACATTATCAGGTAAAAAAGAAGCGATAAAAAGGGCGAGAATGATAGCAATTCCAGTTTTAAGTATACGTGCGCCTAATTTCAAATACAACGCTCCTTTAAATAACAAGTTTATAGTTTAATGTATTTTTAAATTAGTATACACTCAACAAATAAAACTATACAAGTATACGCATATATAAAAACCCAAGAATGTATATTTACGATATGACATTCTTAGGTCCGTTAAATTTTAAATATTATTTCATTTGACTGAAGGCATAGTCAGCCGCTTCTAATGTTCGATCAATATCTTCTTCAGTGTGTTCAGTAGTTAAGAACCATGCTTCAAATTTAGAAGGTGCTAAATTAATACCTTGGTTAAGCATAAGTTTAAAGAATTTTGCAAATGCCTCACCATCAGAATTTTCTACTTGTTCGTAGTGTGTTACTTTTTCATCTGTAAAATAGAGTGTTAGCGATCCATAAATACGATTAATTGTTGCAGTAATATGATGTTTTTCGATAAGTTTATTTAAACCATCTTCTAAACGTTTACCCAAATTATCTAATTTCTCATATACACCATCTTGCTCTAAAACTTCAAGTAATGCAATACCTGCTCTCATTGAAAGTGGGTTACCTGCCATTGTTCCTGCTTGGTATGCTGGGCCTAATGGAGCAACATGTTCCATGATATCTTGACGGCCACCGTAGCCACCGATTGGTAATCCACCACCAACAATTTTACCAAATGCTGTTAAATCTGGATAAACATTTAATAAATCTTGTGCAGCGCCATAATGGAAGCGGAAAGCAGTGATGACTTCATCGTAAATCACTAAAGCCCCATGTTCATGAGTGATGTTGTTAACTTCTTCTAAAAAGCCTGGTTGAGGTTTTACCATACCAAAATTACCTACAATAGGTTCTACTAATACAGCTGCTACTTCATCTCCCCAATGTGACATGGCTTCTTTATAAGATTCAATGTCATTGAAAGGTACAGTAATGACTTCTCTAGCGACACTTTCAGGTACACCAGCTGAATCTGGAGAACCTAATTGAGAAGGTCCGCTTCCTGCAGCAACTAATACTAAATCAGAATGGCCATGATAAGACCCCGCAAATTTAATAATCTTATTTCTTTTAGTATAAGCTCTAGCAACTCGAATTGTAGTCATTACTGCTTCTGTTCCAGAATTAACAAAACGAATTTTTTCTAATGAAGGAATAGCTGCTCGTAATTTTTTACTAAAATCAATTTCAAGTTCAGTCGGTGTACCATATAACACACCTTTAGCCGCTTGATCTTGGATAGCTTCAGTAATATGAGGATGAGCATGACCAGTGATTATAGGACCATATGCTTGTAAATAATCAATGTACTTATTTCCATCGACATCGTAAAGATAAGCGCCATGACCTTCACGCATAACTACGGGAGCACCTCCGCCAACAGCTTTATAAGAGCGTGAAGGAGAATTAACTCCACCTAAAATATATTCATTTGATAACTTTTGAAGACGTTCACTTTCAGTGAAATTCATAGAGTATCAACCTTTCTTATTTAATAATATTCATTACTATCGTAACATAATAATTATAATATGAAGAAATGAGTGATACGATGTTAAAAATAGGAGATTTTTTTCCAAAATTTGAATTAGAGAATCAAAATGGTGAATTAATTACTAATGAAAAAATTATGGGAGAAAAAACAATATTATATTTCTACCCACGAGATAACACACCAACGTGTACAACAGAAGCATGTGACTTTAGAGATAATATACAATACTTTAATGATATGAAAGTTAAAGTTTATGGTATTAGCGGGGATTCTAGAAAAAAACACGAAAACTTTATTAATAAGCATCATTTGAATTTTGATTTGTTAGTTGATGATGAATTTAAGTTATCGAAGGCAGTAGGAATATATCGTTTGAAGAAAAGTTTTGGAAAAGAAAATATGGGAATAGTGAGAACAACGTTTGTAATAGATGAAGCGGGATATATTACAAATATCATTGAAAAAGTAAAAGTTAAAACACAAATAGATGAATTAAAACAAATGCTGGAGTGAGATAAATGAAAATCGTAAGCTTGAAACGTTTAGGTAATATAGAAAATGAATTAATAGAAAAGTATCCTGATATTTCATTTTTGTTTTATGATAAAGCAGATAATATTCCAGATAATGAAAAAAAAGAACTCGAGGTATTGATAGGGTATGACGGGGAGATTAATGAAAGATTTATAAAGTCTTGCCCGAATTTAAAGTGGATTGCATGGTATGCAACAGGCGTAAACAATCTACCATTAGAGTATATTAAGAATAAAGGAATTATTTTAACCAATACTAGAGGAATACAATCAAAGCAACTTTCAGAATATATACTAACTTTTATATTAGATGATCATAAAAAAATGAAAACATCATTTATTAATCAACAAAAGCATATTTATGATAGTACTTTGACAGGTAAACGTTTAAAGGATGAAACAATTTTATTTTTAGGTACTGGAGCTATTGCTCAAGATACTGTAAAGTTATTGACACCTTTCGAATTGAAAATAATAGGTGTAAGTAAAACAGGAAAACAAAAAGAAGGATTTAATCAAACATATGAGATAAATGAATTAGACGAACTATTAGGAGAAGCGGATATAATAATTAATACGTTACCAGAAACCAAAGAAACATATCATTTATTAAACAAACATCACTTCCAATTAATGAAGGAAGATACCTTATTTATTAATGTAGGAAGAGGAACTATAGTAGAAGAAGACGATTTAATTGAAATACTTAAAGAAAAATTAATACGTCATGCTTACTTGGATGTATTCGAAAATGAACCACTAGAATCAGAACATCCACTTTATGATTTAGATAACGTGACAATTACTGCACATATAACTGGTAATGATAAAGAAAATAAAAAGGAAGCAACGAAAATATTTGAAAGAAATCTATCTCATTTTCTCAATAAAGAAGAAATAAGTGAGAACGTAGTAGACTTAAAAGATGGCTATTAATATAAAACTTATGGAATAATTGACAATGCCGTATGAAAGTAGTTATATTATTAATAAGATAATAATAATTATAAAGTAGAAAGATGGTGAAAATGATGAGTGCAGAAATAGAATCAATTGAACATGAGCTTGAACAAGCTATAATAGCATTAAGAAAGTCAGGCGTTCGTATCACGCCTCAAAGACAAGCTATTGTTAGATTTTTAATTAGCTCACATACACATCCTACAGCGGATGAAATTTATCAAGCACTTTCACCTGATTTTCCTAATATAAGTGTTGCGACAATTTACAACAATTTAAGAGTATTTAAGAAGATAGGTATTGTAAAAGAATTGACTTATGGAGATGCATCAAGTAGGTTCGACTTTAATACTCATAATCATTATCATGTTATTTGTGAACGATGCGGTAAAATAGTAGATTTCCACTATCCTCAATTGGATGAAATTGAACAATTAGCTCAACACGTTACAAACTTTGACGTAACACATCATCGAATGGAAATTTATGGATTGTGTGAAGAATGTAAAAATAAAGAATAAAGTTAGGCAATGACTTTAATGTCATTGCTTTTTTTGTTTATAAGTAATCAAAGAATTTAAAAGATAAATATTAAATAAAAAATACCATAGAGTTTTAGTATAAAAAATACTCATTAAAGATAATGAATACATTTAGTGTGAAATATTAAACGATTTTATATTATAAAATTCATTGACGTTCAATAATAAACTTGCTATTATATAAAAGTCGTCAAAAACAAAAGATATTGTTTGAAAACGCAAAGTAAATTAGTTTAAAACAATGTTAAGAAAGTGTAATTTTGACTATTGATTATAAAAACAATTTATTATAAGATATTATTTGTTGAAATATTAATTAACTTCAAGAAAAGAAAAATTAAAAAAGTTCTTGACAAAAATAATTAGTATTTGATACAATTAATAAATGTAATTGTTAAAACGAACATTGAAAACTGAATGACAATATGTCAACGTTAATTCCAATAAAGTAACTTA
>OBXL01000043.1_pt1 | contig 102875 bp, 95 predicted proteins | sample 1476591 | NCBI WGS metagenome assembly OBXL01 (sample SAMEA2580155, study PRJEB22360) | human gut metagenome | biome: human gut; feature: human-associated habitat; material: faeces | place: Denmark | collected 2008/2010 | reverse complement strand
ATAAAAAAGACAATTTCTATATTATTTCAATAGAAATTGTCTTTTTTCACTTATCTAGATACTTTATGTCCCGGACTCTTTTAACTATTACTAATTTTAAAAATAAACTAATCTACAATATCTAAAAATATATGTTTAGTACTATTTTTGTTTAGTTATATCAAGTGATTTGGGAATTAACAAATAGACAACTATTGAAATGATAATCATGATAATCCCACCTACTAAAGCAGTTGCTACAAAAGCATCATTAAATGATGTTACAGCCTCGTTTGCAAGCTGTTTTATCCCCGTAGCTTTAGCTACTTCGACAGCGCCCACTACAGATTCTTCAGCTACATGAGCTAAATCTCCAACTATACCTTTTGATGAAAAAGATGAAATATCTAAAAATACACGATAAAGCATAGAAGATAGGCTACCAAGTACTGCTACACCAAAAACATTTCCAAGGTCATACATAGACTCTTCAACAGCAGCTGCATTACCTGCTTTTGATGTAGGTGTTTCTAACATTATTAGAGCAGATGCAACTGCTAGTGAAGCCATACCAGCTCCAACTAAAATTAATGCTAAAGCCATTGTAGAATATGATAATGGATGACCAAAGAAATACATAATAAACATGCCAATGGCTGCAATTCCAATTCCGGAAGGTAACACTATTTTCGGTCCAAATCGCGCCGCTAATCCGGGTGCAATTGGTGCAAACACCATATCTCCTATTGCCATAGGTAATAGGTATAAGCCAGCTTTAAAAGGAGAAAGTTCTTCCACAACCTGTAACCATTGTGAAGCTAATAACAAAACAGATGCCATTGCAAACATTGTCATAAATGCAGCAATTGTACCAGCTGAAAATGATCTCTTTTTAAAAAGTCTTACGTCTAACATTGGATCAGAACTTGATAAATTACGTTTAACAAATATCACTATCATGGTAATTGCTAATACTATTACAACCCATGGAATAATATCTGCTAGTCCTTCTTTTGAAAATTCTTTGATACTCCATACCAGTCCAATCATGCCTGCAATTGATAAAATTGTAGAAGGAATATCCCACGAGTGAGACTTTTCTTTTGATAACTTAGACTCTGGTAATAAAAATAAACCTGCTACAACTGCTATTATCGCAAACGGTACATTAATTAAAAATGCCGAGTGCCATGAAAATTGCTCAAGTAAAGCTCCTCCGATAATTGGTCCAAAAACAGCACCTATCGATGAAGCGATTGACCATACAGCTAATGCAGTGGCCCTTTCTTTAGGGTTTTCAAAAATTACTCTTATCATTGAAAGAGTAGTTGGCATTATTAAAGCACCTGCAATACCAAGTAAAAATCGAATAGCTATTACGAACTCTGCACTTTCTGCGAAAAATATAGCTAATGAAACGAGGCCAAATAAAGCAAATCCAGTTAATAATGCTTTTTTTCTTCCCCATTTATCAGCAAAGGCACTCAATGGAATTATAAAGCCAGCTAAAACAAGAGAGTATATATCAACTATCCATAACTGTTGGGTACCAGAAGGCTCTAACTCTCTTACTAATTCCGGTAAAGCCATAATTAATATTGTCATATCCATTGTAACAACAAACAAACTAACAGCTAATACTACTAGTGCAGTCCATCTTTTTTTTGATGTCATCATATCAGTAGTTTTTGTAAAAAATGAAATCATTTAAGTTCCCTCCAATCCTTATAGACCGTGCGATCGGTCTATAAGGATTGTAATCTATTTTTTTACATATTACAACAAAAAATCTTGCGAAATTTAAATGGCTGTATTGTGTTATACAATTATTCTTTGAATTTTTTGTGCTATCATTGATAGTACTTAATACTCATTAAAGGCGTGATGAACTTGAAAGATAAAATACTAGGTGTCGCAAAGGAATTATTTATAAAAAATGGATATAATGCCACTACTACTGGAGAAATTGTTAAATTATCAGAAAGTAGTAAAGGGAATCTTTATTATCACTTTAAAACAAAAGAAAATCTATTTTTAGAAATTTTAAATATAGAAGAATCTAAATGGCAAGAACAGTGGAAAAAGGAACAAATCAAATGTAAAACTAATAGAGAAAAATTTTATTTATATAATGAACTATCTTTAACAACCGAATACTATTATCCACTTCAAAACGCAATAATTGAATTTTGCACTGAATATTATAAAACTAATAGCATTAATGAAAAAATGAATAAATTAGAAAACAAATATATAGATGCTTATCATGTAATTTTTAAGGAGGGTAATTTAAATGGCGAATGGTGTATTAATGATGTTAATGCTGTTAGTAAAATAGCAGCAAACGCTGTTAATGGAATTGTTACCTTTACACATGAACAAAATATTAATGAAAGAATTAAACTTATGAACAAGTTCTCTCAAATTTTTTTAAATGGACTTAGTAAATAATTATATATATATTCTTGAAATACCAATAAATATTATTTCTAAATTACGTTCGTTTTTAAGACAAAATTTCAATAGTACTACACAAAAGGAGAGTGCGAATTCGCACTCTCTTTTCTTGTCTTATTATTAGAATCTCATAATAGATGAATAACATATAATTTAGGACGCTGTGAGAAGATCTCATTTGCATTAACAATCCATTTATCAAGATAATCCCTTACCATTTTTAATTCTATAAACTGTCTGTCTTGTGATATTAACCTCTTTCGCAATCTTACTAATTGCTTTGCCTTCTTCTAACATTTCAACAACACGATGGTAGATAATACGTTTTTGAGGATCTTTAGCATTAGGTGAATATAGTAAAGGGCGTCCTTTATACACACCTTTTTCTTTCGCAACTTGAATACCTTGTGCTTGTCTACGTTTACTTTCATTTCGTTCTTGTTCTGAAACCATTGCTAAGATTTGAACGATTAAATCTTTCATAAATTTATCTAATAGTGGATTACCAATCACTTCATTCATCATAGGTAAACTAGTAATCATCAATTGAACTTCTTTATCCTTTAAATAATTAACTGTGTTAATCACTTCATCATAATTACGACCTAAGCGATCAATCGATTCTACTACAAATCTATCGCCCATTCTCACAAAGTTAAGTGCTTCTTGAAATACGGGTCTATTTTCTACTGACTTTCCCGATTGTTTCTCTGTAAATATTTTCTCTACGCCAAATGTTTTCAAATTATCTAGCTGTCTCTCTAAATTCTGATCTACCGAAGATACTCTTGCATAACCTATAATCATTCATTTTCACTCCACAATTAATATACACCCTAATCATACGTTTAAGTTATTATAAATTCAATAACTCTCTTTGTATGATTAGGGTGTACTCTAAAAGCACATACACTCTGAAATTAAATGATATAATATAAATACTATTTTATATTGGTAAGCAAGGAGTTTATTAATGAAATTAAAAAAAATTAGTAATACTGATACTTTTGAAATATCTGGAACATTAATTATATCTGATTTTAAGGAAGCTGGAATTTTAAAAAGTGATGGTAGTAATTATCAATTATTATTTAATACTGATATGGATTATGAAGAAAGAATAAACCAATGCCAATTTATTACTGCAAAAGGAGAAACATTGTATCTTAGAAACGGCATTTTATCGAGGCATACTATAAATTTTCCAGGAAGTAACGAATATGAGTATTTATTCACTCAAATTTGGGTATCTATTTCTCATACAGAGATTCCTAAAACTTTTGATAGCATAAGTGTTAAATTTAGTGGTCTAAAAGAAAATATAAATCACATACCATTTGATATTAAAAGGGATCAAACAAATAATGAATATACTATTTCTATCGATAAAGCTAATCTAAAGAAAGAAATAATTTCATTGAATGAAGTTCGTCTTTCTTCAGCTTGTAAAATAAATCGTAAAAGAACTAGATTTAACGAAATCACCTTTCAATATGAGAATTCACTAAAATTTGAGTATAAAAACAATTTAACTAGTGATAAATGTATTTCAGATGCCCTTAATATTGCTTACATTTTTAGCTTTATAACTAATGAAAAACATAAAATTGAAAGTATCATATTGTATTCTAAAAAAGAAGCTTTTAGGGTTTTTGTAGATTTACCATTCAATTTTAAGGAGCACCATAAAACAAAAATTACGTACGTTACAAAAGATTTCCTTAATAAATATTTATCAAATATTTATTCTTTTTTTTATAATAATCATGATTCGTTTCAAGATATATTTTCAAATTATATTAAGTTAATGTATACGCCAAAATTTATTGAACATTATCTAGTTGACTTATTAAAAATAAATGAAGGTTTGCATAGAAGGCTCGTATCAAATCAGCAAATCATTTTAATAGATAGATATAAAGATTTATTTCACTCATTAGATAACGAGTTACAAAATTATTTAAAAAGCATTGTTAATTATGACGAAAAGTTACATGATTATTTGAAGGATTATAGACATTATTATTCTCATTATTTTCCACCATCAGAAAAACCTACATATCAAAAAGATAATATATTTAATATCTCCAATTTTGTTCTTCAACTTCATAAATCTTTTATAATGTTTAAGATAGGCATTCCCTCTAGTGAAATAGTATCTTTATTAAAGATCACTCACTAGTTAGTAATCAATAAACTATTTTGCATTCCACTACTAACCAGTGTTATAATTTAGATAACAAGAGCTTCGTGCATTATATGCACCAACCCCCTCACTATTGCGAGTAGTGAGGGGGTTTTTAGGTGTTGGCTAATATCGCCTATTTTTTCTTATTGTTACGTGTACGTAGCCAATGCGTAAATAACGCAACAATACAACCACTGATGACTGTGGTCGTGATGTGAACAAGAGCTTCGACCATCTAATATGCACCTCCTCTCTGCGTCTAAATTGACGCCTGAGAGATAGGCGACCTGTATATTATATCATCTGTACTAGATGAGTTACATATAACTTCCGATAAGTTAAATTATGTATTATTTTCTGTTTTTCTCTTTCCTTGTATTTTTTCAAATTCTTCTATATGGTTCAAAATCATTGTTGGAGTAATATTAATATATATACTTTCAAACTTTATTTTGGGGTAAATAATAGAAAAATTATTTACATTGATATTCTGAGATAGTGAGGCGTATAAGAAAATAAATTTGATGGTGAATGAATGGGGAATATCCTCCTTTTGTTATAGATACTATTTTCAAAAAAAGATGATTATATTCAATAAATTCACATGATTTATATGTAAATTATGTATATTTAACACAAAATAATAATTACTTAATTTACTCGTTTGAGTTTGTATTTTAATAACAGGCGCATATTTGCTAAAAGAGGATGATTGTATGAAATCAGTTACTTATCAAGGATATAAAAATATGGAAGTATGTGAAGTAAATAATCCAACAGAAATTATCACTCATACTATGCCGTTAGAAGATGTAAAAGAAGTTTATGACATCTTTGATCAAAAAAAAGATAATACTATTAAAGTTATTTTAAAACCACAATACTATATAGATAAAGACGCCTTACTTTGAATAACTCGTTCAAAGTTGAGGCGTCTTTTACCTATATATTTAAATTTTAACATTTTTCTATTTAGAAATTTCTTCCAGAAATTCATCCCCCCCCAATCACAAATTGCATAAACTACTTTATCGAGTGTTTTTCCTATGTTTGTTAACTTATACTCAACTTTTGGTGGAACTACTGGATAGACAATTCTTTCAATATTTCTATATTGAAAGAATCTATGATAAGAAAAGAGTTGAATGAATATAATAAATATAAACTCATCCAACTCTTCTATTTCTACTGATTGATATAGCGTTTCAAGTGTTTAGATGTCAATGTTTCTGAACTATCAATAAAGTTTTTAGGTGTTCCACTAAATTGGACCTTTCCGCCATCCAACCCAGGGCCTGGACCGACATCGATGATCCAATCTGCTTCACACATCATCGATAAATTATGTTCAATCAAAATAACTGTATTGTTTTGATCAATTAAATCATCAAAACACTCCATCAATATAGGGATATCCGATTCATGTAGGCCTGTGGTTGGTTCGTCAAAAATAAAAATACTATTTTTTATCTCTTCATCTAAATGTTGTGCTAGTTTCACGCGTTGAATCTCTCCACCAGACAAAGTGGATAAAGGTTGTCCAAGTGACATATAATTCAAACCTGTTTTACTTACAGATTGTAATTTTGACTTAATATCATTCTTTTTATCAAAGAAAATAATACCTTCGTCAACCGTCAAATCGAGAACATCGGCGATTGAATACCCATCTATGGTAGCATCTAATACTTCTTGTTTATAACGTTTACCATGACAAACTTCACATGTCTGTGAAAAATCACCCATAAAAGCAAGTTCCGTTTTAATATAGCCCTTTCCACCACAATTTGGACAGGCACCTTTTGAGTTATAACTAAACATAGCTTTATTTAAGCCTGTTTCTTTACTGAAAAAGCTTCTTACGCTATCAAAAACACCTAAATACGTTAACAGATTAGATCTATTAGATCCTTGAACTGCTTTTTGATCAATAAAGATGGTATGGTCATTATTTTCAAAACCTGCTTTAACAAGGGTACTCTTACCTGAACCAGCAACGCCTGTTAAGACTGTTAATACGTGTTTAGGTATAGACGTTTTTACGTTATTTAAATTGTTTTGTGTCACAGGACCGATATTATAAAAATGGTTCGCTTCACGAATATTCTCTTTTAAATTATGTTTGTTACGTAATGCGTTACCTGTCGAAGTATTTGAAGAGAGTAATTCATTATATGTTCCTTCAAATGTGATTTCACCACCATTTTTTCCTGAACCTGGTCCCATATCTATGATATAGTCCCCTTCTTTAATAACATCGGGATCATGTTCAACAATTAACACAGTATTGCCTTTGTCTTTTAAAGATTTTAAAATTTCATTGATTTTAGCTATATCTTCCGGATGCAAACCAACACTTGGTTCATCTATAATGTAAACTAAATCCGATAAAGAACTATTTAAATGACGTATTAATTTAAGACGTTGCGCTTCACCGCCTGATAATGTCGTTGTGACACGGTTAAGCGTTAAATAACTTAATCCAATATATTTTAGTGCTTCTAACTGCTTTTTGAGAGGATCAATAATATATTTAGCTGTTGGATCCTCTAATTTATTAAGAAACTCTAAATTTTCCTTAATTGTCATTTGTGTGAAATCAGAAATATTTTTACTCATAATTTTAGAACTTAATATTTTCGAGTTTAAACGTTGACCTTTACATGTAGGACATATTTTATTATTTACTACATTTTTAAGATGTTTGGCATAGCGTTTTTTATTAAATTCTTTATCGCCTAAAAATATTCTACTGAATCTAGGTATTAGCCCTACATATTTAGCTGACTTTCTCCATTCTTTAGGAGGATTTTTTAACGTCATTGGCTCTTGATATAAAAATAATTCTAATTCATCTTTTGTATAGTCTTTTAATTTTTTATTATTATCAAATAAACCACTATCTCGATAGGCTTTACCACGTTCTTTATCTGGTCCAAAAGAAGGAAAGTCTATGGCACCTTCATTTAAAGACTTATCCCAATCTAGTAATTCATCTAAGTTAATGTCTTCAATATACCCTAATCCTTCACAAGTTTTACACATGCCCTTAGGACTATTGAAGGAATATGCATCTGAATAGCCAACAAACGGTTCGCCTATTCTAGACCACAGTAATCTAACGGAGGCATATATATCCGAAACTGTTCCTACCGTAGAGCGAGAATTCCCATTGAATCTTTTCTGATTAATTGTCATTGCTACAGGAAGATTTTTAATTTTTTTCACTTTCGGTCTAGGTTGTTGATTTAAATGAAATTGGATATAACTGGAATAACTTTCATTTAGTAGCTGTTCAGATTCCGCAGCAATAGTATTAAACACTAAAGATGATTTCCCTGAACCAGAACGTCCTGTAAATACGGTTACTAAGTGTTTTGGGATATTTACATCTATGTTTTTCAAGTTATTTTGTGAAGCACTTGTAATATTAATAAAATCCATTAAGTATCCTCCCTTTATAATCTTTACAACATTGATTATTGCATATTAATCAATGATTAACTACTTATTCAAAAGACGACAACTTTAAGTCTTTTATATTACAAATTATTCCACCAATTCAATCCGTCTTCACTAAGTAATTTTTCACTTTCTTTAGGTCCATAGCTTCCAGAGTCATAATTAGGAAACTGCGGCTGTTCTTGTTTTCATACATTTACAATATCAACGAGTAATATAAAAATGTTTTCAAAATTCAATTACACTATATTTATATCAATAGCGTTAATATTTATTAATACTGAAATTTTTGTCATCTACGAACATATTAATATAAATAGAATTATAAAATTTAAAATATGACTCATTTGTCAGTATTATTTTAGGATTGCTAGTTATCATTTCATGGTTATTTGTTTTACGAGAATACCAACATGGACATAAGAAAACAGAAAAAGGAAAGTTAGTCATTATTATTGCTTGTATACTGACTTTCATTATGACATTCATCAATATACTCGATTAATAAAAAACAGCACCTCGCAATGAGGTGCTGCCCTTTTATATCTTTTATTATGACACAGTAACATGATCCACGTAGCCATCCGTAACATGGAATGTAATATGACCTTTGCCTACTGTGTAACCGTATAGTCCATTTGTTTCATCTGTTTGTTTCTCAGTCAGTGATGGTTGATATTGATAATGATCTCCGTAAACGTCTTTCACTTGTTCTAAGCTTACTTTTTTAGGTGCGACCTTAAAATCAATCATTGCTGCTGTGTTGCCTTTGACTTGATTAAATGTTTGGTCATATACTTTTTTTGTTGATGTACCGTTTTGATACTGCTCATTCACTTTAATTCCGTTAAATGTTACATTTCCAGCTTTTAACGCATTATAGAACGTGTGATTTAATACGAATTCGCCACCTGACTTTGTATAACCATGATAATGATAATAATAGCCTTGTGACGTATGTGTTTGTGCCTGTGCTTCATTTGATACACCGTTATGCTCAGTTACATTAAACCCTAATACTGTTCCTAAAGTAATACCACCAACGACCATTGCTTTTGCAAATTTCTTCATTATGGATCACTCCTGTTATAGAATTATAATGAACTTCCACCTTTAATATATAATATTACACTCACATATTCAAATTTTTATAAATTAAAATATAAATTTATTGAAATATAATTAATTAAAAGTCTAATTAATTATATAATACTTATAATATTACTCTACTTTTTTATTCTTTCATTATTTTTAATTTATATTCAACACATGTTAGCCTTAAATCATACATATTTTAATTGATAAGGAGAGGCCTAATGAAAACAATACGTTATTTCCTATATTTTTTTATCGTTTATTTTATAATCTTTTACTTAGCACAACGACTATTAAAATTAGATTTAGGTATTGTGCGTTGTTTCATTTCATCCGTCATTTTCGCTATAATGATGAGTTATTTTGCTTACTTTGCGAAGAAACTTAATAGATAATGTCTATGTTTATTTGTCATACTTCTGCTTCATTCTATTAACGGTACTTCTGTCTATATCAGTAGTCTTCCTATGAAACGTTAAAAAGCACCAGGACATGATATCAATTGCTAGAAATGTAAATAATAAAAAAATTAAAAACTATGTAGCATAAAAATGTGTAGGCTTTTTAGATTCAAATGAGATAGGGTCTATAATGAAGATCATTGATTGGTGTAGCTATGTATCTTGTTCACTCCACAATACCTTTATCAAAATTAACAGTGGAAATGTTTTTTAAATTTAAAAACGGGAATACCTTAATATGCGAATTCATTACGTAAAAATTATAAATGGAGGTCATATTATGGCTGGATATAAATCACCTGGACGTAAAATTGTAGAATATGTAGGTGTTGTAGCAATCGCTGCAGTATTCTTAGGTGTTCTATGGAAAAATATAAATAGCGCTGAGGAAGAAAGTGCTGGCGCTAATGGATCATTAGGATAATTTAAATAAATTTTTATAAATGATAAATAGAGCCATCCTTCACTCATCAAGTAGTGAGGGGTGGCTTGTTTTTTATTCTGGTCTAGGACTACGTTTCATTTTAATATATTGAGAGATACTATAAAGCGCAATACCAATCCAAATAAAGATAAATGTAATGAATTGGTGGATATCGAATTTTTCTTTAAATACGAAGATACCTAGTAAAAAGATAATCGTTGGACTAATGTATTGAATAAATCCTGTCAGTGATAGCGGAATGCGACGAGCGCCCGCTGAGAATAAAATAAGTGGGACAGCTGTTACCGCTCCAGAGAATAAGAGTAAAAATGTACTCATATTCAAACCGACTGATGATTGGTGTGCTTGCCATAAATAAATGATATAAATCAGTCCTGCTGGTGCTGTCACAATACATTCAATCGCAATCCCACTCATCGCTTCAACACGTACCAATTTTTTTAGTAAACCATAAATTCCAAATGAGAATGCCAACATTAAAGAAATAATTGGAAATTCTCCTATCTTCATTGTCATGTAAATAACGCCAATTGCGGCTGATACAATCGCTAACGTTTCAAACTTATTGAAACGCTCTTTTAAGAAAATAAATGCGAGTAAGACACTCACTAATGGATTAATATAATAACCTAAACTGGTTTGTAGCACATGACCATTAGACACTGCCCAAATGAATGTTCCCCAGTTAATCGTAATCACATAACCTGCAATAATAATCGCAACAAGTTGAATCGGATGTGCTACGAGTTGATTGATATCATGTTTAAGCGCTTGTGATTTTTTTAATACAAAAATCATTAGAATCATAAAAACCATCGCAAGGATAATGCGATATGCTAAAATTTCAAATGCGCTAATACCGTGAATGAATCTCCAATAAATAGGTAGAATCCCCCATAATAAATGCGCCCCTAACGCAAATAAAATTCCTTTTTTAAATTCTGCATGATTATCCATGCTAAACCCTCCTAGCAATATTACCCTGGAAATATGTATAACTCTATCGTATCAGTAGTTAAACGAAATGGATATATCTAGAAGAATTTTTAAAAAAAAGGTAGCAATTTATATCGCTACCTCTTTACCAATATCATTAATGATATATTCTATTGCCGCCTTCTCTAAATTCTTCGGCTTTCTCTTTCATGCCTTCAAGTTGTTCTTTGTAGGAATCGCGAATATCATGTGATAAGCGCATTGAACAGAATTTTGGTCCGCACATACTACAGAAATGTGCAATTTTCGCTGATTCTGCTGGTAATGTTTCATCGTGAAATTCTCTCGCTCGATCAGGATCTAACGCGAGGTTGAATTGATCAATCCAACGAAACTCAAAGCGCGCTTTACTAATTGCATCGTCGCGTTCTGTTGCCCCTGGTAAGCCTTTAGATAAATCTGCTGCATGTGCTGCAATTTTATAAGTGACCACACCATCACGTACGTCATCTTTATTTGGTAAACCTAAATGTTCTTTAGGTGTCACGTAACATAACATTGCCGTACCATGACTCGCAATTTGAGCAGCACCAATGGCAGATGTAATATGGTCATATGCTGGTGCAATATCTGTTACAAGAGGTCCTAATGTATAAAATGGTGCTTCTTTACAATAAAAATCTGCTAAATCTTGGTTTTCTTTAATTTTATGCATTGGAATATGTCCTGGACCTTCAATCATAACTTGCACATTATGTTTCCATGCAATATCCGTTAACTCACCTAACGTTTTCAATTCCGCAAATTGACTTTCATCGTTAGCATCATAAATTGAACCAGGACGTAAACCATCTCCTAGAGAAATAGCAACATCATACTTACTTAAGATTTCACAAATCTCGTCGAAGTGTGTATATAAAAAGCTTTCTTCGTGATGTGCAAGACACCATTGTGCAATAATTGAGCCACCACGAGAAACAATCCCAGTTAAACGATCAACAGTTAATGGAATATAGTGAAGACGTAATCCTGCGTGAATAGTAAAATAATCGACCCCTTGTTCAGCTTGTTCAATCAATGTATCTCTATACGCTTCCCATGTTAAATCTTCTGCTACTCCATTTACTTTTTCCAATGCTTGATAGATTGGCACTGTTCCTACTGGTACTGGTGAGTTACGTAAGAGATACTCACGAGTGGTATGGATGTTTTTTCCTGTAGATAAATCCATCATCGTATCTGCACCCCAGTGTGTTGCCCATACTAATTTTTCAATTTCTGCTTCAATAGATGAAGATACAATAGAGTTACCAATGTTCGCGTTGATTTTTACAGAGAAGTTTTTACCAATAATCATTGGTTCAGATTCAGGATGATTGATATTATTAGGGATAATCGCGCGTCCTCTCGCAATTTCTTCCCTTACAAATTCTGGTTCCACTTGTTCTCTAATTGCTACAAATTTCATTTCTTTAGTGATAATCCCTTGTTTAGCGTAGTACATTTGTGTCACAGGTGTCTCTTTACTTCCACGTCTTGGTTGATATTCAAATGGATGAGCTACATAGTTTTTATGACCTTCTTTTGAAAAACCATTATCAATCGATTGAATACGGCGACCTTCATAATGTTCAACGTCTTCACGTGCTTCAATCCATGCATCGCGAACCTTTGGAAGTCCATGATTGATATCAACCTCATAACTGTCATCATGATAAGGACCTGCTGTATCGTACACTACGACAGGTTCATTTTGAAAGCTACGTTGTTCTAATTGGGTGTCAGAAAGTTCAATTTCTCGAAATGGTACAAAGATATCACTATCCTTACCCTCACCTTTTTTAAAAATACGTTTACTTGCTGGAAAAGTTCTTTTAAAATTGATTTTTTCTTGCTCCATTGACATTGCCTCCTAAATACTAGAAGGGTCTAAATATCACTGATTATATGATTCATAAAAAAAGCATTCAGCTTAATACTGAATGCATAAGAATAAGTGAATATATACGAAAATATATGTAAGCATCATAATGAAGAAAATGATTAATAGTTAAATTGACCTTTTCATCAATTTATGAAAACATCCATATGTTATTGTAAAGTGACTCACTGGCTTCCCTACGCTAGTATTAACTAGATCAGGTTCAAAGGGTTGGAACATGATGTTCCTTTCAGCAATATAAAGCACCCCTAGCAGAGATTATTAAATTATAGGTTATTTAACCTACACTTATACAATGACTTAAAATTCCATAAATATCAAGTCAATATATCAAATAGTTTTACAACTTTTAGACGTCCGAAAGTCTAACTTCACACAACCCGAAGTCTTACCCTAAGATTGAAAAAGCAGCACCTATAAGGGTTACTGCTGTTCTATTTTTTTGACTTATCCTCCAAAGAACAAATCAATAAAGTCTCTACTTCGGTTTCTATCTTGTTTATAAAATTCGGTATATCCACAATTTTTACAAGTTATCGTCTTAAAATTATTATGTTGTACATCTAAAAATTTAGACAATCCTGATCCTGTTGCTGATAACGTTCCTTCTTCTATTTCTGTATGACCACATTTTATACAACCTTGATTTTGATTTTCTGACATAATGAATCACTCCTCTATCATATTTGTTGTTAGCTTACATAATACAATAACCCCCAAAATTGGGGGTTATTCATTAATTTGATGTTTCATGTTTATAACATCAATAAATATGGATTTTCAATATATTTAGCAAGTACTTTTAAGAAATCAGCTGCGCCTGCGCCATCTAAGATTTGATGATCGAATGTTAAACTTAATGGGATACGAGAGACTTGTTTTACATTATCTCCTTCAAGAACAAGTTCTTTAGCTAGAGCACCGACACCTAAGATACCTGTTTCACCTAAATTTAAAATTGGTGTGAAGTATTCGATACCACTTGCACCCATATTCGTAATTGTAAATGTAGCGCCACTAAGTTGAACGTCACCTGTATTTCCTTCCCGTACTGCTTCAGCTGATGTTTTAATTTCTTTTGCTAAAGTGCCAATACTTTTAGTATTTGCATTGTCAATGACTGGCACCATAAGACCATCTTCAAGTGATGTCGCAATACCTAAATGTACATCATCGTATTCTGTTAATTCACCGTTTTCATAACGAGCGTTCATTGCGCCATATTCTTTAAGTGCTAGGACTACTGCTTTAGCTAATAAAGCTGTGACTGTCAATTTTACATCTTGATCTGCATCTTTTAATTCTTCAGATAATCGAGCTTTAAAGTCTAATAAACGATCTGCATTGACTTTGCGATGTAATGTTAATTGAGCAGTATTATTAAGACTTTGTCGCATATTTTGAGCAATACGTTGACGCATTGGATTCAGACCTTCACCAATGCTAGACACATCGAAGTTTTGTGGCGTTGAAGATGCATTTTCGTTAGACGTATCCGCTTCACCTTCATAATCATAGCCTTCTGATTCTACACGTTGAATATCTAATTTTGTAATACGATCATTTCCACCTGTCCCTTTGATTCTTGTGATATCAAGGTCCTTATCTTCAGCCATATTACGCGCTAATGGAGAGATAAAGATACGTTCTCGTTGTTCAGGCTTCTCTTCGTTTTCTGTATCTTTTTTATCAGATTGTTCTTCATTTGAAGACACTTGTTGATCTTCAGAAGTTGTATTGTCATCTTTATTCTCTTGGGTAGTTTCTTCAGAATCATCGTCATCACTTCCTATGTCTTCGCCTTCTTCTCCGATGATACCAAGCACTGCTTTTACTTTTGCATCTTCGCCTGCTTGTACTTTGATTTTTAATAACGTACCACTTGCAGGTGCTTCGACATCGTTTGTTAATTTTTCAGAGCTAATTGTGACAATGCTTTCGCCTTCTTCTACTGTATCACCTTCTGATTTAAACCACTCTTCTACAGTACCTTCTTTCATTGTCATACCGAGTTTTGGCATAATAATATTTTCACTCATTGTGATACACCTCCCTACGCGTTAGCCTTTTTTAAGTCATCAACTAATTCAGATGCTACATCTAATACTTTATCTGCATTTGGAATATATGCCGCTTCTAAGTTAGATGCAAATGGTACTGGTGTATCTGGTGCTGTTACTTTTTTGATTGGACCGTCTAAATAATCGAATCCAATATCACCAATGACAGAAGCGACGTCGCCAGCAATGTTACATTGTGGACTTGATTCATCAATAACAATTAAACGACCTGTTTTTTTCACTGATTCTAACACTGTATCTTGATCCCATGGAGACACTGAACGTAAATCAATGACTTCTACTGAAACGTTATCTTCTTCAAGTCGGTCAGCTGTTTCTTCAGCCACTGCAACCATTTTACCAATTGCGACAATAGTTAAATCATCACCTTCTCGTGTAACATTGGCTTTACCAATCTCAATCGTATAAGGTTCTTCAGGGACATTACTTTTTTGACCAAGTAATGTTTTATCTTCTGAAAATACAACTAAGTTATCGTCTTGAATCGCTGACATTAATAATCCTTTTGCATCATATGGATTTGATGGTACAACTACTTTAACACCTGGAATTGTTGCGAACATATTATATAGAGATTGAGAGTGTTGTGCTGCCGCACTTGCGCCAGCGCCATGAACGGTACGTACCACTAATGGAATTTTAGCTTTACCACCAAACATATATCTCATTTTTGCACCTTGGTTTAAAATTGGGTCTAAACCAAAGCCAATAAAATCGTTAAACATGAGTTCTGCGATTGGACGTAATCCGGTAGCTGCTGATCCTACAGCTGCACTTAATGTAATATGTTCAGAAATAGGTGTATCAATCACTCGTTTACGACTATATTTTTTAGCCAGTCCTTTTGTAACACCGAATACGCCACCAAATGTATCGTCGTCTTGAATATGTTCTACTTTTGCGCCACCTGAAACGTCTGTACCAATTAAGATGACATTTTCATCTTTCTCCATAGATTGATCAATCGCTTCATTAATCGCACCCATAAATGTTAGTTTACGTTCTTCACTCATCGTAAAAACCTCCTCGTCTGGTTAGGTTCGTTCTTATCTATTTCTTCGTTTTAGTGCTTTAAAGGTTTGTTATGCAAAGACATCTTTGTATAGTGAATCTTCATCTGGTAATTCACTTTCGTCCGCAAATTTCACAGCATCTTCTACGGCTTGTTCAGCTGTTTTTTCAATATCGTCTGCTTCTTCTTCAGTTAACCAACCTTCTTCAATCGCTTGTTTTCTGAATTCTACAGTGGCATTTTTATCCGCATTACGATCATTTGGTGATTTAACTTTTTGTTCGTCACCTTCAAAGTGACCATATTTACGATACGTATCACATTCGATTAATGTAGGACCTTCCCCTTTTTTAGCACGTTCTACTGCTTCTTGTGTCGCTTGATAGACTTCTAAAACATTCATGCCATCCACACGTACGCCTGGCATATTATATGCAGAAGCACGTTCAGCAATCGTTTCAGATGCACTTGCATAGTCATGTGTCGTACCTTCAGCGAATTGGTTATTTTCACAGACAAAGATAACTGGTAAGTTTAAAATTGAAGCGAAGTTTAAACCTTCGTGGAATGTGCCTTCATTTGCGGCACCATCACCAAAGAAGCATACGGCAACATTGTCTTTACCTTGATTGATAATTGAAATACTTGCACCAATCGCAAGACCAAAGCCACCGCCTACGATACCATTGGCACCGAGCATCCCTTTGTCAATTTCGGCAACATGCATTGAGCCACCTTTACCATGACCTAAACCATCACGTTTACCCATGATTTCTGCCATCATACCGTTTAAATCGCAACCTTTTGCGATAGCATGTCCATGACCACGGTGTGTACTTGTAATATAATCATCGTCAGTTAGTTGTGACATGACACCTGTGGCAACGGCTTCTTCACCGACATATAAATGTACAAATCCTGGGATTTGACCATCACTAAAAATTTTGTGTACCTTCTCTTCAAAAAATCGAATTTCATTCATTGTTTTATAAATCCAACGTGCTTGTTCTTTTTCCATTTTCATTGTCAATTCCTCCTATCTTTCATAGGGCGTAAGTGTAATAACTACATGTGAATTGCAGAACCAAAGTATGCATTCGCACCTTCGCCAATCGCTTCTAATAATGCTGGATGTGGTTGAATTATTTCGGATAATTCATAGATGGTACCTTCTGACGCTTTTACTCCTAGGACTTCGCCAATTAAGTCTGTCGCATGAGGTCCTACCATAAAGGCGCCGAGTATTTCCCCATATGTTTGATCAATAACTAATTTTATAATTCCTTCGTTTTCCCCTTTAATAAGCGCCTTCGCATTACCTTGAAACGCTGATTGTGTGACTTTCACATCATATCCTGCTTCTTTTGCTTGTTCTTCTGATAAGCCAATGGATGCAGCTTCAAGTCGTGTATAAATACAACGTGTAATGTTCTCTTGACGAACAAGTGGTGGGTGTTCTCCAGCAAGTGTTTCTGCTACATGAATACCATGTGCACTTGCAGCATGTGCAAGTTGATAACCTTTGACTAAATCACCAATCGCATAGACATGTTTTTGACTTGTTTGATAATGGTCATCCACTTTAAAGAATTTGCCATCCATCTCTAAATTTAAATCTTTAGCCACTTGTGTATTCGGTTGTCTACCTGTCGCGACAAGTAACGTGTCGAAGCTGACGTCATCTTGACCATCGAGTACAATTTTAGTTTTATCTACTGTTTTAATTTTCGCCTTTGTAATAATGTTAATGCCTTGATTTTCTAAATGAGCTTTTAATAACTCACGTGTATCATCAATTTCAGTAAGTAAAATATCATCTGCCACTTCAACAATGGTTACGTTCACGCCAAGATCAGCCATTGATGAAGCGAGTTCTGTTGCGATGACACCACCGCCAATCACTGCTAACTGTTTAGGTAGTTGTTTTAAATCGAAAAATGTATCTGTTGTTTCATAATCGACGTTATCTAATCCTTCAATAGGTGGTACAAATGGTTTACTACCTGTCGCTAAAATAATATCTTTACCTTGATACGTTTCATTATTTACTTTTACGTTTAGGTCTTTTGAAATGCTTGCTTCTCCCTCAATATAAGCTACTTTATTTTTCTTTAGTAACTGTTTAACGCCACTCGTAAGTGTTTGTACGACTTTCTTTTTACGTTGTACAAATTTAGGAAAATCGATATTTAATTCTTTCGTCGTCATTCCCCAGTCATTAGCAACTTGAATGCTATGTGCTTTTTCCCCGTGTTCTAATAATGTTTTAGATGGAATGCAACCCACATTTAAACAAGTGCCTCCAGCATTGAATTTTTCAATGACTGCCACCTTTTTACCTAATTGCGCGGCACGAATGGCTGATACATAGCCTCCAGGTCCTGCACCAATCACAATCAAATCATATGATTCACTCATGAATGAACGCCTCCTTCCATAAGAGAACTTTTATTATTTTTAACATAAAGAGATTTTTGTAAGCGCTTTCTAATCTCTTCATTTTCATTTTACACTTTATATTTTGAATTTTCAAATTATTTAGTATTTATTTTTTTTATTTTTTCCATGCAAGTAGACATTAAAAATTTGGTGAAAATTTTAAAATAAAATCTATATAATTCTTATTTGAAATACGTTATACTTTATTCAATATCACTTTTAAAAGGACAGTTAAACTATGATTCAAACTATCATTACTGCTGCGATATTGTATATCGCAACTGCAGTCGACTTACTTGTTATTTTGCTTATTTTTTTCGCGCGAGCACAGACAAAAAAAGAATATAGAAATATTTATATTGGTCAATATGTAGGATCTGTGACATTGATTGTCGTAAGTTTATTCTTTGCCTTTGTCTTAAATTATGTGCCTGAAAAATGGATTTTAGGATTACTTGGTCTTATTCCTATCTATTTAGGATTAAAAGTAGCTATTTTTGATGATTGTGAAGGAGAAAAAAGAGCGAAACAAGAACTAGACAAACACGGATTAACTAAACTAATTGGCACGGTTGCGTTAGTGACGATCGCAAGTTGCGGAGCAGATAACATCGGATTATTTGTCCCTTACTTTGTCACATTAAGTGTCTCTGAACTCATTGTGACATTAATCGTCTTTTTAATTTTAATCTATGTCTTAGTGTTTACTGCACAGAAGCTTGCATCTATTCCTGAAATCGGAAAAACTGTAGAGAAGTTCAGTCGTTGGATAATGGCAGTGGTCTATATTGGACTTGGTTTATTTATTATTATCGAAAACCATACCTTGCAGACGATTTGGGGAATGTTATTTTAAATGAAAATTATAAAAGGACTCTAACCTAAGCTAGAGTCCTTTTATTTAAGGTTCTAATTTCATCATCGCACCAAATTGTTGTTGGGCATTTGTAAATGTAATGAACGTAATAAGTTCGACGATTTCTTTATCTGACAAATGAGACTTTAAGATTTCTGTGTACGTTGTAGGTATTTGATCTCCCAGTTTGATATAGACTTCTGTAAATCCAATACATATTGCTGATTTTTCATCTGTTAGACTCCCGGTAGGCTTGCCTTTTGCTTTACAATATTGGCAACCATTTTTCTGCGCTAGCATACGGCGTATCTCTTCTTTGAGTTCTGCGTTTAAAGCATTAGTATTTTCTAGTGTGTCACTCAATGCTGACCACGTCTTCATAATGTCCTCATGATGACCTAATAATTGTTGAAATGGTGTATGACCTATGTGTGAGGGTTCAATAATAGCCATGATATATCACTTCCATTTAAACTAAAGCCGCTTTTATTTTTTGTAGTCCTTTTTTCATCACTTCTCTAGGCACTGCAATATTAATTCTAATGTGACCCTCTGCGTTATGAACAAATTGCTCTGCGCCTTCAATGATGACACCAGCGTTTTTAATAAAGAATTTCGCCATCGATTCATCAATATCTTTTTCTTTAATATAATAGCTTAAATCTACCCAAGCTAAATACGTCGCCTCTGGAATTTTAAATTCTGCATGCGGCAGTTCTTTTTCTAGGAAATCTGCTAAATAGTTAAAGTTATCATCTAAATAATGATTCATTGCTTGTAACCAATCTTCGCCTTTTTCATAAGCAGCTTGCGTGGCAACCACACTTAGAGGATTTTCCGTACCAAAGTGATGGGTGTTCCAAGTTTTTAGAAGTGATTCATTTTGAATAATGATATTTGAAAACATCAAACCTGCAATGTTGAAGGCTTTACTTTGAGACATAGTAGTGATGATTTTGTCGTAATCTGGGACAGCTTTGGCAAATGGCACATGTGATTGATCTGAACGTTTGATATCACAATGGATTTCATCTGAAATGAGCCATACATCATTGTCTTTCATAATTTGACCCAATGTGTCTAACTCTTCTTCTGACCAGACACGTCCCGTTGGATTATGTGGATTCGCAAAAATGCATAATTTAATATTTTCTGTTTCTACTTTTTTACGTACATCGTCAAAATCAATCTCATAATATCCATGATGATTGATTAGTGGAGAATATACTGTTGAAATATGATTTTTATCACATGCCATTTTAAATGGACCATAACTCGGCGTAAAAATTAGTGCTTTATCATCCTTATCACAAATATAACCTACAAGTTCAATTAATCCAGCCACAATACCATGAGAGAATACAAGATGCTCTTGAGGAAAAGTAAAACCATAACGTTTCTTTGTCCAAGAAACAAAAGCTTCATAATATTCAGAACCGAAGACGTTTGTGTAGCCTAAAATTTTCTTATTTAAACGTTCACGAATCGCATTTAATACGACTTCTGGTGTACTAAAGTCCATATCTGCTACCCACATACGAATCAGTTCATCATTATCTTTTAAATCTGACGTATCTGTATTACCAAAAAGATAACCTTTATAGCCTTCCACATTCATTGAATTTGTATAACGACGATCAATGATTTCATCAAAATTGTAATTCACGATAGTTCCTCCTAAACATGTTCATGTGTTTTATCAATTATCATTCTAATACTTACGTCATATTCTGTATATCAACTTTACTTTTCATTCAACGCAACAGATATTCTTTTTAAAAGAAAAACTCCTCACTTTTACAGCAGTGAAGAGTTTAAAATTTAATACGTTTGACATAAATACATTATGCTAGACCATCAATCACGTATGTCACACCTAGGATTGCGAATGTAAATGCAATTAATGTTGAAACAAAAATCATACCCATCATTGGGTTAAATAATAAGATAATCCCTAAAATAATGCCTAGAATATTTATAATAATTGATAAACCGCGTAATTGATGTTGTTGTGATATGGTAAACAGACCGATAACCGAACTGAAAATAAACCAAAACGCAAACATAAATACAAAGAATACTGAACTTGCTCCAACATTAAATACAACAAGAATGCCAAAGATTAAATCGATAATACCATTAATTAAAATTAATTTTGTATTTACACCTACGAGTTTTTTTGCCGTACGACGGAATAAAAGTTGAATGACACCGCCTATCATAATGAGTAAGCCAATCAGCCAAGTAAGTGTATAAAAGTTTTGCACTGGATTACTAAATATAACCACAGCAATAATTAGTAATAACGTACCAATGATTAAACTTGACCAATTTAATTTTCCATTATCTTGGGCCATTATTATCTCTCCTTTTTATATTTAAAGATTACTACAAGTATAATTTATCTATTATTGGAATACAAAAAACCTCACTAATCGATTGATTAGTGAGGCCACTTTTACGAATTCATAGAATTGGTAAATTGTATATTAATATGTACCACTATTTAACGTTTTTAAACAATTTTTGTAACATTATTTTCAATCACATTAATTTATAATTTTAATATAAAAAATATACCTAGCATGTGTTATTCCTCCTTAAAAATGGGTAATTATGAATTACGTAAACAATTTAGGAGGTATACAATGAGTAAAGCATTAGTAGTTGTTACAAGTGTTTCAAAATATCCTGATATGAATCGTCCAACTGGATTATGGTTAGGTGAAGTCGTTCACTTTGCAGATGTATTGTACAAAAATGGTTATGATATCGACTATATTAGTCCAGAAGGTGGCTATACAGCTATTGATCCTGCAAGTCTACAAGAAGATATGATGTCTGAGTTAGATTGGAAATATTATCAAGATAAAGACTTCATGACACGTCTTGGTAGTACACTTACACCAGATGCTGTACGTGCTGAAGATTATGATATTATCTATTACGCAGGTGGTCACGGAACAATTTGGGACTTCAAAGATAATAAAGATTTACAAGAATTAACACGTAAAATTTATGAAAATAACGATGCAGTTTCTTCAGTATGTCATGGTGCTATCGGACTATTAAATGTTACAGATAGTGAAGGTAATTCTATTATTAATGGTAAAACTGTAACTGGTTTCTCTAATACTGAAGAAGAAGCAGTTGGCTTAGCAGATAAAGTACCTTATTTAACAGAAGATGAACTTAAAAATCGTGGTGCAAATTACGAAAAAGGTGACAACTGGAGCCAATTCGCTGTTATTGATGGTCACATTATCACAGGTCAAAATCCACAATCTGGTAAAGCTGTAGCTGAAAAATTCTTTGAATTAAAAAACAATAAATAAGACACCCCGCAGTGTTAATAAAAAAGTTGGACCTTTCAATCTTTAGAAAGATCCAGCTTTTTTACATACTCTACTTCATAATCATTTCAATGACAGCTCTAATATTTTTATCAATATATTTATCAACATGTTGAGCAAGGTAATAGTGACGTTTCACATTTAAAGTTGTTATCATTAATTTTTCATAATCCTCGGGATGAATTGCTGATTTTGAAATAATCGCAAACCCATTTCCAGCCTCTACCATTTGTTTGATAATCTTAATATTATTAATTTCTATCAAATATGGATTTAATTTTAACTCAGAAAGACCTACTTCCTGATAAAACCTTGTTCCAGACCCTTTTTCTCTAACGAAACATATATCCATTCTAGGTTGAACCGATTTTTTGTAAATATACACCATTTCGTCTTCTATTATTTTCTTACATTTTATTACATTGTCTTGAATTTCCTTTTCTACAATACCTATATCTACTCTGTTGTGTTTAATATCATTTATAACAGAATCTGAATTATTAACACGTAAATGAATATGTAACTTAGGGTATTGTTGCATAAGACTGGTAAGCTGTTCTGATAATAAATATTCACCATATGTATAACTGCTTCCAATTGTTAAAGTGCCTGAGATGATTTCAGATTCCGATGTTAAGTTTTGCCATAATTCTTGTTCAATACTTTCCCGCTGCAATGCGTATTGTAATAGCTTTTCGCCATCTCTAGTTAGTTTTAAATATGGAGATTTAAATTCAAATATTTTAACATTATATTTTAATTCTAAACGTTTAATATCACGACTCACAGAAGGCTGCGAAGTATATAAATTTTCTGCTGCTCTAGTAAAACTTTCTGTTTTGATTACTTCAATTAATACCTTATACGGATCCATGCATCATTCTCCTTTAAGTCTAATATAACATTTTTGATATATATACTATACTTATTATTTATTTAACGTTATAACAATAACGTGCTAAGATTTCATATCGAGGTGAAAGTACTATGAAATCAATCACGCAGCCTTCATTTATGAAAGGTATTATGTTTACATTTATGATCGCAATGATCAGTTATATATTAGCTAAATTTCCTATTTTACATACGATTGGGGCATTAGCTATTGCTATCATTTTTGCGATGCTATATCGCCAAGTGATGGGATATCCAGAACACATTCGTCCAGGTATTACGTTCGCATCGAAACGTTTATTAAAATTTGCGATTATCTTATATGGGTTAAAATTAAATATGGGAGATATTCTAGGTAAAGGCTGGAAATTACTACTTATTGATATTATCGTAATTATCTTTTCAATAAGTTTAACTTTAATTTTGAATCAAATTATTAAAGGAAATCAAGATATCTCTATACTACTTGGTATTGGTACAGGAGTATGTGGAGCTGCAGCTATTGCAGCTACAGCACCAATCTTAAAATCTAAAGAAAAAGACATTGCAATAAGTGTAGGTATTATTGCACTAGTTGGAACTATATTTGCACTTATTTATACAGCTATCGAGGCTATTTTTAACATACCTACTATAACTTATGGCGCTTGGACAGGTGTGAGTTTGCATGAAATCGCTCATGTCGTCTTAGCAGCAGATATTGGCGGGCCAGAGGCAATGACATTTGCTTTACTTGGAAAATTAGGCCGTGTGTTTTTACTTATTCCATTAAGCATTGTCTTAATTTTGTATATGCGTTATAAGTCACACTCAAGCCAAGTACAACAAAAAATCGATATTCCTTACTTTCTCATTGGATTTATCATAATGGCTTTTATCAATACATTTGTTCCTATTCCTTCATTACTTATGAATATTATAAATGTTATTACAACGGTATGTATGTTAATGGCGATGGTTGCTCTAGGATTGAATATCGTTTTAAAAGAAGTTATTTCAAAAGCACTTAAACCTTTCATAGTGATATGTATAACTTCAATTTGTCTATCTGGAATAACTTTTACAATTATTAAAGTATTTTATTAGTAAATTAAACCTATTAAAATCATACCCATAAAGTTTCGTAGATTTTAATAGGTTTTTCTGATCTTTATATATTATTAATGATTATAAAGAATCAATATCTTTTTTCGAAGAACTTTGGAACAAATTTGTAACTCCTGTTTTTTCTAATGCTTTTACAATATAATAACCAAACATACCAGATAAAATTGTGCCACTAATAATTCTTATCGTATAAAGTAATATAACGTTCCAAGTAGGCAAATCTCCTAAATAATTAAATACCCAATCTACTGGTATAGTAAATATTCCTGCAGTAGCTCCAGCTATCATCGCCACTATTAATTTATAAGATTTATATTTAAAAATTAAAAATATCAATTCACATGCTAATCCCTGAGCAAAACTATGTAATAAAATCGACATATTTAATTCCCCAGATAATATTGTTTCTCCTGCCCCAGCTGCTAACTCTGCTAACAAGGCTACTCCTGGTTTTCTAATAATTAAGAACGCAACAATTGCGGCAACGAACCATAATCCATACGCAATTTGATCTAAATGTAATCCTATTGGTTTTAAACCAGCAACCATTAATCCAACTACTTTATAAAATAAGCCAAATATAAAGCTAATCAATACTGTTGCTAGAATATCCGCTAATTTTAATTTTTTCATAATATTTAGACTCCTATCTGAATTTTTAAGTGAAAACACATAAAAAAACACAAACATATCCCTTCTAGATAGTTTGCGCATTTAAAAGTATATATATGTATGTAAAAACCTATTATATACTTCCCTACGCTAGTACTAACTAGTTCAGGTTCAAAGGGTTTGGATAACTCCATCTCAGTTTATAAACACCCCTAGTACTTATATCTACTATAAAATAAATATAAAATTTTTTTATTTTTTTGTCAAAGAACAATTTTGCTATTTTATTTATTTTAAAATATAATACAGATATTAGATTGAATATATATCACTATGGGTGCTACTTGCTGAGAGAAGCTAATATGTCGCTTCAACCATTGAACCTGTTATGGTTAAAACCAACGTAGGAAAGTGATTTAGTAATTGTTGTCATTACTACTACACAGAGAGCACTTTTTGTTGCTCTCTTTTTTTATGAAAGGAGATTAATATATGGACATTAATCAAATTAAAGAAAGTGTTTTAGATTTTATTGAACGTGGTAATTCAGATGATTTTCCAGAAATGGCTTTAAAAATTTACAAATTTCAATTTAATGAAAACGAAGATTATAAAAAATTCAGTATCTCTAAAGGTAAAACACCACAAAATGTTTCAAATTGGAAAGAAATACCTGCTGTTCCAATCAATGCATTTAAATATGCTACGTTTAGCGCTATACCACTTAAGGATACTAAATATACATATATGACCAGTGGAACAACGAGTGGTATTAAAGGAAAAAACTATCATATGGATTTAGAGGTTTATGACTTAGCATTAACTACTTTTTTTAAAAAGATGTTCATACCGGATATTGAGAAAATAAAAATAGGCGTTTTGTTCCCCACTCCTCAAGCTATGCCTAACTCTTCATTGGCTCATTATCTTGAAGTGGCTAGAACTAACTTTGGAACGAAAGATAGTCAAAATTATATCGATGAACATGGTATTCAATATGAATCATTAATAAAAGATTTGAAAAACTCAGAGGATAATCAAAAACCATTTGCTCTTTTAGGGGCAACTTATAGTATGGTACATTTATTAGAATATCTTGATGACCATAACATTAAATTTCATTTACCCAAAGGTAGTCGCATATTAGATACAGGAGGTTACAAAAATCGTTCCAAAGAATTACCTCAACATGATTTTTACGAACGATTAACAACTACTTTTGGTATTCCTAAAGAAAATTGTGTCAACATGTATGGTGTTACAGAATTAAGTACCCAATTTTACGATAAAGGTAATACCATTTCTCCTTCAACTAAATATAGTCCTCATTGGTGTCGAAGTAGAATTGTAAATCCTTTAACAATGGAAGAAGTATCTGAAGGAGAGAAAGGTATTCTTATTCACTATGATTTAGCTAACTACAATTCAGTTGCAGCAATTTTAATGGAAGATATAGGAGAATATAAAGAAAAAGGTTTCGTTTTACATGGTAGAACTAAAGGATCATTAGCTAAAGGATGCTCATTAGCGATGGAAGATTTTCTAAATGCTACACAATAAGGAGATTTAATATGGAATTTAAATTAGGACATATTCCTTTTATTGTAGAAAAGCAACTAAATTATAAAAGATTAGAGTTTGCAGACATAACCGGTTTAGTTCCTATTTTAAGCGAACAACAATTAGAAACTGTTGCTCTACAAATAAAAAAGAATAAAAAAAAATTATCCGAATATTCTACTGATTATATTATTAATGTTATTGATCAAGCTATTCATATTCTACTCGATCGTAATAGTCCTTGGCGTTCTCAAGTTGAAGAAGTGATTCCTCAAATCACTGGATATAGCTATGAAACAATTAAAGTAGGATTCACGAAATATTTATCTAGATTTAGAAAACATGAGCTTTCTCGTTTTTTAACAGAAGATTTTACTAATCCCAATATTTTAAATCAATTTGTCCCCAATTCTAAAGGCGGTTACTCAAAAGCTATTAGTTCAGATATTGTTACGCATTTATGGTCTGGAAATGTCCCTGGTCTACCATTATGGAGTTTAATTAGTAGTTTATTAGTAAAATCTGGAAATATTTGCAAATTACCTAAATCAGAACCATTTATAGGAAGTTGGTTCGCTCAGATAATTAATGAAATTGATCCAACAATTGGAGCTTGTATTGCTGTGCTATATTGGCAAGGAGGCGTTACTGATATAGAACGTGTAGCGATTAAACATTCAGATATTATCATTGGTTATGGTGACAACAATACTCTAAATGAAGTTTCTAAACGTATCCCTGTTACTAAAAGATTTTTATCTTATAATGAGAAAATTAGTTTAGCTATTATTAGTAAAGAAGCTTTAAAACCTAATAAAGTTAAAAGCCTAGCTCAAGATATCGCACTTGAAATTATTCGTTATGATCAACAAGGTTGTTATTCTCCTCAAATGATATTTATAGAAAGTTCACTTAAGATAACACCTAAAATGTTTGCTCAAATGATCAAGAGTGCACTACAGCAGTTAGAACTTCAATACCCTCTTCATACATTATCAATTGATGAAAGTATGGAACGTCTTAATCGATTGAAAGATGAAGAAATGAAATCATTATTTAATAATAATCGAGAGGTATATACTAATAAAGATTCTTCTTGGGTTTTAATTTATCAAGAAGAATTACAATTTACCCCAAGTCCTTTAAATAGATTTATTCGTATCATGCCTTTTGATGATATTCATAATCTTGTACATATATTTAGTCCATTCAAAAATTATTTACAAACAGTTGGTATAGCTGCTTCTGTCGAAACTACCTTTAAATGGTGTGAAAAATTGGCTAATATAGGTGCTAACCGCTTTTCAAGTATAAATTCTATGACATTACCAGAAGCAGCTTGGCATCACGATGGTGGTTTTAATTTAAAAGATTTAGTTTTTTACGTTGATATAGAACAAAGTTTATTGCAGAAAAGTGAGCGATACACTACTTACGAAATATAATTAATTAAGGATGATTATATAATGACGACATTTAAAGAACACGTAATATTAATTACAGGATCCAGTAGGGGCATAGGACGTTCTATTGCTCTGGCGTTCGCTAAAGAAAAATCTACGGTTATAATTAATTATTTAGCAAATGAAAAAGCTGCGCTTAAAACTGTGGAAGATTGTAAAAGTTTAGGAGGACATGCTGAAGCGATTAAGGCAGATATTAAAAACGAAGTTGAAGTAAAAAAAATGATTGATAATATAATTAAAAATTACGGAAAGTTAACTTGTTTAGTTAATAATGCATTTGCTTCTTTCGAATTTAATTCTGAAAATCGTAAGATAATTGAAGAAATAACGTGGAATGATTATCTTTCCCAATTTGAAGGAGCTCTAAAATATACTCACAATACAGTAAAATATTGTCTGCCTCATTTAAAAAAACAATCCAATAGTTCTATCATAAATATTACAAGTAATTTAACTAAACGACCTATAATTCCATATCATCAATATAATATTGCTAAGTCCACTTTAGAAAGTTATACTAAAAATCTCGCCAGGGAACTTGGACAATATAACATTCGCGTTAATTGTATTGCTCCAGGGTTAGTTTATCCTACTAAAGGAACCATAAATACAAAAGAATCTTTAAAAGAAGAAATCATACATCAAACACCTCTAGGAAGAATAGCTACACCTAATGATATTGCAGGCTCTGTTCTCTTTTTTTCATCACAATGGAGTGACTTCATAACTGGACAAACCTTATATGTTGATGGTGGTTTTACTATTTAAATGAATTAGAACCCAGCATATTACATATAACATGCTGGGTTTATCAGATTATTCTTCAATATTTGTTAAGTCTTCTAAGATTAATTCTGATGCGATTAAGCCTCTATATTTTGCCCAACGTTCACGGTTTACATCGTGTACACGATCATTTCTAACTGCTTCAATATTTGACCACGCTTCTGATTCTTTTAATTTTTCATAATCTGCTTTGTTATCTTCATCTACCATAATCAATATACGTTCTGGATTGAAGCTTGCAAATCGGTCTGTATCTACTTTTAAGTAATCTGCACCCATATATTCAGGTAGGTGGTTCTCCATATCTTCAGGAATAGAACCATTAAAACCAACTTTTTGCAAGAATTGTCCAACATATGAATGTGATGCATGAACATATAAGCCATCATGTGTTGGTACAGCAGCAATAGTTGATACGTCTTTATCAAGTTTAATATCTTTGCTTAAGTCTTCAACTTTTTCATTGTGTTGAACAACAAGTTCACGGCCTTTATCTTCTTTAGATACGAGTTCTGCAATTTGTTTAAATGTTTCAATACTTTGATCGTAGTTAGCATCAAAACTTTCTAATAATACTGTCGGTGCTGCCGTATTTAATTTTTCAAATATTGATTCATGTCTTGTTTTATCTGCTAAGATTAATTGTGGTTCTGCTTTTTTAATTAATTCTGTATCAGGCTCCAAACGTGAACCAACAGATGTATAGTTACCTACTAAGTGTTTAATAGAATTTTCTAAGTTATTTTTATCTTTGTCATCAGCAATACCTGTGACATTCAATTCTAATTTAGCTAATGCTTCTACAAAAGAATATTCTAACGCAACGACTGATTCTAATTCATCTGGTATTTCTACTTTAACACCATTCGATTCAAATTCTTTACCCATAATATAAATCCCTCCAAATGAGATGACGTTTCATTTTTCGTACAATATAGTTATTTACGTTTTAGAGAAATTTAAACATTTCATTCTTTTATAAAAAAAACGATTAGCCACATGGACTAACCGTTTTATTATTACCTATAGCATGTTTAATCTTAATAAATCGATCACGCCTGTTGAAGCGCCTGGGAAACCAAAAATCAATTGACTTAATTCTTTGGCTGTTAAACGTTGATTAATGATAAATACAAGTAAGTTTACTAAATCATTGGCAGCATCTGCATAGATTTCAGCACCTACTAAGTGTTTATGTTCATCTAGTACAATATACATTTCAGCTTCTGTTTCATTCTTATATTCGAATACCATTTGTTTACCGAATGGCACATGTTTTACTGTATATTGATCATTTTCTTTTGCGTCTTCTACAGTTACACCAATTTGTGATAAACGTGGAAGCGAATAAAGTACCGAAGGAATAGCTGGATATTTAATTTCATCTTGTACCATACCTAAAATATGTGCAGCAATATAATTTGACTCGAATGTTGCTGTTGGCGTTAATTTAGGAATCGTTTTATCTAAAACGTCACCGCTTGCGTAAATATTTTTAACATTTGTTCTTAAGTACTCATCTACTTCAATACCTTTTTTACTATAATTGATACCGACATTTTCTAATCCAATACCTTCAACATTTGGAACTCTTCCTGTTGCATCAAGTACATATTCTGTATTGATTGATAATCCAGATTCAGTTGTTAGTGTAAACGCGTCTCCTTCTTTTTTAACTGCAGTTGTATTTTCATTTAGATAGAATTTAACGCCTTCATCTTCTAATTTTTCAACTAATTTATCTACATGATTACGGTTAAATCCTGGTAAAATCTCATCTGTATTATGAACCAAATGAACATCAGCGCCAGTTTTAATCATGATAGATGCAAATTCGATACTGATAATTCCGCCACCAATAAATGTGATACTTTTTGGTGTGTCTTCCATCGATAAGAAGTCACGGCTATCATGTGTATATTCTTTACCTTCGATAGGTAATTTATTGCTATGTTGACCTGTCGCAACGACGATATTTTCAGTTTCAATCGGTTCACCATTTACTTCAACTGTATGTTCATTTTTAATTACACCTGTACCATCATATACATCAATACCTTGTTGTTCAAATAATGATTTTAACTGACCAGCCATTGGATCAATCACTTTATGTTTATAATCCATTAAGTTTGACCAATTTACTTTAAGATTTTGTGATTCAACAATACCAGGATAGTGTGTTGCTTCTTCTAACACTTCAAATGGATTTTCAAGTAAGATTTTAGCATTACAGCCCCAGTTTGTGCATGTTCCCGCAATACGCTCTTTTTCGATAATTGCTACTTCTTTACCTGCATGTTTTAATGTTAAAGCTGCGTGCCAAGCTGCATGTCCACTACCAATAAATGTAACGTCGTATGTTTTCATTTAACTCATCCTCTTCTTTATTTTTTATTGAGTTGTTTCAAACCATGTTCTAATTGTTCTAATACGTCTTTTGCTTGGTTATATTTCGTTTTATCAAAATTTGAAGGTAAACATTCGGCTACCGCTTCAAAAACTGCTTCTTGTTGTTGATGTGCTTTTTCAGTAAGTGTCACCATCAGTTGACGTTTATCAGTTTCAGAACGTTCTCTTATGACCCATCCTGATTGTTCTAATCTTTTTAAAAGTGGTGTCAACGTATTACTTGATAAATCAAGTTGTCTACCAATCTCATGTAATGTTCGATTATCTTCTTCCCATAAAGCCAGTAAAACTAAATATTGAGAATACGTTAATCCAAATGGCCTTAATTGTTGTTCATAAAATTGTGCAAATAAGCGGCTCACATTATATGCCGAAAAACATAATTGATTCGCTAATGTCATTTCATCCTTTTTCAACACATCACCTCTTTTCTATCGTTCGCGATTGATTTTAGTATAAACAATCGTGCGCGATTAATCAAATGATAAATATCCAAACATTTCTAAAATATTGAAGGTGAGAGATAGAATTTATTTTAAATTTACTGTTCCACTCCCTAATACTTTTACTATTTTAATTAGAAAAGACTCACTTTCCTTTAATAAAAAGAAAAGTGAGTCTATGATTTACTTATGTTTAATCTACAAATATTTATTTTTTAATCTTTTTTTCGTAGTTTCCCGTATTCTTCCGGTATTAATTCAGATGCTTCACTATTAATCAGACTTTTAATTTTTTAAAAGTAAGACTACCTGCCTACTAAAAAAGATAAGATATACTCTTTTTATTTCACTTTCAATCCTCTATATCGATTTAAGGTACCGATAAATTCTTGTTTACGAGGTAAGGCAAGATTTCCTGGATGTCCATTAAAATGAGAGAGCGCTTCTAATCCTTCATGCTCAATTAAGCGATACATTTCATTTGTTGCTTGAATTATGGAATTCTGATTATTGATACCATGACGTCTAAAGTAATCTAACATCACCGTAATAGCATTGGTCTGACTATCATCCACAAGTTGTTCTAATCCTGTTAGGTTAATAGGCTCATGACCATACATAATAGAATGTAATCCTTTTGCTTTAAAACGTTTTTCTTTTCCTTTTTTAGAGAAAGAATCTGTTAACGGTATGCGATGAGATAGCACTCCAAATGACTGATCACCATCAATTTCTCGCTTATAGCCGTCAGTATTCGCAATTTCTTTTGCTTCTTCTGTTACATCTTTTAAATGATATTCATCCATCATTAACACTTGGTCAGCAACATCAAAGTAATCTCCTGAACCGCCAACAATAAGAATAGTAGAAACACTATAATCTTCATATAATGATTTTACTTTATTAGAAAATGGAGTAATCGGCTCTTTTTCTGGAGCAATCAGTTGTTGCATGCGACCATCACGAATCATAAAATTGGTAGCTGATGTATCTTCATCGACTAATAATAATGAACTTTCTGCTTCTAAAGCTTCGATTACATTTGTGGCTTGAGATGTACTACCACTTGCGTTTTCTGTAGAAAAGTGTGTCGTATCTTTCTTTCCTGGCAGATTATCAATAAATGGACTAATATCGACATTTTCAACGTTTCGACCATCCTCAGCACGTATTTTCATTGCATCATGTTGAGTCACCACAAATTCTCGACCGTCATGTTGAATGTGATCATATACACTACGCTCAAGCGCTTCTAATAGTGTCGATTTACCATGGTAACCTCCACCGACAATAAGTGTAATCCCTTGTGGAATAGCCATCCCTGTGACTGACCGACCACTTGGAAGATTGAATGTATGTTCAAATTTCTTAGGACTTGTGAATTGAATGGCACCTTTCATTGGAGCGTCTGAAACACCACTTTTTCTTGGCAAGATTGAACCATTTGCCACAAATGCGACTAAATGCTCTGTTTCAAGTTGTTGTCTAATATAGGTCTGGTCTAGTTTTAATACAACTTGTTCTTTCAATGCTTGTTGATTTAAATTTTTATATCGTATCGCTTTTTCTACTATTTGAGGAATGCCATGTATTATCGTATATGCTGCTGCTTTTCCTAGAATCTTACGTCCAGCTGCCGGTAGTCCAACTTCAATACGTATTTCAATCTCTTTATCATTAATCACTACAGATGTACGTTCGAGTATCTCTTGTCCTGGATGATCGATAAAGATCTTCCCATTTTTACCCGAACCTTTCACTGTACGATTGAAATGTTTTAACTGGGTATCCACTGTTCGAGTTAAAAAGTCTGAAGTCGCTATACGTTTATCTTTAGTGTCTAATAATTCATTAGGAATTTCAGTCTCATGTTTCTCAATAATGACACGCATTTTTGAAGGTGGCGCAAAAGGATCGACTTGGACATGATCGATAGCTAGATGGAATTGATCAAATTGATATATCCCTTTCATTCGTTTATAAGCGCCATATTTTTGTCCGTCTAAAGATTTAAGTAATCGTTCTAAATCTTTTGACTGTTTCATCTTAATTCCTCCGTTCATAGCATTGCTTTTTTATGTTTACCCTTTTTTTAAAAAATAAAAAATCACTACTCCAAATCATTGAAGTAGCGATATACATACGTTATTCAGATTTAACACCTGTACGTAATCGTAATTCATGTTCAATTTCAGCTAAACTGCGACCCCGTGTTTCTGGAAGATACTTAATCACAAAGAACATCGCTAGTACGCCAATAGCAGCAAAAATTAAGAATACCCATTCTGTATCTAAATTATGATTTAAAATTGGGAATAATTGTGCAACGATTAACGTACCAAAGTTTAATACTAATGCCGCAATACCGGTTGCTGCTCCTCTTGCACGCGTTGGGAATAATTCAGGTAACATTACCCATAAAACTGGGCCCCATGAAATTCCAAAGAACACGATAAATAATGATAAACAAATAATAATGACCCAGGCTGATGATTGAATACCGATTGACCAAATAAGCATCGCCATAATAACCAGTGAAGCAATCATTCCGATGTTTCCTATAACGAGGAGTTTTTTACGATCGACACGGTCAACAATAAATAATGCCAAAATCGTTACTAATACGTTTACCACACCAATACCAACTGTACCGATAATTGAAGCAGAGCCACCTAGACCTGCTTTTGTAAAAATCGTTGGGGCATAGAAAATAACTGCGTTGATTCCGATAAATTGTTGAAAAATCGCAAAGATACACCCAATAATAAGCGTCGGACGTAACCAAGGTGATTTGATTACTGAGAATGTTGATTCTGATTGAGAAGCTATTTCTTTCATTTCTTTAATTTCAGCATCAATTGCATCTGGATTATATGTGATTTTCATTACGTCACGCGCTGCTTTTTCACTTCTATTTTCAAGAAGCCAACGTGGACTTTCAGGCATAAATGCTACACCAATTAATAAAATTAATGAAGGAACCACAGCTAAACCTAACATCCAGCGCCAAGCACCCATATCTGCAAAGGCATAGTTCACTAAGTATGCAGCTAAAATACCAATTGTAATCATTAATTGGTTAAGTGAACCTAAAGATCCACGTAGTTCTGTAGGGGCCATTTCAGTAAGATATACAGGTACTGTTGACATTGAACCACCTACGGCAAGTCCAACAATGGCACGACCAATAATAAGCATGACAATATTTGTTGAAAATGCTAAAACAAGTGATCCAACAATAAATACCAATGCGATAAATAGTACTAAGCGACGACGACCAATTCTATCTGATAAAGGTCCACTGCCACCTGCACCTACAATCGCTCCGAAAAGCATTGATGACACAACTAACCCTTCTATCGCCCCATTATGTAAAGGGATGTCCTTAGGAATATAAAGTAATGCGCCGGAAATAATACCGTTATCATAACCGTAAAGCAAACCTCCTAAAGCACCCAAAATAAAAATCAAATATTTATTTACTTTCATATACTATCCTTCCTTTTTCAAACTAGTAAATATTATACGTACTAATTGAAAGCGTTTCAATATTTTTTTAATTTAATTTAAAAAAGCAATCTTCACATCATAGCTGTAAAGATTGCCATTCATATTAGTACGATATAAAATCGTTTTCTTTTCTAAGCAAGTAATAATGGACTTGAAAAAATAAGAAAGAAAATAATTGTTAAAAATAACGTGATACCATTAAATACTTTGCTGCTACTCATTAGACCTACAACACTTGAAACCACTGACAATAGCATGACAAAAAAGCCAGGTAAATACCAAAACATATCTGTAAATGTAATCGAAACTGCAAGTAGAAATGATAATACACATAAGATACCAGAAACTATATTCATATTGTTTATTCTCATTGATGTCTTCCTTTCTGTAAGATATTAATAACATTATATACTATATTTACATTTAAATTTACTATATATCATTATTTTTTAAAAATATAAAACACTCTCATTAATAAATATCTAAATAAGCGTATTTTATCTTTGATTGCGTCTCTAAATCTTTTTGTTACTTGTAGGTGTATTAGCTTTTATTGCTTATTATTTTTGCTAAATACTCATTTTTAATGAGTTATACAATTGCGATGAGTCCAATCATTATTGGTCTATATTTATAGGAAAGGTAACGTTGTCATCAATTAGACTAGTACATAAAAAAACAATAAGGTTAAGTATTTCATCAATATGCAGATAGTATCTACTAAAAGAATATAAAAATGCACCCCAAAAATTAGATTTTAAGTCCAACTTTTGGGGTGCGTATCAGTTTTAAAAATAATAATATATATTTGTTGTTTAAATTAGTGGAATCTCATACCGCCATCAACAATAATAGTTTGACCAGTAATGTAATCAGAATCACTGCTAGCTAAGAAACCAACCACATTGGCTACATCTTCTGGTTTAGATAAACGTTTTAATGTGATTTGATCAGTGAATTGTTTCCAACCCCATTCTTCTGGTTGATTATTTTCTTCGGCTAATTTTTTAGCAATACCTTCCATCATAGGTGTTTCAACGATACCTGGTGCAAATGCATTTACTGTAATACCTTTGTCAGCTAAATCACGTGCAGCAACTTGAGTTAATCCACGAACTGCGAATTTAGTACTACTGTATAAAGATAATCCCGCATTACCTTCAACACCTGCTTGAGATGTTGCGTTTATAATTTTACCGCCATGACCTAATTTTTCAAATTGTTCTAAAGCTGCTTGAATGCCCCAGAATACGCCTCCAACATTTACTCCGATAACTTGATTAAATTGTTCAGGTGTTACTGTATGAATAGGTGTTGTTGGTCCTAAACCAGCATTATTTACGACTACATTTAACTCTCCAAAATGTTCTACAACTTTACGTGTCACATCAAAAACATTTTCACGGTCGGATACGTCAGCTCTAAATGCTACTGCTTCTTGACCTTCTTTTGAAAGTGCTTCAGCAGCTTTTTTTGCGCCTTCTTCATTAAAGTCGACAATAGCAACGTTAAAACCGTCATTAAATAAACGTTCTGCTATTTTGAAACCAATACCTTGTGCTGCACCTGTAACAAGTGCTACTTTTTTAGAATTGCCCATTTACTACACCTCTTAAAGTAATATAACTTTCAATTATTATGTTAGCACTTTGTATGTAAAATACCATGAAAAGTTTGTGAACTTTTGAACAAAGTTTTGTTAATGATTACTTTTTAAATAATCAATAAATCGTAATAAAGAGGTTTCATTTTTTCTGTTGTCATTGACTATCGCTGTAAAATACACTGAATAATCAAAAGGATGGCCTAGAGGTATGGCCTCAATATATTCGTCATTTAAAATGGGTTCGTCTTCGATCATGTAACTAGAAATCATACCTACACCTAAGCCTTCTGCAACAGTTCTTAATAAAACGATGGGATTATGCGTACGAAATACAATTTTTAATTCTCCATTTTCTTCTTCGAATTTTTTCAAATGATGATGGTAAAAGCTACGATCATAGAGGATAAATGGATAGTCTTTAATATCCTCTAAATTAACAGTATCTTTAAACGTAAGTTTAGATTTAGCAGGTACAATAAGTTTAAAATTCGTCGATAAATTAAGAGGAAATTCATGAATTAAGGACATTGTTTTATCTGATTCTTTTTTACCAATTAATCCTAAATCTATCTCATTATTTCTCAACATTTTTATAATATTTTCACGGTCAGATTCTATAACTTCAATATCTACGTTTGGATAATCAACTTTAAATTGAGAAATGACTTTAGGAAGTAGTTTGTGAAATAACGTTGGTATAGTGGCTATGGTTAATTTTCCTGTTATATGTGTTTGTAAACGTTCTACTTCTAGCATGAGATGTTCTTTCGCTTCCAAAATTTCCAATATTTTTGGAATCAATCGTTTGCCAATTTCTGTCGGTATTGTCCCTTTTCTGGAGCGATAAAATAATGAATATCCTAATTCTGTTTCCAGATTAGCAATCGATTGACTCATGGCAGATTGACTAATATGCATTAGTTCACTTGCACGAATCATTGATTCTTGTTCGTATACTGATTTAACATATATTAGCTGTTCAAAATTCATATGTTCTCCTCCTTTATATCAGTTTTACTTATATTAAATTAAATTATTCTAATTATACATTAAGTCTTACTAATATTATAATAATTAAGTATAAATTAAGATAAATAGGATTAAATAGAGGAGGTTAAACATGTCGCAACGTTTATGGTCGAAAGACTTTATCTTTGTAACGATTGTGAATTTATTTATGTATTTAATTCACTACATGCTTATTGTGACAATTACACAATTCACAATCGAAACGTACCATGCTTCAGAAAGTATTGGCGGATTAGCAGCTGGTGTATTTATCATTGGCATGCTAGCTGGAAGATTAGGCGCTGGAAGAATCATCGATCATCTTCAACCTAAGAACGTGCTCATTGGCGGTGTCATTGGCTCTATTATAGCTATCGCTTTATATTTTACAATTCATAGTATTCTTATTTTGATGTTTGTTCGTTTTATTCATGGAATTGCCTTTGGTTTCTCTTCAACAGCAACGGGTACGATTTCTTCTAGATTAATTCCAGAAGAACGTAAAGGTGAAGGTATCGGTTACTACGGTTTAAGCGTGACGCTTGCTTCCGCTTTTGGCCCATTCTTAGGACTAGTATTAAATAATAATTTAGGATTTTCTTCAATTTTTGGCATCAGTTTGATTAGCATTGTCGTTTCATTTAGTTTTACTTTATTAATTAAAAAATTACCGATGAATCATGACATAGTTACTGAAGAACAATCACGTCCTAAAGGTCTCAGTGCTTTCTTACAAAAAGAAGCATTGCCTATTTCATGTGTCGTCATCTTAGTAGGAATTGCTTATGCAAGTGTACTTTCATTCTTATCAATATACAGTGAAATGTTACATTTAGTTACTGCATCTAGTTTCTTCTTTATTGTATTTGCAGTTGTGACCTTTGTGACACGTCCATTCACTGGAAAGATTTATGATCATTTTGGCGAAAATAAAGTCATGTATCCTGTACTTCTAAGTTTTGCAATAGGATTAGCTATTTTAAGTATAGTAAGTTCTCCATTTTTACTATTACTATCTGCAGCATTTATTGGCTTTGGTTATGGAACCATCGTTCCAACTGCACAAGCCATTGCCATTCAACAATCACCCACTAGTAAGATGGGATTAGCTACATCAACGTTCTATATTTTTGTGGACTTTGGTGCAGGCATGGGTCCTTTCATTTTAGGTCTACTCATTCCATTTATGGGCTATCGCTATTTATATCTTGCAATGGCAGGTCTAATTATTATTGCAATGATTTTATATTTCTTTGTACATGGTCGTTATCAAAACAGTACTTCATCAAAAGGTTAATGTATAAAAAAGAGCGTGCGTTCATTTAACACGAACACACGCTCTTTCGTTATTTTCACAAGATTTTTAAGACATCCATCTCACTAACTTCAGACAACCGTCAGTCTTACCTGATTTTTTTAGTATCCTATTACTAAAGCAATAGACATAGCAACGCTACATATAATTATCCATATTAATATAGGTTTCCATACAAACTTCAACCATTCAGTATAAGAAATTTTACCTACAGCTAGAGCTCCCATTAAAATTGCTGATGTAGGAAATAGAATATTACTTATTGCATCACCATATTGGAAGGCTAAGACAGTAAGCTGACGATTAATATGTAACAAATCAGAGATAGGAACCATTAAGGGCATCGTCGTTAATGCTTGACCCGAACCTGATGGAATAAAGAAATTAAGAATGAATTGTAAAATAAACATAGCTATAATCACTAATGACGTTGGTACATCTGATAATAAGGTCGTCAATGCATGAACAATGGTATCTATGATTTTCCCATTTTCTAACAGTACGATAATTCCTTTTGCGATACCAACAATCATTGCTCCAAATAGAATATTTTTCATTCCATCTACTAAAGCATCAAACGTACCATTAAACCCTAAGCCACCTACTAAGCCCGCTAAAATTCCTGCAAATAAGAAATTAGCGCTCATTTCATTGAAACTCCATCCAAATTTAAAAATACCAAATATATTGAAGAGGATAGTTGCCATAATAATCATTAAACTAAATGCTTGTTTTTTACTAAAGTGTTGATAATCGATGTCTTGATTAACTTGTCCTTCTTCTTTTTCTAAATGATACACAATACTTTTAGTTTTATCTTTTTTAACTTTACTAGCATATAACATTACAGTTGAAATGGCCGTTGCTAATATAAAAAGATATATGATAGTTCGAAGGCACCAACCTGAAAACATTGGAAGTTCAGCAACTGTTTGAGCCACCCCAACTGTAAAAGGATTTAACATGCCCCCACTAAAACCACTAGCTGCCCCCAAAATAACCATGGCAGCACCGGTTAATGCATCATAACCTAAGGTACGAGCAATAATAATACCAATGGGAACAAATATAATAGTTTCTTCAGCTAAACCTATTGTAAAACCTAATATTGAAAAGATGATCATCGTTAGTGGAATCATTAAAAAGTTGGCTTTTCCCAAAACTCTCATAGCTTTATTTACACCATTTTCAAAAGCACCTGTTTTGTGGACAATTCCAAAAGCGCCACCCACTAAAAATACATAAAAAACAATTTCTCCTCCACTAATCAATCCTTCTGGGACAGCTCTAAATATATTCAAAAAATTTAGATGTTCTGAAGATACTGTGTGGTAGGTGCCAGGAATAACTATGGTTTGTCCGTTTTTCTTTTCTCTCGCATATTCTCCAGCAGGAATAATATAAGTAAGTAACCAGGAAATTACTATAATCAACATTAATATTGCATAGGTGTGCGGCGTTTCTAGTTTAAACTTTCCAGTTTTATTCTTTTTCATTTATGTCATCCCCTTGTTATTCATTACATATGAATCAAAACTCAAAATATATATAATTTATCATAACCTATTTAAACAAAAATGATAATATTACATTTTTAATAATTTTAAACTTTTTGTTTTATATAACAAAAGCCAAAAATCATATCATTTTTGGCTTCTTTTTAATAAGTCTGTCTATATCAATTTTAATGTTAAATATAAACCTAGTAAGGTCATGAATAAAACTGGAAGGGTAATAACGATACCTGTTTTAAAATAGGTGCCCCACGATATTTTAATTCCTTTTTGAGCTAAAACATGGAGCCATAACAATGTAGCTAAAGAACCAATCGGTGTAATTTTAGGTCCTAAATCTGAACCTATTACGTTAGCGTATATCATTCCCTCTTTAAGTACATCAGTAGCTGCTGATTGATGAATGGCAATCGCATCAATGAGTACGGTAGGTAAATTATTCATTATTGACGAGAGTATAGCTGAGATAAAACCAACACCCATAATACTAGTAAATAAACCTTGATGTGCGATATTTGAAAATATATGACCTAACACATGAGTAATCCCCACGTTTTTCAAACCGAAGACAACTAAGTACATTCCCAGTGAAAATATAACAATATTCCATGGTGCGCCTTTTACAACTTTTCTAACTGGAACGGCATTCGATTTCGCCGCTAAAATAAGAAAAATAAAAGCAATACTACCTGCAATAATAGAGACAGGCACACGAACAAACTCACTCATCATATAACCTATAAGTAATAAAACTAATACGAACCACGATATACGGAATAATGAAGCATCTTTAATAACTAATTGAGGTGCCTTCATTTTTGTTATATCCACTTGCTTTGGCATTGCCTTTTTAAAATAAAGCCACAATACAACAATACTTGCGATTAATGAAAATATATTTGGAAGTATCATACGACTTAAATATTCTATAAATCCAATATTAAAATAATCTGCTGAAACAATATTTACTAAATTACTCACTGTAAACGGTAAGGATGTAGTATCCGCAATAAAGCCACTGGCGATAATAAATGGAAATACCATCTTTTCTTTGAAACCTAAGTGACGTACCATTGCTAATACTATAGGAGTGAGAATAAGTGCTGCCCCATCATTCGCAAAAAATGCTGCTACTATCGCTCCAAGTATCATAATGAAAATAAACATCTTTCGTCCATCGCCTTGAGATGCCTTTACCATATGAAGTGCTGCTCATTCAAAAAAGCCAATTTCATCTAAAATAAGTGAAATAAGAATAATAGCCACAAATGTTAGCGTTGCATTCCATACTATACTCGTCACTTCCATAACATCTGACCATCCTACTACGCCCGTCAGAAGTGCTACAACTGCACCAATAACAGCAGTAATCGAAATATCTAATCCTTTGGGTTGCCAAATTACAAAAATTAATGTGAGTACAAAAATGGTAATGGCTAAAAAAGTCATCATCTATCATCACCACTTTTATACTTTAAATACTGCCATGTATTCCTTGAAAAATGAAATGTTGTATTTTTATATTTCATTTGCTCCGAACCTCCTACAATCTTATTCATCGTATCATAATAAACAGAAAAACGTTGTAAAATGTCTTAATTTAAACATCTCACAACGTTTTATTAACAATTCATTTATTTTTCTTCTTTTACCATTTTGCCATTTTCATCTAATTTTTGAATTTTTCCGTGTTTCATTCTATATGTACCTAGAATCTCGCCTTTTTTGTTACGATAGTTCACAATCCAGTTACCATTATGATCTGTCATTTTGACATCATCCCATAAATAACCTGATTTTTTTAATTCTACGTCATCAAAATCAGAAATTAATTGATACACTTCGTTACGATAACGCGTATTGACACTACCAGATTTTTCTAAATCATTTGAAGCTAACGGATTCCCATTATCATTAGCACTATCAGGTAACGAGTTTGAAATATGCATTTTACTTATAAGTTCTGGTAAAGCTTTATTATCTTTATTATGTTTATATACTTCTTCTAAACTAGCTTCTTTTCCTTTATCAAGTAAATCGTTATAATCCAATGTACCTTTTTGCATACGTCCTACATAAACTGTATCTTTATTAACTCCAATTAGCGCTTGATAGGTACTTTTATCTGGATAAACCGTAAAGAACTGCATATGTTTTGGTGCATGTTTTACTGGTTGTTTCACTTTAACCAATGTAAAATCAACTAATTTATAATTATGTTTGCCCGTAGGTAATCTATATTCATAAATTCCAGTTAGAATTTCATTTTTAGTCAATGTATATTGATCGACACCATCAATACAGAATGCTAATGCTAATCGTTCTTTCGTTGATAATTTAGACGTATTGGTTAATGACGTTTCATCTTTTTTATCTGATTCGTTCTTTTTAGCTTTTTGAACGTTATTTTGATTTGATTTTGATTTATTATCTTCTTTTGAAGATTCATGCGTACTACAAGCAGCTAATAACATCATCATGATACTACCCAAAAATAAAAATTTTTTCATCTATTGGCCCCTCATACATTCTTCTTATTTTACTAATATACTATACATTATTTATACATTATTTGAAGAGGAAGATAAATATAAATTTTGTTAAAATACCATTTTTTCATAAAAGTTGTATCTTATATAATTAAAAAACTATGTTACACTGTGTACAATGTTTCATTATTGTTTATAGTAATTAAAATTTAAAGGAGTTTAAGCATGAAAAAATTCTCTGCAGTCCTAATGACAAGCGCTTTATTACTTTCAGCTTGCTCACATAGTAATGATGAAAATGAAAATAATACTAAACAAACATCTCAAACTAATAAAAGTGATGACAATCAACAAAAACATAAAAAAGTTATTAAAGAGGGTCGTACATATATCGATGGTATTTTAATTGTAAATAAAAATATAGGTCTTCCTTCAAATTATAATCCTGGTGAAGATCCAAAAGCCCAACAAGCCTTACAACAATTATTTAGTGCTGCACAAAAAGAGGGTATTAACTTATACAAAATGAGTGGCTACAGAAGTTATCCTACTCAAGTTCAACTATACAATCGTTATGCTGCACGCGATGGTAAAAAAGCTGCAGATAAATATAGCGCACGTCCTGGCTACTCAGAACATCAAACAGGTCTTACATTTGACATCGGTGGCGTTAATTCAGATAAAAACTTATATGCAAGTTTCGGAAAAACAAAAGAAGGTCAATGGATTGCGAAAAACGCACATAAATACGGCTTTATCGTGAGATATCCTAAAGGAAAAGAAAAAATTACTGGTTATCAATACGAACCATGGCATTTACGTTATTTAGGAAAAGATACTGCAACCAAAGTATATCAATCTGGTAAAACTTTAGAAGAATATGTAGGATTAAAATAACTTCGCCACACATATTATTAGTCAATTAAAAACCATGAGTGAGAATACTCCTACTCATGGTTGTTTTAATATTAACTTCATTGTTTCACGTCAAACATCATATTTTATCTATTTTTACTATCCAACCAATCAATGATATCTCTAAAAATACTTTGATTATATGACGACTCATTGAAAATTTCATGTTGTAAATTTTCATAAATATACAGAGACTTTTTCTTAGAAGCAATTTCATTATATAAATCGATAGAATCTTTATAGCTTACGAGACCATCTTCTTTACCATGTAAGATGAGTACTGGATCTATAAAATGGCTTGGATGTTCTTTTAGATAGGCAATACCATCCATCAGGGTAAATATGAGGCCTATAGAAATCTCTTTAGCGACTAAATCATCATCTCTATATTTTTGGATAATTTCTTCGTCAGAACAAACACCGTCTTCCAGTTCATTTTTGACATATGTATCTGCTGAAATATTTTTATCTGGCTCTCCGAATGTACGTTTATTATAGCGCGTTAGTGCGCCAGAAGTAATAATGCCATCTACTTTATTAGGGTATTTGGTACCAAATAAAGTTACCGCGTAACCTCCCATACTATGTCCGATTAAAAATACTCTTCCACTATAATTCTCCTTAGTGTAGTTAATTATCCTATCCAAGTCATCAATGATTTCATCCACATGACTATAAAATACTCTCTTACCTTCAGAACGCCCATGACCACGTTGATCAAAACGAACGACATTATAATGATGCTCATTTAAAAACGCGACCAATTCATCATAACGGTCTAGATGCTCTGCAAGACCATGTGCAATTATAATATTTGCTTTACTTTCTTTAACTTCATTAACTTTTGTATAGAGTTTAGTTCCATCTTTTGATTCTAAATATTTTATATAATTCATTTCTATCATCCCTTTTATTTACCTTTACTCGTATCTACCCCTTCGTTAATTAGAATAAACACATATAAAACCTCTTAATATTCTTATTTCGTTTGATGGTTTTCCTCTTATTTTTCCCATAATAACATCACTATGCATCAAAACTTTCTAAAAAACTCATAACTCTATACTCTTAATATATAAAAAGCGTGCTAGTCTTTCCAAAATAATCTCTTTAAGACTGCACGCTCACTTAATTACTTAATTATTGTATTTTCTTTTTCATGAATCATTTGAATTATTTCATTATTTTCGTTCATAATCGCTACTTTAGGTGCATGATCGATTAATTCACGTTCGTCCAACTGTACATAAGTCATAATAATAACAATATCATCTACTTCTACTAAGCGAGATGCAGCACCATTGAGACAAATTTTTCCACTACCACGTTCACCCGCAATCACATATGTTTCGAAACGTGCTCCATTATTATTGTTTACAATAGCAACCTTTTCATTTGGAAGAATATCAACCGCATCTAAAATATCGGCATCGATCGTGATACTTCCTACATAATTTAAATTGGATTCTGTGACACGTGCTCTATGAATTTTACTATTCATCATTGTTCTAATCATTTTCTCTATTTACTCCCTAAAATAATATTATCTATTAAACGTGCTTTAGAAAATTTGACAGCTAAAGCAATAAAAATTTGACCATTTATTTCATTAACAACTTCAAGTTCAGGATAACTATAAATTGCGACTTCGTCGATATGACCGCTTGTATGTTCTTGTAAGTATGTTTTTATTGCACCTACAAGTATATGACTTCGACGTTCACCTTCTTCATACATGTCTTTGGCTAATGTTAGACTTTTACTTAGATAAACCGCTTCTTTACGCTCTTCATCAGTCAAATACACATTCCGAGAACTACGCGCCAGTCCATCGTCTTCACGTACTATATCGACGCCGACAATTTCAATAGGATGATTAAAATCTTTTACCATTTTCTCAATAATTGCTAATTGTTGTGCATCTTTTTTACCAAAGTAGGCTTTATTAGGACTTACGATATTAAATAATTTATTAACTACTGTAACGACACCATCAAAATGTCCAGGACGTTGTGGGCCTTCTAAGACTTTCCCTAGACGTCCCACCTTTAATGTGACGCCTAATTCATCTGGATACATCTCTTCAACGGAAGGATGGAATACATAATCGACATGAATAGCTTTAACTAAAGAAACATCCTTATCAATTTGGCGAGGATATGCATCATAATCTTCATTAGGTCCAAATTGTAATGGATTTACAAATACACTAATGACTGTCACATCGTTTTCTTCAACTGAACGTCGCATCATACTTAAATGTCCTTCATGAAGCGCACCCATTGTTGGAATGAAACCTATTGATTGACCAGACGCTTTTATGCGTTGTGCGATTGTTTGCATCTCTTTTACAGTATTAATTACTTGTGTCATTTTTATTAACCTCATCTAATACTTTTTTCTTATACGTATGTGCTTCTGCAGGAAATGCTCCTGCTTTCACTTCTTTATCATATTGCTTCATACCATCAATGCCTACAGATAAATCTGCAAACTGTTTTACGAATTTAGCATAACGTTCTACGCCATAATTTAACATATCATGATACACCAATACTTGTCCGTCTGTATCTTTACCTGCCCCAATACCAATAACTGGAATGTCTAATTGTTTACTAATTAATCCAGCTAAGTCACTTGGAATAGCTTCTAATACTAACGCCACTGCACCTGCTTCTTGAACGGCATGTGCATCACGAATAAGTTGTTCTGCTGCGTCTTTTGTACCACCTTGTAACTTGTAACCCATAACACCGACACTTTGTGGCATTAAACCAAGATGTGCAACAATTGGAATACCCATTTGTGTCGATTTTTTAATGAAATCAGTTAAATGGGCACCTTCTGCTTTTAATGCATTCGCATTGGTTTGTTGATATAACGTTATCGCATGATTTAAATCATGTTCCGCACTTACGCCTACCGCTCCGATAGGTAAGTCTACAACGATAAATGTATCATCGGCGCCTCGACGAACAGCTTTACCATGATGAATCATATCATCTAAAGTAACTTGAGTGGTTGTATCATAACCTAAGACTGTCATTCCTAGCGAATCACCAACTAGAATCATATCAATATTGGCTTGTTGCGCTTGTTTTGCACTGGGATAATCGTATGCTGTAACCATTGAAATTTTTGTACCATTTTGCTTCATTTCCATAAGTTTTGACAAATTTTTCATTATTTTATCGATCTCCTATAACATTATCTCAATAATATCACGTATAATTATATGTAATATTTTAAAGAAAGGAAAGTTATAAATGCGTATTGCGATTATTGGACCAGGCGCTGTAGGTACGACGATTGCCTACGAATTACAACAAGTATTACCTCATATCACATTACTTGGAAGAACAAATAAGTCCATTCACTTTCAACCTGCAAATCAACATATTATTGTTAAAGATATTAAGTCTATGACTGACCCCTTCGATGTGATTATCGTGGCAGTCAAAACACATCAACTTGAATCTTTAGTTCCAGACTTAAACCGTCTTACTCATGATGAGACAACGATTATTTTAGCTCAAAATGGATATGGTTTACGTTCAACTTTACCATTTAAATATGTCTACCAAGCTGTGGTCTATATTAGTGGGCAGAAAAAAGACGATGAAGTGATCCATTTCAGAGATTACCGTTTGCATATTCAGCATGATCGTCGGACTGAACAGCTTAAACACTATTTAGAACACACTAAAATAGAACTTATATTAGAAGATCACATAGAAACAACGATTTGGTATAAATTACTTGTCAATCTTGGTGTTAATTCGATTACTGCTTTAGGTGGCAACACTGCACAAATTTTAAAAATTCCAGAAGTCTATCAATTATGCACACGCTTATTAGAAGAAGGTAAACAAGTCGCTATGGCAGAAGGTATTACATTACCCGACACGATTGTTGAAGATATTATGCATATCTATGCTGGTTATCCAGATCATATGGGGACAAGTATGTATTATGATGTTATAAATCATCAGCCCCTTGAAGTAGAAGCAATTCAAGGTTTTATTTACCGTAAGGCTAGAACACATCACCTCTCTACGCCATCGTTAGATACAGTTTATGCATTATTACGGTCTCACCATTCTTTATCCATTCAATATTAATGTTAAAATCAATGTTTAACTATTAATATTTTGTCAAATTATATAGTAACAAACTCTATTACAAGCTATATCATTATTTTTGAAAATTTTTTCACTTTAATAAAAGGGAGATATATCTTTGGATAAAGCAACACGTATACTTAATATTTTGACATTATTATTAAATGGTCATGTTGTCACTCAAGAAGACTTAGATCGCTTTACAAATGTCAGCAAAAAATCTATTCAACGTGATATTAATACAATTAATACATTTTTTTATGAAAGTCATTTTTGGAGAAGCAATCATACTAAAATTGTCTATAATTATCAATTAGGTGGTTATGAACTCACCCATGATACTACGAACAAACAAAGTCTTGGTGTACTAAGTTTACTCATTAAGTTACAAAGTCTCACACCTATTCTTCATTACGATATTTACAAATTTTTCTTACATGCGCTGTCGTCTGTCAGAATAGAAGATAAACATATTTTGATGACGATGTTACATCAATTCAAAGTACGTGATGATTTACTTCCTGGAAAACGATTAATGGATCTTCAAAAAGCCATCGTCAATAAACATAGAGTGCGTATTGAAGTAGATCATAACAAAATGACTATTAAACCGTTATCTATTTTGTATATGCATTATGATTATTGGTTTACTTACGAATTTCAACATAAAATACATACTGTTTCTTTGAAATCGATACAATCCTTACACGTTCTAGATACAAAATTTTCTAAAGACTTCGCGAATAATGCAGTATTATTTGAAATGAGTACAACCATTTGGAATCAATTTAAACAACAATTTTCAATTAAAGAGATTGTTTCACGTAATGAAGACACCATTTTGGCATGGGTAAATTGCACACGGTTTGATGCTTATTACATTGCTTATCAACTTGCTCCTTTAGCAAAAATTATTGCTCCGGAATCATATATCGATAGTTTTATTGAGCGTTTAGATGAAATTAAACGTACTTACACAGAAAACAACAGCTGACCATTAAAATCAGCTGTTGCTTTTTATTAATCAATTGGATCTCCATGTTCATCATATTTTGTCACTATGCCGTCAGAAGTAACGATATATGAGCCAACTAAATCTCCATTTTTATCTAAAATTGAGAATCCCCAATCTCCGTTTTCATCTTGTTCTGGTTCTTTATATGTGTACGTCTCTGTATCTAATTGATGACCTTCATAATCTTCTACCTTATCAATGACATTTGCACGTGTCACTTTTTCAGTAGATGAAGATTCGTCAGAAGATGTATTGTCAGAATCAGTATTTAACGATGTTTGACTTCCTGCAAATACTATTTGTTTTGCTATTTCTTCATAATCAGAATTATTATATTTATCATATAATGTACTTACATCCAATTCTTTACCGTTATCTCTTAATTGTTGATAGTTTGCATCGTATTGTGTACCTGCTACGAGTACTTTATCGTTACTTACTCCAATAACTGTTACAAAAGCTCCTCTCGAAGGAGATGCGCTGTAAAATACCATTCCAGATGGTGAACCATTAATAGGATAATCCATAGAAGCTAGTTTGTATGTATCAATATTTTTATGAATTTTACTCACATTTCCTTGTTCAAGATAACTATGATTTCTTAATTCATTTGCGTTAATAGCATAATCTGACACTGAAGGATCATTTAAAGCTAACGCTACTTTTTCAGCTTGAGATAAGTTGTCGACATTACTATTTGTTTTATTTTCTTGTTGATTGTTATCATTTGAACTTTTATTACTATCTTGTTGGGTATTATTGTTATCATTATCTGAAGTGTTTTTATTTGATGATTGGTTACTTTGTGATGTCGTATGTTCTGATTTTTCACTAGAATTATTGAGCCCAATCATATCTCCTAAATCACAACCTGCAAGTAAAGTTGTCGCCGTTATAGCGCCGATAGCTAAGTAATGTTTCTTCATTTGTTTCGCTCCTTTTAAAATAAAAAAATATATACCTTAACTTACAATATTAAACAGACACTGTATGTCGTTATGAAAAAGTACACACTTCATTATCTAAAGCATGTACTTTTTATATTAATTACTTAATATGTTGACGTACGAAACGACCAGCATATCCTTTAAACGATTCGCCACCAGACATTTCTTGTTTAGCATAAGCATCCGTTGAACCACCCATTAAGTTATATCCATATGTTCTTAAGCCATACATTTTTGTAAATGTACTATTTAACATTGGTGAGCCTGAAGCACCTGATCTAAAAATATCTTTCGTTTGAATCTCTGTACCATTTGTTGAGAATTGAGTTACACGAAGTTTATTAAAATACGCTTTTGTGTTGTCGTTATATTGCCATGGATATCCTAATGAATAAAGTGGCGAATTGAATTTCAATTGTTTAATCTCTGAATCCGTTGCAATTTTAACTGGTTTCACATATTTAGACATATTTTGTTTTGTGTGAACCACTGCAATATCATATTGTGGTACTTTAATCACTTCTGTTGCTTGGAAAACATATGGCATACGACTTCCATCACGATTCATTTGAAATTTAATATATTTCGGAGCCGCTGCACGACCATATTGATCATCGATAACATGTGCATTGGTTACAAATGTATGTGCCCCAATCACTGTTCCTGTTCCCATAGAATCTTGCTTTCTTACAGATGCATCGCGAGAGCCTTTTTTCCAGCCATTTAAATTAGATACACGGCCAATCGCCTTTAAATTATTTTGTGAGGCATTTGGATAGCGTTGGATTGAAATACTGCTGTTACTAATTTTTTTCGCTTTTAAATACGCTTGATATGATCCTCTTTGTATCCCGTCATAATAATAGTTGGTTTCTACAGCTTTAGCCTCTTGATGTTGGGCAGAATATCCTAGTACACTGGCACCAATAACGACACTCGCTACTAATGATTTACCAAATTTAGATTTTAGCATTAATTTGTCCCCTGCTTTCTTCCATTTAAAAATGAATTGGTTTTATGTTTAAAATAAAATATGTACATCAATATTATAAAACAAACAAAGGACAGTATGCGTCTTTTTTATAAAACAATTTATTTTTAACTTTAATGTACATTTATAAATTATTTACATAAAAAATATTTTTCTTTACAAACTTCAAAATATATAGTATAGTATTAAAGTAAAATTATGGAGGGATACTCAAGCCTGGCTTAAGAGGCTAACCATTTTATGGTTAGTAGGAGCTTTTAGCTCGCGTTGGTTCAAATCCTTCTCCCTCCGCTATCTAAGAAACCTAAGATTAAATTCTTAGGTTTCTTTTTATTTCATATTTTATATATAAGACACTCTTATTTATTTTTCCCATTTATAAGAGTACAATAGTTAAGTTGCGAAATGACGATACACCATATTCATATATCGGAGTGAAAAAAATGGACTTTTGGTCATCTAAAAAAGGAAAAATGCTAGAAATATCAATACTTGGCATACTAACTATCTTCGGCATTGGTTCACAATATTTTTCAAATTTGGCTTATAGTTTAAATCAAGGTATTTTACAAACATCATTTGGTATAGGTTCTCAATATCTCATTATACCTTCTGTGATTGCTAACTTTGCCTTTGCACTTGGCGTGCCACTTGGACATACATTGACACACAAATTCGGGTTTAGACGTAATTTTTTATTCTTTGTAACTCTATTTTTAATCGGCTCGATTATTGGGCTTTTTTCCTTCGACTTAATTATTTTATCTATTGCTAAAGGGTTACAAAGTTTAAGTACCGGCGTCTTATTCTTCACACTTTTACCAAAACTCTTTCTCAATTTCCCTAAACAATACCGCAATGTATTCTTATTAATGGTTATTGTAGGTTTATTTGGCGCAAATGCATTGGGAGGTCTATCAGGTAGTCTATCTTTAGAATTAGATCGTTGGCATTGGATCTTTATTATTAATATTATTTCAGCTATCTTATGTCTTATTTTAGGTTCAATATTCTTAACAAAAGAAGAATATCAACATTCTGAACCTATTCATATTAGTCGTCCTATGATTATTTCATTAGTTCTTAGTACGATTGCTCTTACGCTACCGATGGGGATGCTTACACAAAAAGGGTACGGGTCTCTCTGGGTCTGGCCTATCCTAATTATAGCAATTTTATTCATTGTAAATTTTGTAGTTTTTAATCACGAAGCAAAACATCCATTTGTTCACTTTAAAACGTTATTAACAAAGAAACCACTTGTTGGTGCAACAATGGCTATATCTTCACATTTAGCCTTATTATGTGGTATTGCAGGAATTAATGTGTATATAATTAGAATCTTAAAATTACCTTTCACTATATCTTTACATTTTTATTTATTCTTTTTCATAGGTGTCATTGTGACAGGATTTATTAAAATGTTTATCTATAGTGCAGTGGGAGCTGGTGTTTTAGGCACATTAGGCTCATCAGCATTACTTTATGTCAGTGTTCATTGGATGATTTTACATGATATTGTAAATATTCATTTACTTTATATTCAAGGTTTCCTACTTGGTTTTGGTGCAAGTATGACACTTGTAAGTGGTGCTATGGCAACATTATTAGATGGCGATTTACTTCAAGCTGGTCAGCGTTCTCAAACGATGCACACAATACGTAACTACGCGGCAGCATTTCTTGTTCCAGTGATTGCCTATCTGATTAAATATAATATTCAAAAAGGAACACAATCTGTTTATACAGAAAATATTACAAACACTTCAATTTATATTAAGCGTATAAAAGATATTGCTATTGATGCTGATCATAAAGTATTTCTACTAATGATTATTTTTAATTCGATTATGTTAGTATCATCGATTATTCAAATGTCTCTTGGAAAAGGGAGACGTATTACACCAACTCGTTCGCCTAAAAACCCCGAGTTACATTTGAATACACACAAGTAATGATTTTTAAGGAACAGTTTACTTTATTAGGGTTTCGCTCCTTAGTTTACGATGTTATTACACATTTCAATTTCATATACTCTTAAAATGTATATTTACTCTATGTAATTGTGACAGATTATTGACAACGCTTTCATATAGCGTTACTATCTATTTACATTCAATAGACAACGTTGATGGTTAAATCTCGTATGTAGCTCTGTTCTACATACGACAATTTTTCATCACATTTGTAAACGCTTTCTAAATTGTCGGTTAAGAAAGGATGGTTACTTTGGAAAATATTAAAGCGATATTTAGTAAACTTTTTGGATTTATTCCACGTTCAATAATTAATATTTTTATTTAATCTATATATTTTATAACAAAAAACAATTAATAGAGGTGCTATTTATGAAAAAAAGTGAAAACAGATACAGTATTCGTAAATTCAGTGTGGGTGCATCATCCATTTTAGTAGCAACATTGCTATTTATGGGAGGCGGTGCTGCACAGGCAGCAGAAACACATCAGGAAGAGGGAAATCCTGAATCAGCTGTAGCACAATCTATTGGGGATCATAAAAAACAATCTGATAATCAAGAAACACAACAAGACAATGTTCAATCTGACGAACAAGCTACTGGTACATCTCAGTCAGTAGCTAACGAAAATGAAAAACAACAGAACTTACATAATGAAAATACAACCTCAACTCAAGCTAAAAACGCCAATAATAAAACGAATACAAAAGAAGAAGTGACTGACAACAATGTAACCCATCAAACTACAAAATATTCAGCAACTAAAACTGAAGAGGCAGCAGCTGAAACTAAAGAAGCGTCAACTGAAGCTAAAGAAACATCAACTACAAAAACATCTTCTGACAACCCTGAATCAGTTTCAACTAAAGAGGAGCAACCTTCTCTTGAAACACAAGAATCGACTAAAAACACAAATCAAAAAGACACTCCAACTTCAGATGAAAAAGAGAATACAACAGAAGACACACCAGCAAGTGAGTCATCTACGGATGAACATCCATCTCAATCTTCAGAAAGAGCAACAAATGAAAATCTAATAACAGAGAAAGCGACGACTCATGAACACTCAACTAATGAATCAAAAACACCATCTACAAAAGAGAATACATTAAAAACAACTGGCAATCATTCAGCAGAAACGAATCAATCAGAGTTAAACAAAAAAACGACGCCATCCACATCATCTGAGTCTGAAGAAGAGTCAAATGTTAATGACAAACATGAAGCAAAAACACCGTCCGCTGAACAAAACAATGATACAGTCGAGACTATTGAAACAAAACAAACTGTGACAGCTAAACAACCCACAGATTCTGCTGCACCTACAATGAATACTTTAAACACTAAAGATGAAGCGATCTCAATTGACGGTACAACAAATGAAACTATTGAACATAAAGATGCTAAAGATCAAAAAAATTCACAGGCTGGCTTAGAGACATTAGCTAATAATGCAGTAGCAACAACAAATAATACATCTCAACAGCAAGGTACGACAGAAACAAAAGATCAAACCAATAAAGTTGCTAAACAAGGTCAATACAAAAACCAAGATCCAATCATTCTTGTTCATGGTTTTAATGGATTTACTGATGATATCAATCCTAATGTTTTATCACATTATTGGGGCGGCGATAAATTAAACATTCGTCAAGATTTAGAACAAAATGGTTATAACGCTTATGAAGCAAGTATCAGTGCATTTGGTAGTAACTATGACCGTGCCGTTGAACTTTATTACTATATTAAAGGTGGTACTGTAGATTATGGTGCTGCACATGCAGAAAGATATGGACATGAACGCTATGGTAAAACATACGAAGGCGTTTATAAAGATTGGCAACCTGGTCAAAAAGTGCATCTAGTTGGTCATAGTATGGGAGGACAAACTGTTCGTCAATTAGAAGAATTATTAAGAAATGGTAGTCAAGAAGAAATTGAATACCAAAAAACACATGGTGGTGACATTTCTCCTTTACTACAAGGTGGACACGATAATATGGTTTCTTCAATTACAACATTAGGCACACCGCATAATGGTACCCACGCTGCAGATGAATTAGGAAATGAAGCACTTGTTCGTCAAGTGGTTTTTGATTTAGGTAAACGATTAGGTAATAAAAATTCACGTGTAGACTTCGGTTTGTCTCAATGGGGTCTAAAACAACAACCTGGTGAAAGCTACATCTCTTACCTTTTACGCGTTAAAAACTCTAAATTATGGCAATCTAAAGATAATGGTTTTTATGATTTAACACGTGATGGCGCGACAGATCTTAACCGCAAAACATCACTTAATCCAAATATCGTTTATAAAACGTATACAGCTGAGGCAACGCATCCGACTTTAATAGGAAAACAAAAAGCAGACTATAATATGTTCTTACCATTCACAGTGACAGGAAATGTGATTGGTAAAGCTACTGAAAAAGAATGGAGAGAAAATGATGGTCTTGTATCTGTGATTTCATCTCAACATCCTTTCAATCAAGCTTATACAGAAGCAACTGATACAAATCAAAAAGGTATTTGGCAAGTAACACCTACTAAACACGACTGGGATCATGTCGATTTTGTAGGTCAAGACAGTACAGATACAAAACGTTCAAGAGAAGAACTACAACAGTTTTGGTATGATTTAGCAGATGATTTAGTTCAAACAGAAGCGCTAACTTCAACTAACGAAGCTTAATATAATTTTTTGCGGAAAGGTGGTTGTCTAATGTCTGGTGATGTCTTTCAATTACTTGGTTCTTTCTTCAGAATAGTTAAAGCATTATTTTTCTAATTTCATATAAATAAAAGCACCTCCGAATGAGATGAAGACATTTTCACGCGTTAGGAAGTGCTTTTTATTATGTAAGATTTGTAAGAACATGATGTCATAAAGTGCTGTAAGTTTTTCAGTCTAGTTAGATGAACGTACATCTACATTATTATCGTTTGACGAGAATGCTTCTTCATTTGCTGAAAGTGTGATCTTTTTAGAGTGGTTAGAAGCTTTGACTTCATGACGTAATGCACTATTCAATCCTAATAAATTATTTGCTTGAGTTTCTTCACTATTGTAGCTTTCTAATCCATTCACAATTTCAGTCGCTAAATATTCACATGCATCTTGATTGTCAACTTCGACTTTTTCATTGATTATTGATTCAATTACTTCAATTAAGTCACATTTTTGAATTTGAATATCAATCATTTGTTCTACTCCCTTAAACTGTCATTAAGCCATTTGATAGGCTTTCTAGTTTATTACCCTGTTTCTAGAAAATGTACACAAAATCGTCACTGTCGAAAAATGTAATGCACTACTGCGTCCATTTTATTACTCATCGTTACTTTTAGGAATAAATACCTTCGCTTCACTATCTTTTGGATAATAAAAACCATTAGGTACAGTTTGAAGTTCGATTAAGCTTCCCCATGGCGCTCGAATATAAACGGTTTTATTATTCTCTGTATTCTCATATTTTGTATTAGAATGTGGTTCAGATAGTGGCTCTCCTCCTGCCTGTTTGACACGTTCTAATACATGTTCAAATTCGTCACTTTCAATATAAAAAGAAATATGTGTAAAACCTATATCTTGTAGTGATTGTGGTTCATGTTGTTGAGCGTGTTGGAATTCAAACATTTCAATATTAGGACCACAACCAAACACCATCATGCGTTTATGAATAATTGAAGTTCCTTTTTCTAGCCCTAAGATATGCTCGACATATTCGCCACCTCTTGGTTCATCATTTTTAGTTTGACTATCATATGCAATTTTTCCATCTAGTCCCTGTTTAAAAAAAGCAGTGGCTTTTTCAATACTAGGAACCGTAAGACCAATATGATTAATACCTCGATTCATCATATCTCCTCCTTACTCAAAAGAGTGCAAGACAGCATTCATTTTGAATTTATCGTCCACTCCAGTAACGTATCTCCAACTTGTGTTGATTGAAAAGAATTTGGAACAAACGCATGTTCAATTCAATCATCGACTGCCAATATATTAAAAAAGCCTAAGACAACACATTATGTCTCAGGCTTTTTCAAAAAATCATTCATTATTTTCTATCGAAATATCTGTAACGTTTGAATGCGTCAAGGATAGCTTGTGGTTCGCTAGATACTACAACACCAGGCGCATCTAAATCAATACGATTACTTTGTAATACATTTTTCGCTTCTTCAGTGATTACAACAGGTTTTTTATGATTATAGCTCATTTCAACAAAGTCAATCGCAGTCGGTAACATTTCTTTACCGTCTGAAAGAACGATTACACTATCAAATACTGTTGAACTTGCTGTGCTATAAGTTTCAGTAATACCAATTTCGTCATCATTAAGGTTTTTAGCTGTTTGTCCAACAAATGCATAGTTTAAGTCGTTGTTAACAAATACTTCTGCATATGATTTTAATGTTTCAGCGCTAATATCACCATTTACAAGCACTGCTACAGAGTGTCCTTTTAGTGGGATATCAAATTTTTCTAATGTTAATTGGCTATCTTTAGCATCTGATTGCACTTCTTCGTTTTCTGCTGGAACTTCTACACCTACATTATTTGCTACGTATTCAGCTAATTTACGATCAACTTTATTAATTTGATTAACAGCATTTTGTTTTACTTCTGTTGATTTACATTTACCAATTTCAAATGAAAATGCATCAGCTAAATGTTGTTGTTCTGCTTCAGTTAAGCTGTTTTTATATAATTTAGCTTGAGTATAGTAATCTTTGAAACTATCACTACGTTGACGTACTTTATAACCTTCTACTTTTTCATGATAATGCTCGAAACCACCTTGTTCTTTAGGTGTCGTATGAGGGTCATTATTGTTCAAGCCATTTTTATGGTAGGCTGTTTGACCTTGATGAATATATGATTGATGCATTGCATCGCGTTGATTATTATGAACGTCTGCAACTGGGCGGTTAATAGGAATTTGGTTAAAGTTTGGTCCGCCAAGACGAGAAATTTGTGTATCTGTGTAAGAGAATAAACGACCTTGTAATAATGGGTCATTAGAGAAATCAATACCTGGAACAATATGTGCAGGGTGGAACGCAACTTGTTCAGTTTCTGCAAAGACGTTATCTACATTACGGTTCAACGTCATTTTACCAACAATTTTCACAGGTACTTGATCTTCTGGCCATAATTTAGTTGGATCTAAAATATCAAAATCAAAGTCAAATTCTTGTTCAGGTTTGATAATTTGTAAGCCTAATTCCCATTCAGGATAGTCGCCTTTATCAATTGATTCATATAAATCTTTACGATGGAAATCAATGTCTTTACCATGTAAGATTTGTGCTTCATCCCATACTAAGCTTTCTAAACCTTGTTTAGGTTTCCAGTGGAATTTAACAAAGTAAGATTGACCTTCTTTATTTACAAGTCTAAATGTGTGTACACCAAAACCTTCTTGTTGACGGAAGTTTTTAGGAATCCCTCTATCACTCATTGCCCAGAATACTGCGTGCATAGATTCAGGGTTTTGACCAATGAAATCCCAGAATGTATCGTGCGCTGAACCACCTTGTGGCATTTCATTATGTGGCTCTGGTTTTAACGCATGTACGAAGTCAGGGAATTTAATTGCATCTTGAATAAAGAATACAGGTGCGTTGTTACCCACTAAATCGAAGTTACCTTCATCAGTATAGAATTTAGTAGCAAAACCACGAATGTCACGTACTGTATCTGGAGATCCTTTAGAACCTTGTACAGTAGAGAAACGCACAAATACAGGTGTTGTTTTTTCAGGGTGTGTTAAGAAGTCAGCACTTGTATATTCACTTAAATCTTCATACACTTGGAATTCACCATGTGCACCGAATCCACGTGCGTGTACCACACGTTCAGGAATACGTTCATGGTCAAAGTGCATCATTTTTTCACGGAAGTGGAAGTCTTCTAGTAAAGTCGGACCTCTATCCCCTACTGTCAGTGAATGTTCATCTTCACTTACTTTCATACCACTATTTGTAGTCATTGCTGTACCATCATTATTTTTTCTTAGAGCATCTAATTGTTGTTGTTTTTTGTTTTCATTTGATTGATCCATACTTATCTCTCCTAGATATAGATTGGTATCGTAAATACATTGTTATGTACATTGTTTCCTTATTACGGAATACAGTTAGTTATTCCCATTTATAAAAGAATTAATCATTTTAAAGAAAAAATATATTCCCATAAATTTTTATTTAAAGAACTTTCTTTTATAATCGTTTATGGAAATATATTTTTTGATATTTTATATTAAACTTTAATTATTGATAATCTACTACCTTATCAACTGGCATTCTATATGATGTATGAGGTTCTTTTTCTTTCTTACCAATCGCAACGATTAACACTGGAACGTAACGTTCTAAATCATATCCGAATGCTTCGCCAATTTTGTCATGCTCAAAACCACCGATAGGGTTCGTATCATAGCCATATTGTTTTGCAACTAACATTAATTGCATCGCAGCTAAACTACTATCCACTTTTACGATGTCACTCATAACTTCACGTGAACTATTTTTGTAAGTATCCATTACAAAAGGTAATATTTGGTCTTTTACTTCTTGAGGCATATGTCCTTCTTCAACTGCTTTGTTATAGATGAATTCGCCTTCCTCATAACATTGTAAATCACCAAAAATAACAATCATCGCTGAAGATGTATCATTTTGTGATGTATTAAATCGAATTAACGGGCGTAATTTTGCTTTCGCTTCATCACTTTCTACAACAACAAAACGCCATGGCTGCATATTCACTGATGAAGGTGCTTTTGTTGCCTTGCTAATGATTTCATTCATTTCGTCATGTGGAATTTTATAATTTGGATCAAATCCTTTAACAGATTTTCTACTTTCTAATATTTCGTTAAAATCGTTCATTCATTTCCCTACTTTCATATTTTAATTACGTAACTTAGATTATTAAATAAATTGAAAATAAAGAGAAGTAATTTGCTTATAGATTTAAAAAGATACTCAATTTAATACATTATTAACTATATTTAATAATGTATTAACACTTATCTATTAAACTATTATTTGATTAATATTAACTAAATAGGGTATTCTTAAACTTAACAAATTAAATAATTTGAAGTTTTAAAAAATTATTTATGTTATAACAAAGGGTATTGGATTCAGTCATAAAGTTTCAGTCATAAGGTTACTCAGGAAAGGGAAGAAAATTATGGCAGAAGATAAACTGCAAAGAGAATTGAGTAATAGACATATTCAACTTATCGCTATTGGTGGCGCAATTGGCACAGGACTGTTCCTTGGATCAGGTGAATCTGTACATTTAGCCGGACCGTCTATTTTATTGACTTATGTTATTGTCGGTTTTGTATTATTTATGTTTATGAGAGCAATGGGAGAAATCCTCTTATCAAATTTAGGATTCAAATCATTTGGGGATATTGCCCATCATTATATTGGACCAATTGCTGGATTTATGGTCGGATGGACGTATTGGTTAACTTGGATTATTTCAGGCATGGCAGAAGTGACAGCAGTTGCTAAATATGTTTCATATTGGTATCCAACAGTACCAAACTGGCTAACAGCGGCATTTACTATCTTAGTATTAGTCGCTTTGAACTTATTCAGTGCAAAGCTATTTGGAGAGTTAGAATTCTGGCTGTCAATTATTAAAGTGATAACAATTGTAGCCTTAATCATTGTTGGTATTGTGATGATTGTGCTTGGAATGAAAACCTCTTATGGGCAAGCAAGCGTAACGAACCTTTGGTCTAGAGGTGGATTTTTCCCGAATGGTATTCAAGGGTTCTTGATGGCTTTCCAAATGGCTATCTTTTCATTTATTGGTATTGAGTTAATTGGAATTACAGCTGGAGAAACTAAAAACCCACACAAAACGATTCCTCAAGCAATTAACAATGTACCTGCGCGTATTTTAATTTTCTATATTGGCTCATTAGCAGTGATCATGTCTGTAGTACCTTGGGATAAACTAAACCCAGCAGACAGTCCATATGTTAAATTATTCGGATTAATTGGTATTCCATTTGCTGCCGGTATTATTAACTTTGTCGTTTTAACAGCAGCTGCTTCATCATGTAATAGTGGTATTTTCGCAAATAGTCGTACAATGTACGGTTTAGCAGGTCGTAAACAAGGTCCACCATTCTTGCATAAAACAAATAAACATGGTGTACCCCACTATGCTATTTTAGTCACATGTGGCTTATTAAGTATTTCAGTTATTTTGAATGCAGTATTTAAAGATGCAACAAAAGTGTTCGTTCAAATTACGATATTTTCAACAGTATTGAATATTTTAATTTGGACACTGATCATGATTGCCTATCTAAATTACGTCAAACGCAATCCAGAATTACATAAAGATAGTAAATTCAAAATGCCTGGCGGAAAATATATGGCATTTGCGATTTTAGCTTTCTTCGCATTTATCTTTATTATCTTATTAATTAACAGTTCAACTAGAATTGGAGTATTATTTATACCCGTATGGGCAATTATTCTTTGGATTATGTATCAAAAATATAAAAAAGAATCAGACAAAGCGAAAGTTAAAATGGAATAATATAAAGAACATTTTAGACTTCCCCCTAATGGAGGAAGTCTTTTTTCATGATATCTATTAAATAAAAGAGAAGCTTAATTATAGTTTCTCTGTATTTATATTTAAATGGTCTTTTAACATATGACTTTCATATTCTTTTCTAAACACGCCACGCGCTTGAAGAACTGGAATGACTAAATCAATAAATTTTTCAAATGCGTTTGGATATGTTGGTGACATTAACATAAAACCATCACACGCTTCTTTTTCAAACCATTCAATCATTTCATCCGCTACTTGTTCCGGTGTCCCCACTATCGTTTTATGCCCTACCCAAGTACCAAATCGATCTAATACATCGCGTAAGGTAAGGTGTTCGGTCATAACAGCACGCTGTACAGCTTCATAAACAGATTTTATAACTTTTTTCTCTAATGCATCATAAGGTGGCAATGATGGCACAACTTCATCTAGTGTCCATTCACTTATATCTAGACCAATGGCTTTAGATAATTGTTTCTTGCGTTTTTCAAGTGGGATCATATCATCTAATTGTTGTTTAAGTTTATAAGCGTCCTTCTCATTCTCATCAACATAAACGGTGAGACCTGGTAATACAAGAGGTGGTTGACGATTTTCTTCCATGGCACGTTGATGAATGTCTTGTCTGAACTGTTGGCCATCTTGTAAATTCCATGCAATTGAAAAAATAGCATCCACGTGTCGTACTGCTAAATCACGACCTGGAATAGAAGTTCCTGCTTGAAATAAACGTGGTCGACCATATTTTGGTGTTGGAATGTTAATAGCTCCGGCAACTTGAAAATACTTTCCTTGATAATGAAGTGGATGAATATACTGATGATTTAAGCCAATTCCTGAGTTTTTGTGATTAACGATAGCCTCTACAGTAAATGATTCCCATAATTTTTTCATTACATTAATAAATTCATCTGCTCGTTCATAACGTTTTTCAAGATGTGGTAAAGCTTGCATCGAGTAGTTTTGTGCTTCTAAATCAAATTGAGATGTTACAATATTTGCCCCAATACGCCCATGAGATATTTGATGTAAACTTGAAAGCATACGTGCTGCAAGATAAGGTTCATAAAAAGAAGAAGAAATGGTACCTATCAAACCAATTGAATGTGTTTCACGTGAAATGGCAGCAAGCGCCGTTAGTGGTTCAAAATAATAAGAAATATGTCCCGTTTCTTCTCCAGATATATATTGACCATCACCTAAGAAGAATGCATCCAGTTTACCTTTTTCGGCTAATTTCGCTAACTTAATTTGAAAATCAATATCTCCAACTTCTTCAACATATGAATGTGGTAGTCTCCAAGAGGCAGGATGTAGACCTGTACTATAAGCTAAAACAGATAAATGCATGTGTTTCATTGTCATTAACCCCTTTGTTATAAGTCAAAATTGTCATTTTAATTTGCATATATCGTATATGAATTGTTGAAATTTTACAATATCTACTAACTATTTTATATCTTAAAATAATTATATACAATATCATCTAGTTGTTTAGCAATATGAATAAAATCTTGATTTAAATCCAATGTTTTGACACTAATCGTATTGCCACTCATCTGAAACGTATTATCAGGTACAAGTTGTTCATCCGTTTTCGCATACAATAACATCCCCGCAACATTTATCTGTTTCGATTTTAAGTGAAATGCTTCATTTTTTACATACGCAAATATTTGATATAAATTTCCAGAATGAATCGTTCTTGTATCAAAATACTGTTGTAACGTCGACGTATAATACTTTGTATCAATAATTAAACATTGTTTCCCATAAGTGAGCATGACATCACTTCTCATTGTCGGTAACATGTGACGATAATCATCATCAGTGGCCCATGGAATATGAGACGCGGTGACTTTTAACTGTGGAAATTCCTTTTTATAATAAGCCCTAACAAACCGTTCATATAAACGCGCCATCTGTTGTTCATCTTCGAACATCATCGTTTCTCTTGAACCGCTTCTTTCTGACTGAATTCGTCCTTGCGTAACAAGGTAACAAATAGCCATTAACATACGATATGTTTCGTGATGACGATCAAATCGTAACTGCCAATCAATATGTCGATAATCTAATATATCTACGTGTTCAAAATATATCAGCAGTCGTTTTAACGCTTTTTTACGTGTGCGCGAAATATCTAATTTTAGAACATTAAGCATTGTTGTTTTTAAAATTTGATTCATATACGTATTAATTGAAAATTCATCATACGTGCAATTTAACTGTTTATGCATCATTGTTCCTTGTTGTATGGATGCTGTGACATTAATCTTTCCTCGTATCACATTAAGCGAGTCATTGTGTTCTAAATAGTCATGTTGAAGACCATATTTTAATTGACTCGATACGCCTTTAATCAAGAGCGCACTATATAAATCTGCCACATTATTAAATGATTCTGTTGCTATATGTTGATAGCCTTTCTTATTCAAAACTGTAAACGCGTAAGACAACATATAATAAATATTATGAATGTTAATCATTGAATCGCTTCCCTTAAACGTACCTTCCAACTATCCACTTTTGAAGGGTCGTCAAACCAATATTCTTTTAATAATGGTATCATTTCGAATTCAATAATATTTGATAATTCAGACTCTGTGACATCAACCATATTACTGAAATAACTATGGCCAATAACGAACCCCTCACCTAACATATCATCATCTCGAATGTCGACATTCAGTGCTTGAATTGTATCAATTAATGCATCAAATTGTGGATTTTTTAAATTTTCTTGATAATGTTTAAATTGTATGGTTTCAAAGGCAGGATTCATATCAAAAAATGCAAATCGACGTCGTAGTGCATAATCAAGCATGGCTAAGCTTCGATCTGCTGTATTCATCATACCAATAATATAAACATTATCTGGAACACAGAATTTCTCATCTGCATAGAGTAATTCTATTTCCATTCCCCTCTTATCATTTTCAATTAACATAAACAACTCACCAAATATCTTACTTAAATTGCCACGATTAATTTCATCGATAATAAAGAAATGGTCTTTCTCATTATCTTCTTCTGCTTGCTTACAAAAATTGTAAAACGCACCGGTACGCAATTCAAAGCCAGTTTCAGTAGGACGATAACCCATCACAAAATCTTCATATGAATAGCTTTGATGGAATTGTACAAGTTTCACACGTTCTTTATCTTTAACACCTATCATTGAATAAGCCAATCGTTTCGCTGCATACGTTTTACCTACGCCTGGTGGCCCTTGTAAGATGACATTCTTTTTTCTTCTAATTAATTGCACAAGCGTGTCATAGTCTTCTTCATTCATAAATACGTCGTCTAAGAATTGTTCTGCTGTATAAATGGGATAAGTCGTTTGTGTAGCAACCACTCCATCAGAATGTTCAACTGAAAATAACTCATTAAATTTCCGAATCGTTTCACTATATGGCGTAATTTTAGTGAGCGTCTTATTTAATGTTTTGATTGGAATCTTCCAGTTTCCTTTCTCCTTCCAAACAAGCTGAATGATATTTTTACCATTTTTATATTGATGATTGGATGAAACAACGCCCCATCCTACAATATCAGTCTGTCCTTTTTTCACATAAACAATATCCCCACGTTTCATTTCTTTACTAAATTCCCATATGGCATTAACCGTATGAATATAATGATGCTGATTATGGTTCAATTGTTGTAATTTTTGATTAATCTCTTCTTTAGATGCATATTTCGAGAAATCTTCTAACTCGTTATATCCAATAGACATTTCTCCATTCTCAATAAAAGAAGCAAAATCAACATCTTGTGGTTTTGGAGAATAAATCCAATAATTCACGACTTCTAAATCCTTATCTGCATCGATATCTTTTACTTTTGAACTTTGCTTGACTTCCTTTGATTTGCGCCATGCTTCATAACTTAAATCAATAAAATCATTCAAATAGTTATCCTCTTTTAAAAATAATTTTAATTTTTCAATAATCATTAAATACGTGGTCGCAGTTAATGATTGTTTTAAGTTAACCTCAAAATTGATATACTTTGTACTGATTTCGCTTTCTTCAAAAATATACCAAATCGCTCGAGAATCTAAATTGGCAAATGTGTCAGAATCAATCCAAAATAATCCACTGGTTAACTTACCCATACCGATTCCAGGCTGAGCCATCACTTGATTAAATTTTCTCTTAAAGTTATTTTCATTATCTTCACTTTTATCTGCTGAATACAATAAAGCAATTTCAAACAACGACCATAAATTTTCAATATCTTGTGCTTCACGATCATTCTTAAAATTATAAAATGTAGCACGTAAATTCATCACTGTCGGAATACCATCAAAATTTTGTGGTATATCTGCTTTCACATCAAATAGTTTGGCCATTTCTTCTATAATTTTAATTCTATTTTTTTTAGTCATAGAACTCTTATTAAATAATCCAAACACAGTAAATGGATCCATATCTATCATTTCATTATTAATTTCTAATTTAGGCATATTGATTTGAGTGTTAATATAAAGTTCTTGTATTTTCTCAATCAATTGATCACGACAATTTTGATATTCTAACAATTTATGAGCTAAGGCTTTATAAAAGATTGCCCATGTTTTATCTATTTTATAGTCCATCTTTATTTCTCCTCAAAATTATTATTATCTTCATTTTAATGCATTTTATAAATATATTTATACCTTTAAATATATAAAAAAATAAGCTATAAGATCGTATGATTTCAACTTCTTATAGCTTATAGTAAATGGCTTAATTATGCTTGAACTTCGTGTTTGTTGCCACGAACTTTATAGACAATAAGTCCGATAATAAATCCAATTAATGCTGGGACAATCCATCCCATACCAATATCAAAGAATGGTAAATAATTCTCAGCAAAACCGATTAATGATTGTGCGAAGTTCGTTTTCACAAAAGGTTCTGGACTCGCTTTAATACCATCAAAAAATGCAGCAATCACTGTAAATAATGTAGTAAAGCGGTACACAATTGGCGAATTATTAAATAAATGACTTACTAAGGTTAGTAAAATCAGTGTAATGGCTAATGGATAAATAAACATTAATACGGGTAATGAGTACATAATAATTTTTGTTAATCCGACATTCGCAAATATAAACGCCAATACACTAACCATAGTGGCTAATACAATGTAGTTCGTTTTAGGAAATAGTTCTGTAAATGTTTCTGAAAAAGCTGTAATTAAACCAATTGCCGTTTTTAAACACGCCACAATAATAATAAGTGATAAAACAATAATTCCGAAATCACCTAAATAATGTTGGGCAATTTGTGCAAGGGCAATGCCCCCATTTTCACTTACTTTAAATTCTCCAAGACTCATTGTTCCCATTACTGCAAGAAGTGTATAGATGACACCCATGCCAATAATGCTAATGGCCCCCGATTTCACTGTTTCTTTAGCAATATCATTAGGATTTGTAATACCTAATTTTTTAATAGTCGTTACAATAATGATTCCAAATGCTAGTGATGCCAGTGCATCCAATGTATTATACCCATCGATAAAACCTTTTAATAATACACTCTTATTGTAGTCAGGACTTATTGGTGCATGACTTATACTGCCCATTGGGTGAATCAATGCAAGTACGACCACGATACCTAATAAAATCAAAAAGACTGGATTTAAGAACTTGCCAATATAGTCTAAGATTTTAGAGGGTTTACGTGCAAAAAACCAAGCTACGATAAAGAACAACATACTAAAGACAGGTAAAATCCATTTTCCACTGCTTGGAGAAACAAATGGTGAAAAAGCAATTTCATATGATGTTGTTGCAAGTCTTGGTAAAGCAAAGAAGGGTCCAATAACAAGATAAAGACCAATCGTAAATATGTATGCATAAATTTTACTTACGCGTGAAGAAATTGCAAATACACCATTCGTCTTAGAAATACCAATCGCAATAATTCCTAAAAATGGTAAACCGATTGCTGTAATTAAAAATCCTAAATTCGCAAGTAATACGTTTGCGCCTGCCATTTGCCCTAGATGAAGTGGAAAAATTAAGTTTCCTGCTCCAAAGAACAAACCAAAAAGCATCGACCCAATAAAGAGATTCTCTTTAAATGTAAGTTTCTGTTTCATTGTCTTTCCTCGTTTCCCTCTTAAAGTCATAATAGATATTATACATTTTTTTAAAATCAATTTCTTTAGAATTTTTAAAAAAGTTAGATAATAATATATAAAAAAACTTCTCTTTGCATGATTACATTCATTTTTTATGCAAAAAGAAGTTTTAAGTGTAACCTTATACTCATCGATATTTATCCTTAATTATATAATTTTTAGTTATACAGACTTAGCTAATATATGTATCTGCATGTTCAAGGCGATATGTTTCACCTTTTGCTTTAGCTTCTTCATAAGCTTCATATGTTGTATGTTTAACATCTTCAACTTTGTAATTTACCGTTTTCGCAAATTTCCTTACATCTTCTTCATTTTTGGCCAATACAAATACCGTTAAAATATTGTCATCTACAATGTCTTTATGGTGTTGGTAACGTAGTCTATAAATATTCATGACGCTGTCTCCTTCCAATCTATTAGTGATAAACCCTTACTTCATAAAAATAATAAATAATGCCCTACATATTATTTAAATTTAATATACCACTTTTTTTTGAAAAAGGAAGCCTATAAAAAAGAAGTAAGATAGAATTTACTTGATCTTCATATCTTACTTCTTTACTTTAATATACTTTAATTTTAAGATTCATTTTTTAAAGCTTTTTCAATAGCTTTAATATTTTTCTTCATAAATGATTGATACGTATTACTGTCATTATCTTGTTGTTTAGTATGAGAACCCATATTATAAAATGAAATTGTTTTTGCATGTGTTTCTTTTCTAACCGTGTCTGCAACTTTATTCGACACATTTTCTTCAGCTAGGATATAGTTTACCTTATCCTCTTTAATTTGTTTTACAATAGTTGTAAGATCTTTTTGACTTGGTTCTTCAGCATTCATATTTTCGATTCCTTCTTGCTTAAAACCATAGCGATCAGCTAAATAACCAATAGAATCATGTGAAATATATACTGTTTTACCTTCTTGACCTTTAACAGCACGTTTCATATCTTTATCTAAATCCTTCAAATCACTAACTAATTTTTTATAATTCTTTTCATAGTCATCTTTATGTTTAGCATCTTTTTTAACTAATTCATCCTTTATATCTTTCGCAAATTGTTGACTTAATACAGGATCTAACCAAACATGAGGATCATATTTACCATGATGATGCTCATGTTCTTCGTGCTCGCCATGTTCTTCGTGTTCACCGTGTTCATGTTCATCCTCTTCGCCTTTTAACAAATCGGCTTTATTTAAAGATGATTCTAATGATAATGTTTTATTTTTATCATTCATCGCATTTGCAATTTTTTTAGCGACTGGGTCTAGATTATCCCCTGTATATACAAATAAATCTGATTTACCAATATCGACCATTTGTTTTTGACTCGGCTCATATGTATGTGGATCCATTCCATTCGGATAGACTGATTCAACATGAACGTATTTACCACCAATTTGTTGAGCAAAAGATTTCAGTGGATATACTGTCGTTTTTACCTCAAGCTTTTCATTGTTCTCTGATTTTTTATCTTTATCACTACCACTATTGGATGTTCCACAAGCTACAAGTGACAACGTTAAAATACTGATGAAGACTAACATTAAACTTTTCTTAATCATTTTCTTCTCTCCTAAATCGTAATTATTACGTTTTAATAATCGCATTTCATACCGAAATTGTCAATGGGCGATTAAAAAATAAAAATTACTAAATAATTATAATTGTTGTTTTACTACAGTCAGAAAAAGTGTTGAAACAATGAGTGGAGAATATATTGCTATAGATAAAATTAAAGATGATCAACATATCCATATTACTGAACCTAAAGAACAAACTATTAGTTTAGATCAAGTTAACAATATTAAGGAAAATGATTTCGGACGGCTTTAATATATAAGTAACAGAATGAAACAGAATTCCCATTGAATTCAGTGTTTCGCTCTTTTTCATCTCAATATTTCTATGATTATTAACTGTAATTAATAGTTTTTTGAAAATTTTGTGTATTTTAAAATGTAACTCCTAAAATAAAGCGCTTTCTTGTTAAAATAATAATGTAACTATTTTAAGGGAGACGATAATAATGACAAAGGGGAATCAAATCACTAATCAATCTAACAAAGAGAAATCAAATAAAGGATATAAACCCTTATGGATTGTGATTAGTTTTATCGTATTAGTAATTATTTTATTATTACCTACTTCAAGTAGCTTACCGGTCATGGCTAAAGCAGCACTTGCCATTCTTGCTTTTGCCGTAATCATGTGGGTTACTGAAGCAGTATCTTATCCAGTTTCAGCGACTTTAATTTTAGGTCTTATTATATTATTACTTGGCTTTAGTCCTGTTCAACATCTATCAGAACAACTTGGTCATCCTAAAAGTGGAGACACCATTCTTAAGGGAAGCGAATTATTAGGAACAAACAATGCTCTGAGTCTCGCATTTAGTGGTTTTTCTACTTCTGCAGTGGCACTTGTGACCGCCGCTTTATTCTTAGCAGTTGCCATGCAAGAAACCAATCTTCATAAACGACTAGCACTTTATGTCCTTTCAATTGTAGGAAATAAAACAAAAAATATTGTTATCGGTGCAATTTTAGTATCAATTGTATTAGCCTTTTTTGTACCTTCTGCTACGGCTCGTGCCGGTGCTGTCGTACCCATTTTACTTGGAATGATTGCAGCCTTTAAAGTGAGTAAAGATAGTAAACTAGCATCACTTCTTATTATTACATCCGTACAAGCTGTATCGATTTGGAATATCGGTATCAAAACTGCGGCTGCACAAAATATCGTCGCTATCAATTTCATTAATCAAAACTTAGGCTATAACGTGTCTTGGGGTGAATGGTTTTTATACGCCGCACCATGGTCTATACTGATGTCTATTGCCTTATATTTCATTATGATGAAAGTGATGCCACCTGAACGAGATGCCATTGAAGGTGGTAAAGAATTGATTAAACATGACTTAAACGAACTAGGCCCAATGAGTGCTAGAGAATGGCGACTCATTGTCATTTCTATCTTATTACTGATCTTTTGGTCTACCGAAAAAGTACTTCACCCTATCGATTCAGCAAGTGTTACTCTAATTGCATTAGGTATGATGTTAATGCCTAAAATCGGTGTGATTACTTGGAAAGGCGTTGAAAAGAAAATTCCATGGGGAACAATTATCGTCTTTGGTGTAGGCATCTCACTTGGTAACGTTTTACTTAAAACAGGCGCTGCTCAATGGCTCAGTGATAAAACATTTGGATTAATGGGCCTAAAAGGGTTACCAATTATCGCAACGATTGCACTCATTACATTATTCAATATTTTAATTCATTTAGGCTTTGCGAGTGCAACAAGCTTATCATCTGCATTGATCCCAGTATTTATTTCATTAACTTCAACATTAGGTTTAGGCGATCATTCTATCGGTTTCGTTTTAATACAACAATTTGTGATTAGCTTTGGATTCTTATTACCAGTGAGTGCACCACAAAATATGTTGGCCTATGGTACGGATACATTTACTGTTAAAGATTTCTTAAAATCAGGTATCCCCCTCACTATTATAGGTTATATTCTTGTGATTTTATTTAGCTTAACGTATTGGAAATGGTTAGGATTAGTGTAGAATAAAGTCAGATTAATTTTATAGATAGAGAGGTTTATCATGACCAAAAAAACCATTTATTTTATTTGTACAGGGAATTCTTGTCGTAGCCAAATGGCTGAGGGTTTTGGAAAAGCAATTTTAGGTGATGAGTGGAATGTATATTCAGGAGGCATTGAAACACATGGTGTTAATCCTAAGGCAGTTGAAGCCATGAAAGAAGTGGGTATCGACATTTCCAATCATACCTCTGATTTAATTGATGATACGATTTTAAAACAGTCAGACTTAGTAGTAACATTATGCAGTCATGCTGATGCACATTGTCCTACTATGCCATCAGGTGTTAAAAAAGAACATTGGAGCTTCGATGACCCAGCCGGAAAAAATTGGTCAGAATTCCAACGTGTTCGAGATGACATTAAAAATGCGATTGAACAATTTAAATATAGAACATAATAAAACAGCAGTTTCTACGTATTTGACGTAGAAACTGCTGTTTATTGATATAGCCATTGCTTACCAAAAGTCACTTGTTACAATATTTTTTCTCTCGATGTCTAAATTTGGAATGTCCCTCTCATTCGCAACCGCATCTTTATAATTTAAATTAAGTGCCTCAATAGCTTTATCAAACGTCACATTATCTTTACACATGTACTCCCATACATTTTTATTGATGTACGCATTGCCATCATAATAAAAGTCTTTCACCCACATTACTTATCATCCCTTTCTATTTATCACAGTTTGATATTACACCTAAAGTGTAATGTAGGCAAATCTTAAATAATTAGAAATCATTAATTATTTATCTGTTTATATGATGATAAACATTTATTTATTTTTCTTCATCTTCTAATTTCACAAGTGTTGGTTTAGGCGTATGAATTCCTACATCGTTAAAGTAACTTATGATTTCTTTTCTTAATAAACGTTGGCCTGGAAAATGCATGCCCGGTTTAACATGAGCTAATAATTTAATTACCATTTCATTACCATCAATACTATCTAAACCGAGTAGATCAGGTGCCGCAACGAACATATCGTATTTATCTTTTAATGTTGGTAAGAATGCTTTTAATTCTTTTTCAATAACGTCATAATCTTCATTTGGAGAAATTGGAATTGCAATAAGGGGTGATACATCTGTCTTAGAATAATTTACAATTTCACTAATTGTGCCATTAGGTAAGGTATACACTTCTCCAGTATCAGATTGAATACGAGTAGATCGTAATCCTATGGTTTGTACGGTTCCTTCTGCAATCGTTACACCTGATGAATTAATTTGAACATAATCGCTGACATCGAATTGTCCCTCAAAAATAACAAAAAAGCCGGTAATGATATCTTTTACAACAGTCTGGGCACCAAAACCAACGGCTAAACCAACGACACCGGCTCCAGCTAAAATAGCTGAGACGCTAATTCCAAAACGAGAGAGAACCGATGTAAGAACAATAAACCAAACAACATAACTAATTAAATTTTGAACAAGTGTTGAAAGTGTCTCACTTCTTTTAATTTTATAACGTGTCTTCTTCTTCTCATTGACTTTAAAAAATTTTGTTACTACTTTTCTAGAAATTGCAATAACAATCATACCTAATAAGATATAGGCAATAATAATTAAAATATTGGCTAGTAAATTTTGATAAAACTCTATCTTCGTTAATGGTTCAACAAATTTAATAAACAGTTGTTTCATTTGATTCACGTTGATATGATTCTCCTTTTATACTTATATTTTTAAATGATTGCGCGCCATTATTTAGAACACGACACTTAAATAAAAATGATACCATATTTTATATTTTATCTAAAATCATCACTTGATTTATACTTCCCATAAAAAACTTCATCCTCACTACTTCGTGAGAATGAAGTCATATATTAAATCATTATTATTTATGGTCTGAACTTTCAAAATATCGTCTTCTAAATTCTGGGGTTGCTACTTTTGATTCAAAGTCTTCTGGAATTTCTTCAGTACGTACGACTAATACATCACATGGCGCATGACGTACAATTGCTTCTGATACTGAACCAATCATAAAACGTTCGACTGCATTTAAGCCTGAAGCACCACACATAATTAAATCAACATTCAATTCATTTGCTAAATTTTTAGGAATAAGTAATTTCGGTGGGCCAAGTTCAAGTCGTGTTTCTACATTTGTCACGCCTTCTTTAACAGCGAGTTCTTTATAGCCTTCAAGTAATTTCTCAGAATACTCTTTAGACGGATCGAATTGAGATGCGTACACTTCATAAGCGGTATATGTTCTTGTATCAATCACATGCGCAATCGTTAGCTTTGCATCATTACGTTTTGCTACATCAACGGCTTTATTAAAGGCCCATTCTGCTTCGTTTGATCCATCAACTGCAATTAAAATGTTTTTGTATGATAACATTTTAATCTCCCCCTTATCTGTTCTCATCTTTATTTTAGCACTATTTCAAAAAAATTAGTATTAATATGTAAAGCGCTTTCAAAATTTATATCATACGTTCTTCGCTATCAATTTGATACTGTAAGTAGGATAAAATAGCGCTATAACATCCTAATGATATCGTTAAAACAAATGGTAAAAGTTTGATTGATAACTCTCGGGTATGTTTAGAACTCGTTAATGTTAAATGATCAGTTAAAGCTTGCATATCTATATGACTAAAGCTTGCATAACTAATAATTACAAAAAAAGTTAACATCGCCATTAATTTCATTTTATTTACAAAGTCACTACTAAACTGAATCATTGAAAAAGCTAAAATAAGAATAATAATATTGAATATAACACTAAAAATAATCCACAACATAATAAATGTCGGATGATTTAATTTCTCCATGTTTAAAATATTTCCTTCGACCATTAAAGGTATTAAGAAACTAAATAAAATTGAAATGCTAAATGTAATGATCATTGTTAGTAATGCCCCTAACAGATTTAAAAATTCCCGCATAATATCCACCTTTTAAAAGTTAATATATTAATATTGTACAATTTAATACATTTATATGCTATATTCATCAAAATATTTAATTAACTATTTTCAACATCAACCTTATACTAACTTACAGTGTTGTAATTTTAGAATATCTTACTTACTATTTATTTTATTATATGTTTTTATAGAATTGAGGTGATCATGATATGCCAAATGAAAACTATAGAGAAAATGATATTTTAGGAGGCATTAGCTATTTAAGTGTCTTCTTTGCACCAGTATTATTTCCACTTATTGTATGGATCGTCGCACAACCACCAGCTTCGACCCATGCTAGAAATGCGTTATTCAATCACATCATGAGTTGGGTTATGGTGGTATTAGGATTAGTAACCCTATCTATTTCCCCGGCTTTTGTAAATAGTGAACGCGGTATCGGTTGGATCATTGCAATCCTCATCGCAGTTCTTTTCTTTATATGGGCACTTGTGCTATTTTTAAAAAATATCATTAGAGGTATTAAATTAATGATGCCATAAAAAAAAGAGGAAGTGACGATAATCTCGTCGTTTCCTCTTTAATTTTATTAATCTCTTGTTGTATGAAACTAAAAAATGACCAATCAAATATTTTAAACTTTATCGTTTTCAGTATAAAAAGCAATACTATAATGTTGTTTGTGAGAATTATATATATACTTTTATTCCATTATGATTGTCTACTGTAATTATAATAAGGTTTGGTCGTTTTAGTATTAGATTGCGCTTGCAATACTATATTACGAAAAGTAATATGATGTTTATATGAAAATTGTAATACATATTTTTATCATCATAACTTGTTTAATATCCATTATTTCTTAAGGTTTTCTTATTTTCCAATGATAAGGATCTTCAAGTTGATACCAATCAGAATTCATTTCGCTACTATTTAGCAGGCATTCATCGAGTTTTTTTTCGATTTTTTCTTGATCTAAGTCGGTACCAATAATGACAAATTGTGTATTTCTATCCCCATATTCAATATCCCAGCTTTCCGCTACGTCACGACGTTGAGCAAGTATCTCTTCACGTTTTTCTTTAGGCATTGATGCAACCCAATATGTAACTGGGCTGATATTACATGACGATCCTGCTTGTGACAGTAAACACGCAACCTCGTTATATTGCGCAAGCCATACAATACCTTTTGAACGAACAATGTTTTGAGGCATTTGTTCTAACCAATCATTGAAACGTTTCGCGTGAAACGGTAATCGTCTTGAATAGACAAACGAACTCATACCATATTCTTCAGTTTCCGGTGTATGTGCCTCATGGCCGCCTTCTGTTAGCTCCTTAATCCATCCTGCAGAATTGCTAGCTTTTTCAAAATCAAATCGTCCTGTATCTAAGACATCATTAATATCTACTTGAGACTGCGTTGTTTTAATTATTTTTGCATCTGGTTGTAATGTTCTAAGTATATGTTCTAATTTATCTAGCGCTTCATTTGTAACTAAATCTGTTTTATTCAATACAAGTACATCACAGAATTCAACTTGGTCTATTAATAAATCCGCAATTGAACGTTCATCTGTCACATCCGCACCTTGATTACGATCCACAAGTAAATCTTCAGAATGAATATCATTAACAAATCGATTCGCATCAACGACCGTAACCATCGTATCTAAACGACAAATCGAAGTGAGATCTATTCCCATCGCTTCATCGATATACGAGAACGTTTGCGCTACAGGTACTGGTTCAGAAATGCCTGTAGATTCAATAACGATATAATCAATATTGCCTTTATGTACGAGTCGTTCAACTTCTTTTAATAAATCGTCACGTAACGTGCAACAAATACATCCATTAGATAGTTCAACTAATTTTTCATCTGTTCTAGACATTCCACCACCATCAGCAACTAAATCTTTATCAATATTGACCTCACTCATATCATTTACAATGACTGCAATACGACGACCTTCTCGATGATTTAAAATATGGTTTAGTAACGTTGTCTTCCCTGAGCCTAAATAACCACTTAATACAGTTACAGGTATCTTACTCATTTGTATCTCTCCTTTTTAAATCGTAACTATTACGATTTAAATTGTACAGGGATATTTAAGATTGTCAATATGAATTAAATGAATGATGTATGATATAACTTTTCTATGGCGAGTGATTTACCGCGTATGTCCTCACCTATACTTCAAGGTTTGATATTCCTTAAAGGTATTACACTTTTAATGACATCATTATATTGTTTATGAAACATTGCTGATAGTTTTTTATAAAAAAAGAGCGAAAAATTATTTTTCGCTCTTACACATTATAAATAAATTTTTTAGTATTTCATTCAAATTTTGCGTTAATAAATTTAACTGAGATTGCACCCAGAAGCATCATGATTCCTGCAAATAATAACATCGCAGGCATTGAACTTCCTAATAGTGGGAAAAGTGCAAAGCTTACTACAGAAGCGACAATTTGTGGTAGACAAATACTTGTATTAAATAAACCTAGATAAGCACCTGAATTTTCTCCATCAATTGCTTCGGTTAATAGTGTAAATGGTTGAGTATTCATCGTTAAGTTATTAATACCAATAAATATAAATGAAATAATGAGTAACCATTGGTTATGAATAAAGAACATTGAAATAAGACCTAACCCACCAAAAATTAATCCAAAACTATACCAAAATTTTCTTTGAGAGGGTTTAGATTTTGCAATGACAAAACCAAAAATAACTGAACTTAAAAATTGTATACAGTATAACACACCATACCAGTTCCCTGCTGCTTGATATCCTGCTGAAGAAGGGTCTGTCGCATTCCATACATTTTTTGCTATTGCACCTGTTGAATACGTCCAGAGATACATTAATGCAAACCAGTTAAAAAATTGAACTACACTAATTTGCCAAAATTGTTTAGGCGCAGTTTTTAACAGTTGCCATAAATTTAATTTCTCATTCCTATTGTCATCTGAAATGCCGTGATAATAGTTATATGTTTTAGGTTCATATTCTTTAACGGAAAGAACCGTCCAAATAGAAGCAATGAGTAATACCGCTGCTGCAATATAATAAGCTATTTTTACTGTCATCGGTACTTCCCCTTTAGGCGCTACATTACTCATTCCCATAATTGTTAGTAAAAATGGTAATAGTGTAGCAATAATACCACCTAAATTTGAGAAGATTTGTTGCCATGACCAGGCCATATCTCTTTGTTTTTCGTTTACCATATCTCCAATAATCATTTTATAGGGCTGCATACACGCATTTGACGTCAAATCCATAAGTAACGTCATGATTGCACCAAATGACAACGCCATAAGTGATGCATATCCAAATCCAAACGAACCTGCATTAGGTAGTAGGACTAATACGATCGCTCCAATGGGACCAGCAATTAAAAGATACGGCATCCGACGTCCAAATCTAGTCCAAGTTCTATCAGAATAGTATCCAATAAGTGGTTGTACAATCATTCCTGCTAATGGCGGCAAAATAAAAAACCAACCTAAATTATTAGGATCGGCGCCGAGCGTTTGAAATATTCTTCCCATCATTGCTGATTGAAGTGCAAATGCCATGTTTACTCCGAAGAAACCAAATGTAATAGAAAAAATAACTGCTTTTTTTAAATAGGGTAGCGTAATACCTTGTTCTTCAGTATTTTTAGTATGTATTTGATCTGTATCTTTCATTTCTATCTCTCCTATTTATTACTTGATATAGTCATTTAATTCAATAATTAAATAGCTATATCAAATAACAATTTGTTGGAATCGTTTTCAACTGTAATTATAACATTTTTGAGTTTCTTTGAGAACGCTCGCATTTCCTATAAATAAATCAGAGTTCATTTTATTTTCTAATCTCATATATATCATAATTACCTAATTTAGGTATTTTTATAGATAATTAAAGATTATTGTGATGATAATAGATATATTAATACTTAAAAACAAAATATATAACATAATCTATAATTAGATTATTACAATAAATAACGATAGAAAAAATTGATTATATTAAATATAATTAGATTATTATTTGTATTTTAACTACTTTTTAAAATACATTAGATTATCAAAAAGATTACTAATTAAAGGAGTATAAAAATGAAGGTTATAAAGAGTAAAGAAATCAATCATAGGCCTAAAGTAAGTGTATTAATTAGTACGTATAACAAAGAAAAATTTATTAATAAAACATTAGATAGTGTCTTAAAACAATCGATGGATATGAGAGATTTTGAATTAATCGTGGTGGATGACTGTTCTACTGACCAAACCGTTGATATTGTTTCTAAAAAAATAGACAGTTTTTCTAATTACAAATTTATTCAATTAGATCAAAATTCGGGTACACCTGCGAAACCACGAAATTTATCTATTGATTTAAGTAAGGGAAAGTACATCATGTTTATAGACGGTGATGATTGGTTACCTGAAGATGCTCTAGAAAAGTTATATACACTTTTAAAAACAAACAAGACAGACTATGCTACAGGCTTAACAAAATATGTGCATAGTGATCGCATAGCTAGAAGTGGCGTTGCTCTATCTAAAATTGCATATAATAAAGTAGATTTAAAACACTTTAGAAAATCATTTTATCATTTAGCACCTGCTGGTCGTATGATTAAAGCTAGCGTCATTAAAAAGAATCATATTCAATTTCCAGAAATGATTTTTGGAGAAGATTTACAATTTTTCGCAGAAGTCTTTTTCAATACTAAACGTATTAGTACAACACAAGATGTGGTTTATTGTGCTAACCGTTACGACGATAATATTTCTTTAGTAAAATCAGAAAAATCAACACATATTAATCGTATGAAATGGCAAGGTGAAGCCTATCGTCACTTAATGAGTAAATATAAAAATAATAAATTAATGCCTAATTTACTATATCGTATTATTAATAAAGATGTTTTAGAAGCTAAATTCTATAAAAAAGGCTTTATTAAAAACATAAATGAGTTACTTCCTATTTTTCAAAATATCATTCATATGGTAGATGAACATTTCGATGCTTTAGACTATGCAGATGATGATTTAAACCGACAAGCCATCAAACTAATACGTGAGGGGAATAAAGAAGACATTATCAGTTTTGTTAAATTCTATCTTAAAAAAGATGATAAGCCGCTTCATGAGAAAAACGATATATATTACTATTCGTTTAAAGGAACACATTACAAAAAAAGAATGCATCCTACATTACTAAAAATCTCTCAAGAGAATGATAAGGTGTTCTTAAAAATACTTTCTAAAAACTCTGAGTTAAAGTATCTAGAAGTAAAACATCGAAAAGATCCAACTCAATTCATCGTATTAGATATTAAGAAACATCGTTTTAAATCTGAAGAATATACTGTTCAATTTACAACAAAGAATTTACCTGATGGAAAATTAGCTCTTACAGTTTTAGATAAAGATTTAAATGGCTCAGTTATCAAATCAGGCATGCGTTTTGATTTTTATGAAACTGTTGGTGGCAATTTAGGATATATTAAAAAGTAATTAAAATCTTAGATGTTTCGCCACCGTAGCATTCATTTTACATATATTTATTCGATATATGTAAAATAACGATCTTAATAAATTATAAATCTTAGTCTTGTTATCTATGTATTTTTATAATTCCAAAAGAAATTATGCTAAATTTCAAAATAATGCTGTACTTATTCATTCAAAAGGTGTATAGTTGGTTTCACGTAATAAAAGCTCGTATTTTGGATTGTAGTATATTTTTATAGAATATTCTCTTTTAATTTATGAATTTGTTACAAATATGATGTGCAACAGCACTTGGAGGTATTCTATATGAATAACGGTACAGTTAAATGGTTTAACGCAGAAAAAGGGTTTGGATTTATCGAAAGAGAAGATGGCGACGATGTGTTTGTTCACTTCTCAGGTATCGCTACTGATGGATATAAAACGTTAGAAGAAGGTCAAAAAGTAGAGTTTGACATCACTGAAGGTCAACGTGGCGAACAAGCAACAAATGTTGTCCCTGTTTAAACATAAATTTTAGCACAAGCTTGTATGTATACTTGCTTGTGCTTTTTTTATATTTTTTATAAAAGAATAATACATAAGTTCATTTAATACTGTCACTTAATATATCCCTACTATAGAGTATATTATGCATATCATTCAGTTTTAATCTCTAGTATAACCTGGTTGATCTTCATTTAAGATTAAATTACCTCCATTTAAATAACTTGCGTAACTTAACCAAATTACATAAGGTAACATTAATAAACCAGCATACTTATTAGAAGCATAAAAACGATGTGCAGTAATATTTCCAGCTGCAAGTAATACATAACTTTCAATTAAAGATGTCTTTCTCAGTTTTAAATTGAAATAAAGTATCGTCCACGCATAATTCAATCCTAATTGTGCATAATGAGCACGTGTTATAGACTGTTTCTCTCTTTTATGAGCTACATGCGCATATGATAATTGATAAGCTACTCCCATTGAGGTATAAAGTAGTGGCCATACAATTGGAAATACTTTAGCTGGAGGTGAAAAAGGTGGTTTTTCATATTGTTTATAATCATTTTGAGCTTTAGCTGTTAATCTCCCGATAACCATTCCACCTACTAAGGGTAATACAATTCTTGTAGCTTTTTTAATCTTAATCATCACTCTCTCCTTTAAAATCTTACTGTATTTAAAGTCTTACTATATTTAATACCCTATTTTTTTCTATAATTAACTAGTTATGAATCTATTACTAAAAAACAAAATAATATAGTCACACACTAAAACATCCTACTAGGTACTATCATACAGATATATAGGAGGACATTCTTTAAACTCTTCTTTTACTATCTTTATGACTGCCATTGCATTTTAGCTAATTACTTTTGATTTAAGTTTAGCCTGTTTAATTATTTCTTCTAAAGGACATCTAGGATTACTATTATTCTTCTTCACCAACAACTGTGAAACGTTCATTAATATGCGCTTTGTTTTCAGCTTCATCTACTATAGCAATAGCAAAATCTGCATAACTGATATAACTATTACCTTTACTATTAAATAATAATTGATCTTTTCCTAACGTATAGGTGCCTGTACGTTTACCTTCAAAGTCAAATTCCGCTGATGGGCTAATAAAAGTCCAAGTTATTCCTTCAGCATGTTGTAAGTCTTGTAAGTTACGACTTGATCCTTTAGCAGTTGGTTTCACCATTTCTGGGAAATCTGGTGTATCCATAACACGTATAGTATGCGCATCATCTGCAAATAGACTACCAGCGCCCCCTACAATAATGGCTCTTGTATCTACATCTTTTAATATGTTAATCAATACGCGTCCCACTTCAACGTGCACTTCTTCTTCACCTAATGGCGCGCCAAATGCATTGACTACCACGTCTAAATCTTTAATATCGTCAGAAGTTCAATCAAACACATCTTTTTCAATCACTTTAACATCTTTATCATCATCTAATTTAGCAGCATTTCTTACAATCGCAGTTACTTCATGTCCACGTTGTTGTGCTTCATCTAATACTTTAGTTCCTAATTTACCTGTTGCTCCAATAATACCAATGTTCATCGTTTGTTCCTCCACTTCTATATTTGTCAGAGATGTCTCTTAGATGTCCTTCAACATGTTATCAATATAATTACATTTATATTAAAAGTCTATTTATCTGTTTTATTTTACTTCTCTTTCTAATATGAAGTTACTGAGATATATCTCACACTGGTTAGTTTAAATCATCTTGCGCTATACATACTGAGTTTAATGTGTTGACTTAATTGATCTAGGTCTCTATTGTCAATATGAAGAATAATGCAAACGCGTATATTCTATCTTAAGTGACAAATCAACATTTAAAGAACTTGCTGGTTCATTTGCTGGATCTGCTATCGGTGGTATTAAAGAAACTCAAGACATGTTAGATTTCTGTTCTGAACATCATATCGCCCCACAAATTGAATTAATTACAGCAGATGAAATCGATGATGCTTACAAAAGAGTGTTGGCATCTAAAGTTAAATATCGTTTTGTTATTGATATCAGTACGATGTAATAATGAAAATGCCCATGAGATGTGGGCATTTTTTTATTACTTAACTATTATATTAAGTTTCTGTTAGTCTTTCTCTCACTATTTAAGATAAACAGTTCATCAGTTATAGATTCCAACTATACTTTTTACAGTATTTAATATTGATTGTTATCGTTTTTTTACATTTAATATATATAATAGTCTTAATACTAAATATTTATATCTTGTTAAATAATTTATAATTAAATCATAATGTTTTATTATATGTATTAAGTGATATATATATACAAATGAAGAAAATATTCAATAAAGAACATTAAATAAATAAATAAAGGAGTTTGTCTAGATGAATGAATTAACACAATATTTAAAAGAAGTCGCCAAGCAATTAGAGATACAAAATGCATATAGTGAATTAAATAGAGCAAGTCAAAACAATGAAGATCAAGCTACAGATAAATTTAATGACACTTTAAAAGCAATTGAAGATAAATATGCTTATGATTCATCACCTCGCTTTACACCAAATAGAACTTCATTAAAAACATTAAATAGAGTCAAAGCAATCGAAGATAAATACGCTAAAGCGATGAGAACTTTAGAGAGATTTAGAAAATCTAGATTATCAAAAAATAATAAGGATTCAACTCAAATAGAAAACTTAATAAAACAATCAGAAAACGGTTTTAATGATTATCACACACGTGATGATCAATATAATTTCGCAACAAGTGTAGCTCAAGAGTTAGAAAAATTAAAAAATGAATATATTATCTCACCTAAGGAAGCTAAAAATATATTTGGCAAATATGTATTCCATACTAATGAATTTCATTTAAGTGACCATGAACTATATAAAATCAAATTTGCGTATGGCCTTGATTAAGTATGTCATTTCTCATGGTCTAACTAGGCAGATCGTGTAAAAACAATGCACACGTTTATATAAACGTTATACTCATTTTTTTATTATTAATATATTTGAACATAGACAAATACAACGAATACTCGCATAATGGCCTTAGGGGAAAGACTATGTATGAGTTGGGAGTTCAATTATATATTATGTATCTACGGGGATTATACGGATGGTATAATCTCTTTTTTTATCTTCTTCAATAGTATTGCTCATCATCATGTGAATGTTCTAAAGCAAAACTTCTCTATTAAAATGACTTACTCCAATACTTTAACTTTGTCTGATTGATATCAATCTTTCCTCCCTTTTCATGTATCAATCATTACCACCTCATTTGTACTTGGTTGATGTACTCAATATAACTCCAAATAATCTCAATCAAGATTGTCTAATGATTAATGATATTTTTTCCACATTGTCTCGTCTAAAATCGTCCAGTTGTGATAAATACGTCTTCAAGTTTAAGTCCTGTTGTTACAAGACTTTACCTTACTTTTTCTTCATTTCCATAAATTAATATGGCATCGATGCGTCTATATCCTTTCTACTAAAATAGCCTCTAATTCGAACATATCTACCTAATCTAAAAATAATATATGACTCTTCAGAGTTTATAATGTGTTACAGGGGGTAGATTGACAGGAGGAGGGCGATATTAATGAAAGCAGTTACTTATCAAGGTCATAAAAATATGGAAGTTCGTGAAGTGAACGATCCAACGATACAAGAATCAACCGATGCAATTATTAAAATAACAGCTTCAGGTATATGTGGTTCGGATTTACACCTTTATCATCAAGGCGATTTATTTATGGACCCTGGCTTTGTTATTGGACATGAGCCAATGGGAATTGTAGAAGAAGTAGGAAAAGACGTTAAGACTTTAAAAAAAGGTGATAGAGTGGTTATACCTTTTAACATCGGTTGTGGTGACTGCTTCTATTGTAATAACCATATGGAATCTCAATGCGACAACTCTAATCCATCCCCTGCAAATTGGAAAATGGACAATGGTGGACTTTTCGGTTTTGGTGCCATGCACGGGAACCATTGGGGAGGACAAGCAGAGTATTTAAGAGTTCCATTTGCTGACTTCTCTTCTTTCAAAGTTCCAGATAGTGATTTGAAAGACGAACAAGTATTATTTTTATCTGATGTTGTCCCAACAGCTTATTGGAGTGTAGAACATGCGGGCGTAAAATCTGGTGATACTGTTATTGTTCTAGGTTGTGGTCCAATCGGTTTAATGGCACAAAAATTTGCCAAATTAAAAGGTGCTGAACGTGTGATTGCCATTGATAATGTAGAACATAGATTAAATCATGCGAAAAAATTCAATGGTGCTGAAGTGTATAATTTTTCTAAAGAAGATAATATTGGAAAATTACTTCGTGAAAATACACGTGGCGGTGCAGATGTTGTGATAGATTGTGTGGGAATGGATGGACAAGTCGCTCAAGATGATTTAGAGATTAGTTCAAACTCAGCACAACGCGGTAATATTAGTCCAATTATTACAGCAGCAGAATCAGTAAGAAAATTTGGTACTATTCAATTAACTGGTATTTATGCTACACCTGCAGATAATTTTCCAATAGATTTAATTTTTAATAGAGATGTTCAAGTAAAAAGTGGTCAAGCGCCAGTTATTCATCAAATGCCAAAATTATATGAAATGATTAAAAATGAAGTGTTTGATCCAACAGAAATTATAACGCATACCATGCCTTTAGAAGAAGCAAAACAAGCTTATGATATTTTCGATCAGAAAAAAGATAACAATATTAAAGTTGTTCTAAAACCACAATAATGACTATATAAATAAAAAAATATATACGTAACTTATTGAACAAATAGATAAAAAAGCCTGAGACATCATTAAGTGTCTTGGGCTTTTTTAATATGTTATCAGTCAATGACTGAGTTGAAAATACGCTTATGCTATGCTTTTTTCAATCCTAATTCTTCTTGCTAAACTTGGTGAAATGGGACGATGCATTCAAAATACATTCTGTCCCACTCTTTTTTACATTATTTTGATGCTATAAATAAGAAATTTCTCCATTGTAAGGATAGAATTCGAGAGAACAAAACAAGTTAAGAATGACTAGTTTAAGTTACCGTCTAAGAAATTGAAGAAATAATTTTGTCAATTTTTCTGTTATAAATATCTATTATTGTTATTTTATTAGCTTTTTTTCAGTAATACAGCTTTGATACTTTGTCTAGTCTTAATTCTCTTTACATCCATTCGTGCTATACAGTAAATAAAACTAGTACTTCTAATCATAGTGTTTGTGAGTAATTTTTAACGGGTAGATTTTTAGTACTACACTTTTTAAATATAGGAGGAAACTTAAATGAATGATAAAACAGTTTACGATGTAATTGATATAGGTGTAAATCATCTACTATCTGTGTATGATAATTGGAACGTTGAACACGTATTAGATAAAGAAAATGATGTTTTTCCAAATACGTTACATTGGCAATTCGGACATGTTTTAACGATTTTCGATTCTGCTTTATCAATAGGTGGTCAAAATGCCGTAGACGTCGCTAAATATACTAAACTATTTGGTTACGGATCTAGCCCTGCTAACTGGGAAGGACAAGATGTTCCAGCAATCGAAACGATTAAAGAAAACTTAAAAACACTTCCTGAACGTGCGCGCAAACTAACAGATGAACAATTGTCACAAGAACTTAAACAACCTATTGCTGGTTGTCAAACACTCAATGAATTATTAGTATTAAATGCCTTCCATGTTCCATTACATGCCGGCAAAATTGAAGAAATGACTCGTGTGCTTAAACACGACGAATAATTTAAAACCCATCATTTATGAGAAGATGTTTGAGTATTATGATTGCGAATAGTATTTTGTGAAAAATTAAGACTATTATTTTAGACTAGTATCATTTAACTACCATGTTTGGCGTAGAAAAATGCAACGTACTGATAAAATATTAATATAAAACGCTTAATAGACGATATTCTTCTCGTCTATTAAGCGTTTTTTGATAAATGTTATTCTTCTAAGACTTCTTTTTATATCTATTTATTTCTCAATTTAGAATTAGATTTTTAGCGTGCTTCCAGTTCATTTCCTGTCATCCATTTATGATTTTTAACGATTTTACCATTATCTTTGGATTTGTAATCAACCACGTAAACAGTAGTCTTTTTCACGTTATCTATATTGGCTGTAGCACCTTTCATACCAGACATATGACTTGCTTCTAATTTAACAGTATCGCCCTTACTAAATCCATCTTTAGGTGCATCTTTGATCTCTTCGTTTACAACCCATTTATGATTGTTTACTTTTTTATTTCCATTTGTAGGTTTATAACTTACAACATAGGCATATGTTTTATACGCACCTTTTACAGTAGCTTCTGCACCTTTCATACCTGGCATATGCCCTGCTGTAATCGTTACTTTATCTCCCGCTTTAAATTCACCTTCATTAGTTGATTTCATCTCTTCAGGAACTTTAATTTCATCATTATGCTTCATATGGGCCTCACTTTTTTGATCTTTAGTATTTTTATCTTTTTCATCATTATTGGAGCAAGCTGATAATATTAATAATGACCCTAATATCATAAAAAATAATTTTTTAATCATAATAAAACGCCTACCTTTTATTTTAATTTTAATGTAAAAGCATTAATTGCAACGATAATCGTACTTAATGACATTAAAATAGCTCCTATTGCAGGTGATAAAATCAAGCCAATAAATGCTAAAACACCGGCTGCTAGAGGTACAGCAACAATATTATAACCTGCACCCCACCATAAGTTTTGCACCATTTTTCTCATAGTATTATTTGAGAGAGTCAAGAAATGGATAATATCTGATGGATTACTTTTAACGAGTATAATATCAGCTGACTCAACTGCTACATCCGTTCCTGCGCCAATTGCAATACCAATATCTGCTCTTATAAGACTTGGTGCGTCATTGATACCGTCTCCGACCATCATTACTTTTTTACCACTACGTTGATAATCTTTTATGATACTTTCTTTATCTTCTGGCTTGAGTTGTGCGTGCACATCACTAATACCTAATTCTTTTGCGACAGCTTTTGCTACTTCTTTATTATCACCTGTAAGCATGACTGGTGTAATATGTCTTGATAGTAAATCAGCTACCATTTGTTTTGAGCTTTCTTTAATTTGATCTCCTTGAGCAATCATGCCAATGACTTGTTGTTCATCAATTAAATAGCTGATTGAATTGCCTTGTTGTGCTAATTTTTTAAATAAGTTATTGTCATACTCAAATCCGTGCTGATCAAGATAAGAGACATTTGTTATTTTATATTTTTTATTATCAATACTTCCTTCTAATCCAACACCCGGAATGTTATTAACGTCTTGCGGATTATCATAAGAAATTTTCTTACTTTCCGCAAAATCTACAATACCTGTAGCTAATGGATGGTTAGACTGACTTTCTAATGAGGCAAAAAGACTTAATATAGTATCATTGCTTAATCCTTCTTTAAAACTTTCATAATGATTTACAGAAAAGTTACCCTCAGTTAAAGTACCGGTTTTGTCCATCATTACATAATCGATATGTTGAGCTATTTCTACAGACTCTCTATTTTTAATAATTAAGCCATTATGTGCACCAATTGAAGTAGAACGTGCAGTAACTAAAGGTATTGCCAAGCCTAAAGCATGTGGACAGGCAATGACTAATACAGTTACAAGTCGTTCTAATGCAAAATCAACATCATTTTGAATAAGCATCCAAATGATAAACGAAATCACACCGGCACTTACAGCAAAGTAGAATAAATAACCCGCTACTTTATCAGATAACAATTCAGCACTAGATTTATCATTTTGTGCTTGATTAACAAGTCCCATAACTTGAGAAAGATATCCATCTTCTCCCACAGCTGTAACCTTGACTTGTATTGTTCCAGACCCATTAATAGAACCCCCGATGACATTGTCATTTTGATTTTTTTGGACTTTTTTAGATTCTCCAGTGACTAGGGATTCATCTATAGATGTTTGTCCTTGAACGATAATACCATCTGTTGGAATGCTTTCTCCGGCTTTTACTTCGACGATATCATCAGTCATGATGTCTGATATTTTAACTTCTTCGCGTTGGCCATTATCCATAACTTTAATCGCACTATTAGGTAACAGTTCTGCCATTTTCTTTAAAGCATCTCCAGCATTTCCGACAGCATTCATTTCTATCCAATGTCCTAATAGCATAATTAAAATTAAGGTTGCTAATTCCCAAAAAAAGTCCATTGTATGACCAGTTGCACTACTAAAGTTATTCATATAAAAAGCATACAAGCTATAAATATAAGCTACTGAAATACCTAGGGCAACTAAGGTCATCATGCCTGGTTTTTTTGTAGCAATTTCATCTTTACCACCAGACAAGAACGGTTTACCACCATAAAAGAATAAAATTGTACTTAATATTAACACTACCCATTCAGAACCTGGAAATGTGAATTGAAAAGGTAAGTTAACACCCATCATTGGCGATAAAAGAATGATAGGTATTGCAAAAATTAATGAAACAAAAAACTTAACTTTAAAATTTCCATGATGATGTGCATGGCCACTATGATGATGTGAGGCATGGTTATCATGATGCATTTGATTAGAATGATTCATGTGATTTTGATGATTATGCGCTTCACCATTATTCTTCAAATTAACCCCTCCTAATAAAAATGTTATAGTAGAGCTACTTATACTATAACATATACCCCCCTAGGGTATAAACAGTTTCGATTTATCTCCATTTATGGATTTATTTATATCATTCTGAAAATAATGTCTACACGTCCTACATTAGACCTTGTCATCGATGTTTAAAACAAGGTTTTAATTAAATGTATTATTGCAAAAAGTATCATAAATATAGATAATCGTCTATATAGATGATATTCTATAATAAAGGAGGGATGACATACATATGTCTTATAAGGAACTATCATTACAATTAAAAGTTTTATCGGATCCAAGTCGATTAGAAATATTAGACTTATTATCTTGCGGTGAATTATGTGCTTGTGATTTATTAGCGTATTTTCAATTTTCACAACCTACATTAAGTCATCATATGAAAATTCTAGTAGATAATGAATTAGTATCTACACGAAAAGACGGTACTAAGCGCATGTATCGCCTTAATCATAAGTCCTTAGATTCAATCAACAACGAATTAACTTATATTAGCTCTCCTACTCAACAATGTATGTGTAAAAAGATAAAGACAGGTGAATGTAAATAATGACTATTCTAGCGATTATTATTTTTCTTTTAACTCTCATGTTTGTTATTTGGCAACCTAAGGGGTTAGATATTGGTCTTACAGCATTAATTGGCGCTATCATCGTCATTATTACAGGCGTTGTTAGTCTCTCGGATGTTATTGAAGTTACAGGCATTGTTTGGAATGCGACGTTAACCTTTGTCGCTGTTATACTCATTTCATTAATTTTAGATGAAATTGGATTTTTCGAATGGGCGGCTATACATATGGTCAGAGCTTCAAATGGTCATGGGTTTAAGATGTTTGTCTACATTATGTTGTTAGGCGCTATTGTAGCAGCTTTCTTTGCGAATGATGGAGCTGCATTAATTCTCACTCCAATCGTGCTTGCTATGGTAAGAAATCTTGGGTTTAATCAAAAAGTCATTTTTCCTTTTATCATTGCAAGTGGATTCATTGCAGATACTACGTCTCTTCCATTAATTGTAAGTAATTTGGTTAATATCGTTTCTGCTGACTACTTCCATATTGGATTTATTGAATATGTAAGTCGCATGATGATTCCCAATCTATTCTCTTTACTTGCAAGTATCGTGGTATTATGGCTATATTTCAGAAAAGTTATTCCTAACCATTTTGAAATTAAAAATCTTAAAACGCCTGATCAAGCCATTAAAGATCCAAAATTATTCAAGTTTTCATGGATTGTTTTATCAATCTTACTCATTGGTTATATAGTTAGTGAATTTATTCAAATTCCAGTATCGATCATTGCTTGTTCAATTGCATTTATATTTACTGTATTGGCCTATCAATCAAGCGTTGTAAACACGAAACAAGTGATCAAAGGCGCACCTTGGAATATTGTGCTCTTTTCTATAGGAATGTATTTAGTTGTATTTGGTCTGAAAAACGTGGGTATTACTGCATTATTAGCTAATATGCTATCAAGCATATCAAACTATGGATTGTTTAGTAGTGTGATAGGTATGGGTTTCATATCCGCATTCCTTTCAGCTATTATGAATAATATGCCTACCGTATTAATTGATGCAATTGCTATTGGACAATCTGCAACTACCGGTTTAATCAAAGAAGGCATGATTTATGCTAATATTATTGGCGCAGATTTAGGACCTAAAATCACACCTATCGGCTCCTTAGCAACACTACTATGGTTACACGTTTTAACACAAAAGGGAGTAAAAATTTCATGGGGCACATATTTTAAAACAGGTATTGTTATTACGATTCCTGTTCTGTTTATCACATTAGTAGGTTTATACGTTACACTTATTATATTTTAAAAAAGAGGTGTCAATGATGACAAAGAAAATAATTTATTTTATATGTACAGGTAATTCATGCCGTAGCCAAATGGCTGAAGGTTGGGCTAAGAACATCTTAGGTGATGAATGGCAAGTGTATTCTGGCGGTATTGAGGCACACGGTGTCAATCCGAAAGCAATCGAAGCGATGAAAGAAGTCGGAATTGATATCTCAAACCATACTTCTAATTTAATTGACAACACTATACTAAACCAATCCGATTTAGTAGTAACTCTATGTAGTGATGCTGATCAAAACTGTCCTGTATTGCCGCCTAATGTAAAAAAAGAACATTGGGGATTTGATGATCCAGCAGGCAAACCTTGGTCAGAATTCCAACGTGTTAGAGATGAAATCAAAGCAGCCATTGACTCATTTAAGGCTAGATAAATTTTAAGCGTCTCAATATCATTGAGACGCTTTTTTTAATATGCCATTTTAGACGATTACAGAGTTTTAAAATGATGAGCACACTTTAACTTTATTAAAATTCCCTTCTATTAAGAACGTTGAACGACTCAATGTGAGTTATTGCAATACACTATTTTTAATTTTCACTTTCTCACCGGTTTTAATTTTATCGTATTGCTTTTTCGGGACAACAACTAAACGTTTGCCTTTATTAGTTTGAACGGTAATGGTATATAATTTCTCATGTGCTTTCATTTGTTGTTTCAACATGTTTTTTTGGTATTCAACATGATTGGTTTTATTTTTATACATACCGGATGTAATAAAATAAAAAAATAACCAATTATTATAATATGAAGTGGCCATAAATTGTGACGCATATGAGCCCCCTGGTCTGTATCGATGTCTTGTAGACACCATTGATCGTGCTTGTTGAGATTGAATTTTACCAGTATCTTGTTTGAATTTTGATGATTTGTTATTATATGTCATACTATTTGTTCGACTAGCTTGTTGCGCTGCACGTTGACTTGATTGTTTTGCAACTCGTGAAGCATTCATCGTACTTGAACGACTCATTGACGAACTTGAAGACGTTGAGCTTCTAACTGCAGAAGATGACGAACTACTACTCGAACTTGAGCTACTCGTGCTTGATGTTACAGCTTCTAAATTTGTAGACAATATACAAAGCGAGAGCACATTAAAGATTATCATTATACTTATCATTTTTAATACTTTATGCTTCACCCACTCACCTCTTACTCTTTAGATACTTCATCTTTAGCAGTAACTTGTCCTTCAATATCGTCATCGCCATAAATCATATATGGTGGACGATAGACATGAATCTTTTTACCATCTTTAATTATATAAGGCTTTTTATTTCCATCATTTAAAATATGTTCATAAACGTGTTCTAAATCCGTCTTTTGTAAATGTGATTTACCATTTTTATCTTTATATTTTATTTCCACATTGGGTGTATCTTCTGAACCATTATTTAGCACTTCATAATACTCATATGTATATTTCTCTGACTTTTGACTATCTTTAGAAGGTTCTTTCTGTTCTCCCGATGTTCCACAAGCTGCTAAGATAAAAGACAAACTCAGTAGACTAGCTAATAATATTATCTTTTTCATAAACACTCTCCTCTACTCATTTGCATTGTAACATTCTTATTCCATTCATTTCCAAGTGAGGGATATATAACTTATTTTATCTTTAACACTTTTATATACATTTTAATATATCAATTGTAAGTTATTTCATTTTTAATTATTTTTGTTAAACTATATTTAAAATCATCGATCACTTTTACTTATAAGTTTAACTTTTAAATACAAAATATGGTAAGTAAGGAGAGATAGCTATGTCAATATGGTTTGTTTTATTACCCTCACTATCTTTTTTAGCCGTTATGATCATAGGGTATATTTGTACTAAAATCTTTATTCGCTAATATACGGGTCGCCTTATACTATCGCTATACTTCACTTATTGTGTTTGCTTATTGATCACACATTGTAAGTAAATGGCTAGTAATATTTCTTTCTCTACTCTAGTGCTGTGAATGTGTATAGTGTGTTTTTCGCCTCTTTTTTTAGTTCGCTTGCTTTTTGAAATATCTAAAAAACTACGCTTTGCGGTTAATACTACGTCATTCTCAAATGTAATTTTGGTTTCATTACTAAAAAATGGATTGCTTACATCAAATACCTCAGATTTGTAATTAAACGTATAAGGAATTTGTTGCTTTCCCCCACTTTTGAAAAACTGTTTCATCTCAAGCGTGCCTACTTCTTCATTATTCAAATACATCGTATATTGAGGTCTATTAGCCACAACATTTGTACGAATTACTTTTACATTGTTCTCACTAGAAGTCATATATAGACTATATTTTGTTTGAACACCAAAGAGACTCAATAATTTATGAAATATATTAACAAAAACAGGCTTATACGTTATTGTCTCGTTACCGTATATCACATTGCTTTGATTCTCAATGATATATAGAGGCATTTGTACAAAGAATTCTCCCGCTTTAAAATCTTTATTATTGAGATTTTTATTAATGAGTGGATGCTTTTTTTGTAAATGTTTTCTAAAAAGTAAAACGCCTATTATAATTATAGTAACTATTCCCCAAACTAACCATGTACTCCAAAGTGGAACCTTGAATAATGATGATTTTCCCACAAGTACTAAAAACGTGTTTATTAAGTTAAATATGAGAAGCACTATCCATATCAGTGCTTCACGAAACATCGTCATTATTCATTTCTCCTTTATTTAATAAGTAAGTTTATAATATATCATGCAATCTATTTTTTTATTGCTTTTGTGAGGTACTTTTGCGTATCGGTTAATGAGGCGGTTTTTTATACTTATATAAATTTTAATGGTTCTTATACTTTTTTATATGAACTTATTGTATCACTAACTAATCATCTTATTGAAAGACAGAAACGTAATTATTAGTTATTGCGGAATCCGGAATGTAAAGTTTCTGAATACGTGAAAAAAGACAAATTCTATTGAGTTGTATAAAATTTATCTCTACCTGTTAATTATATTTTTGGTTAGATTATTTATTTTTCATGTGTTCTTCTTTCATTCTCACAAATATCACGTCATGACCTGTTTTTAGAATAACTATTTCTATCATTTTTACCAATTTCAATATATTTTTCTAAATCTGTAAAATTCATATTTCTATTTCTTGAATCCAATGTTCACTTAAAAATAAAGTTTAAAACTTGTTCTAAAAATTCCATTCTAGACAATTTCTATGTATGTTTTGAATAATAGTAGAAGTCTGAAGAAAAACAATTGAGCATTATATCAACCTTAAAAGTCAAGACTTTCAATATTCTTTTTTTAAATTGCAATTTAATCAAATCAGCTAGTGAATGATAAAATGGAATATGGATTAAGGATCCAGCAGGGTTTGAGGACTTTTCAATAAACGATAGAATTGTAAAGTTTGTCTCTTTTAAATTCAAAAAATAGCTTAAAATGCCAAAAACACGTTAATAAGGAGAATTATTTCTATGTTTTTCTAAATACGTATCAATTTCTTGAAATATAGCTTCAACCTACTTGTCCATAACTGATTCGCATAGACGTGCCTTGCTCTCAAAATGTCGATATAATGTCCTCCCACCTACACCAGCATATTTAGCAATATCTGACATCTTCATTTTTGTAATATCTATATTGCTATGTGATAACTCAATTGTTGATGACATAATTATATTTTTATTTCGTCTGCATCACTTCTAATTTTTTTTGGTCCCCATGTCAAACTTAATATCCCTTTCCTTATTTAATGTTTTATTTCCAACGATACTTAACAATGATTTACAGGCAATTATTAACCAATCTCTATTAAAATGAATATCATACTACTTACAATAAAACTAGAGCATCCTTCACTTTTACGGTGAGGGAAGCCTTATTATTTATTTTTTTATTATTACTATTAATATATTTATTCTTAATACAATCAAATATGAGAATTTTATAGGTTTCATAGTAAGAGTAATCAATCGAGAATAACAAGAAAATGAGAATTAGTATGTGATGAATTAATTGTTAAAATAAAGTGTTCACAGTGAATGATGACTTATTCGTTATTTATATTTATAATGCAAATATATGAGAAAATTTTGGGAGTGGAATTATGAAACTAAGAGCATTAGAGTATAGTGATTTACTTTTTGTTCATGAATTAAATAATGAATATTCTATTATGTCTTATTGGTTTGAAGAACCTTATGAATCCTTAACGGAACTTCAGTATTTATTTGATAAGCATTTATTAGATGAATCGGAAAGACGTTTTATCGTTGAAGATGAAAATCAAGTCGTAGGGATTGTTGAATTAGTAGAAATTAATTACATCCATCGTAATTGTGAAATACAAATAATTATTAAACCTGAGTTCAGTGGTAAAGGTTATGCAAAATTCGCATTCGAAAAAGCGATAAATTATGCATTCGATATATTAAACATGCACAAAATTTATCTATATGTTGATACAGATAACAAAAAAGCTGTGCATATATACGAGTCACAAGGATTTAAAACTGAAGGATTACTCAAAGAACAATTCTACACTAAAGGTAAATATAAAGATGCCTATTTTATGTCATTATTGAAATCTGAATATATTTTGTAGCATAAAAAATAACTCATATATTTATTTAGGTAGGTTCAAAACTAAATTACTAGAACGGGTTTCATTCGAATATCCATTAGAGGAATAAATAAAATTAAAAGAGAATTTGGATTTGTATGAATGGCACTCAATATAAGAAAAGTAGCAGCTCAATTGATCTGAAAATAATCAAAAAATTATAAAAAAGACAATTTCTATATTATTTCAATAGAAATTGTCTTTTTTGACTTATCCAGAGACTTTATGTCTCAGACTCATCATCCCACTCTCACATGAATGCATTGAGTTGACATTTTGTATAAGCACACAATCATTATATATAAATATTTAAACGCTTTTTTATCCGTTAATTACCATGACGAAGTATCCCTTTTTATCTATACACTAATCCACCATCAGTTAAAATGAATTGACCAGTAATATAGTCAGAATCATTAGAAGCTAAGAATGATACTAAGTTTGCAACAACGGATGGTGCTTGATATCTTCCAAGCGTAATTTCTGAAGAAAAAGCTTCAAACGCATCTCCTATTTCAAGACTATCATCAAGTTTAACTATTTATTCATCATACAACATACGATCAAAATTCAAGCAATGATATTTACTACGCCAACTCCCGATTTAAGCATCTACATTCTTTCTAGGAATTAAACAATACGCGGCAATAAATGCGATAAACACTAAACCTGCCCCCACGATAAATGCGATTGTAGCTGCAAATTGTGCTGGATGATTGACAGACAATGCTGTATAAATTGTAGTTATAACAGCGATACCGAATGCTGCACCGAGTGTAGAAGTCATTTTGATAATTCCTGATGCAGTACCAGCTTTTTCTGCCGGAACATTAGATACAGCTGTAGATAGCGCTGGTGTCGCAAAGAAACCTAATCCTAGACCTATAAAGATAAATCCGATGCACGCCACAATATAGTAAATCATGTTAGGCAACGAAGTGAAGGCTAAAAGTATAATACCCACTGTAATTGATAAAGGACCTAACATAAGTGGCAATTGTGGCCCTCGATTTTGCATAAAACGTTCACCTACACGTATCATTAACAAACTACACAACATATATGGAATTGTAATTAAACCCGCTTGTGCGCCTGTTAAATGTTTATCATCTTGAACATAGATATTAAATAATGCAAGTGAGCCTATATCCATATTCACCATTAAATTAGCTAATGTTGTGCCAATATAAATATTATTTGAAAATAAACTAAAATCTATGAAAGGTTCATTTTGACGTTTTTCAAATATATAGAAAGCTATTAATGTCACAATGAATATGGCAATTAATATTACAATAATAGGATTTAACCATCCAATTCTATCACCTTGCGTTATTACTATGTTAATACTTAACATCATAATGACAAAAATAATGATACCGATAATATCAAATTTTTTATTATGTGCAGATTCATCTTTAGATTCTGGTATGCCTTTAAGCAATATTAAGGCAAGAATTGAGAAAATGATTGACAACACGAAAATCCAACGCCACCCAATAAAAGTGGCTATCATTCCAGCAAATAGTGATGCTAATCCTGTTCCACCATATGAACCAAATGACCAATAACTTAGTGCCTTTTGTCTTTCTTCACCATGAAAGAATGAATTAATTAACGCAATAGTTGCCGGAAGTAGGCATGCTGCAGATAAGCCTTGTAACACACGACCTACCAATAATAAAAGTGGCGCATGAGATATAATCAATGCAATAGACCCAAGTATACTAAGTATCAAACCTGCGTAAGTAATTTTAACTCGACCTATCTTATCAGATAAACCTCCTGCTACAACTATAAACACACCAGTTAAGAGTGATGTAAGACTGACCGCAATGTTAACAATACTCATATCTACATCATAGAAACGTTGCACATGTGGTGCGATATTCAAGAAAGACTGTGCAAATAACCAATATGTGAGAATCCCTAAAATAATCGCTACAATGAGTTGTTTTCCTTTATTAAACTGTTCACTCATCATTAAACGCCCTCCTGTTCTCCTTTATTTCATTACAGCACTTTGACCGGCAATGCGACCAAAAGTGAAAATATCTGCCAGTGCATTACCACCTAAACGGTTACCTGCATGTATACCACCAGCAACTTCACCAGCTGCATACAATCCTTTAATGATATGACCTTCTACATCAACGACTTGTGCATGTGTGTTGATTTTTAAACCACCCATAGTATGATGTATTGCAGGTTTTCGTGGTGTCGCATAGAATGGTGCTTTTTCGATTTTTAAATCAAATGCATTTTTATTAAAATCTTCATCATGTCCTTGTTCTACGAAAGTATTATATCTTTCAATCGTATTCACAAAAGTAGTTGTATCTATGTTTAATTTTTGAGCTAACTCTTCTAAGGTATTAGCCTTTATTAAAGTGCCATCTTCTAATTCTTGATTGATTTTGTCTTCAGTCGTATTCATAGCTAGCGCTTTAATATTTGCGTCTGCAATAATATAGAAGATACCGTCTTTTTGTTCTAATGCTGCCTTAGATAATACATCTCTACTTTCAAATTCGTTAACAAAACGATGTCCTTCCTTATTAATGAAGACGAAGTTTGAAGGTGTCACGATTAATCCTGTGAATAATGCACCTGTCTTAGGATCAGAAATCGGCATCATTTGAGAGAATCCCATACCTACAATGTCAGCGCCTGCTTGCACACCTAAACGTATACCATCACCTGTAATTGCAGGAGAATTTGTTGTTTTAATATCATCTGGAATGTTATCCCAATACGTATTATATTGTTGTATCATTTTAGTATTCGCTCCAAAACCACCTGTGGCCAACACTACGCCGTGACGAGTGTGAATCTTAACTTTAGCACCATTTGCTTTACGTGCTTCAATACCAACAACTTGATTACCTTCTTTAATTAATTTTTCTGCAGTAGTTTCTGTAAAAATACGACCATGATGATGTTTAACGTAATCTCCTAGATTTTCAATGTACTCTAAACCTTGTGCTTTCATTGGTTTATGACCACGACGCCATAGTGCACCAACAGGCATATCTACAAATGAACGATCAAAATGTACCCCTTTATCTTTCAACCAGTATACTGATTCCAAAACATTATCTGTGAGTGTTTTAACTAAATCATAATCACCTGAAATTTCGACATTATTACGATCTTTACGTCTTCCACCTAGATACGTTTGAATGCGATGTAATTCAACAGAATCGAAAAGATAATCATCTTTATTGCTACTTTTTTCAAGGTAATCTTTAATTTGACGCTTTAAAGTATTGAAATCTTCAAGATAAGCCTCATCTATATCCTTTTCATCATGATTTAATAACTGTATCAATGTGTCTTTTTCACCAGCGAGTGCAGGGAATGCACTTTGCCATTTAGGCTCAGCAGCATTGACTTGACCACCTGTTCGGATGGTATTGCCACCTATAGCCGCAAATTTCTCAAGCATGATGACTTCTTTTCCTTCGTCTAAAACCGTAGCTGCTGCACTTAAACCAGCACCACCTGTACCAATCACGACTACGTCAGTCGTCTCTTCAACGACCTCATCAGACCACTGAACAACTGGTTTAGGACGTGCTCGTAAAATATCTGGATCTTCGCCTGCTTGTTCAATTGCATCTGCAATGCCCTGCACGATGCCTTCACTTGTTACTGTCGCACCTGATATGACATCGACATTTAACGTTTGTCCATTGATGATATCTTGAGGTAAACGTTCAAAAACTGGGTTCGCTATACCTTCAGACTCTCCACTATCATCTACTTCAATACTTACAATTTTATCTTCCGACAATTGAACTTTCATTGGTAGATTGCCATTATGACCTTTTGCATAAACATGATACGTGCCTTTGTTAAATTTCACTTTTTTATTTTGTAGTGCTTTTAATCTTTCATATTTACGATGTTCTTCTTCTTTATCTAAAATCATGAAGTCCATCACTTTCCACAGAGGAGATGGTATGTGAAGTACTTTTTGGTCATGTATATCGACAAATTGTTCAACTTCTTCGTTTTGTGAAATTTTATCCGTCCATTGAGGTTCTATTAAATAGGCTTTTCCAACGCTTAAAAGATCATAACCGAGTTCAAGGGCATGTTCTGCATCTTTTCGTTGCGCAATACTACCAACACCAATTAATGGAATTTGTGCCAACTGTGCACTTTTCATTTTATGATATTTATTAATTAAAGGTTCTGTATCTTCTTGATTCACTATGGACGTACGTTGGTAACTGTTTGCTGATATATGGAAGTAATCGGGTTCATATTTTGCTAAAGTATTTAGTAAAAACATTGTATCTTCAAAACGTATGCCTGGCTCTTCAATTTCTTCAGGTGAGAATCGATATCCTATTATAAAATGAGAGGCTTCATTTTCAGCAACGACATGTTGAACTTTTGTTAGTACTTCGATTGGGAATCGCGTACGTTTTTCACGACTGCCTCCCCATGTATCTTCTCTTCGATTAGAATGCGGAGAGAAAAATTGTTGTAATAAGTATGTGTTGGCACCATGAATTTCAACACCATCAAATCCTGCTTCTATAGCACGACGTGTCGCTTCTCCGAAATCTTCTATCATCTGATTGATTTGAGCATGTGTCATTTCTCTTGGTGGTACCGCATCAGGTCTTAATGCTGCAATAGGACTCGCAGATATGGGTTGTTCACCTTCATTGAACTTAGGATTCGCCATTCTTCCAGCATGATAAAGTTGTAAAATCGCTTTTGACCCCTTAGATTGAATCGCTTCTGCTAGACGTTTAAGTCCAGGTATTTTGTCATCGTTATCAATACCTATAGCCCCTGGGAAGCCTCTCCCATGGTTTTCAACAAAACAACTTTCAACAATAATTGCTGAAGCATCACCAGCCCTAAATTGATAATAATCAATCATTTCTGATGTAACACTTCCATCAAAATATCCAGCTTGGATAGTCATGGGCGCCATTAATACTCTATTTTTTAATTCGGCACCACATTTAAATTTAAAAGTATCAAATAATTCTTTACTCATAGCAATTCCTCCTAAGACATTGTGATTTTTTTCACATTTATACTTAAAAATAAAATACTCTTTATGAGTATTCTTTAAAATTTTATAAATACCTCTGCATTTTTGAAGTCATTAAAACGTTTCCATCTCTTGTCACAATGATGCCTTCAACACCATCTATGAGGTTTAATAATTCAATATTTTGTTGTGATTGACCAAAACTACAAATTGTACTCCATACCTCGCCATCAATCCCATGATCAGATATGATTGTCACGCTAACGATATCATTATCTACAGGATATCCTGTATTGGAATCCAAAATATGATGAAATAATTGATGTTCCTGTATGAAATAGCGTTCATAGATGCCGGAAGTAACAACTGATTGATGCTCTACATTTAATGTAACGAGTGATAATGCATCTTTATAAAAAGGATTGCGTACACCTACATGCCATTTTTCTAAAGTTTCCGGTTGTCTACCAATTGTTAAAACATTACCACCTAAATCGATAATGGCAGAAGCTACACCATGAGATAAAAAGTATTGCTGTAATTGATCAGCAAAATAGCCTTTTACAATGGCTCCTAAATCAATCTCCATTCCTGGTTGTGTAAGAAATACTTCATGTGTCTTTGAATTTAGAACAAGATTTTCAGGATTCATACACATTAAAGCGCGTTGTATATCTTCTTCTTTAGGTTTCAATGCATCTTTGAAACCAATTTTCCATAATTTAACTAATGGCCCTATCAATATGTTCATCTTAAAATTAGAAGATAGTGTAATTTCATAACCATAACGTATCATGTTAAACATCTCAGGATTAACCTTGACTGGTGCGATACCTGCATGTTGATTCACATTCATCAAATCTGATTTTGGATCATTAGCACTAAATTGAGATTCCCAATCATGAATTTTTAATTCAGCTTCTTGAAGTAATGTGTTCGAATGTTGATGTTCAATCGATAAACGTATCACCGTCCCCATTGCTTTAATCATTAGCGTTTCCACTTTTGATTCCCCCTCTATACGTGTATCACAACGCTAATATGTATATAAAATTTAAAAGTTATTTTAAATGAAATTATTACTTTAGTTTCTACATTCATATTAACACAATTTCAAATATTTGATTTTTACTTATTTAGATGTTCATAATTATGTCAAAAGTTAATCAAAGTATAAATTTTACTATTTTAAAAAATTCTTTATTATATATTTTTAATAAAAAAGAGTAGAACAGAAGCCATACAGAATTCTTTATTCCACTCTTCACACAGTACTATGATCTGTAACAACAATTATTGATATTCCATTAGTATATATGCTGTATACCAAAATAAAATAAGAAAGCATTTCCTTTAGATTCTTATAGTTCTTAAAAATATCTAATTCCTTTAAATCATTTATATTAGAATACCCACTGTAAAGAATACTTTCTTTTTTAGCAATTCTAAATATTTCATCTTCGCTAATAGATAGAAATATTGTTTATTCCATTCATCATATAATTTGAAATCATATGAGCTTAGAGTATGTATATGTAATAGTGTCTTATGGTATTTACCAAAATTTATTTTATCCTGTTCTTTCATCATCTTATAGGCTTTTTTCTACTTCTATGTCTTTCATTCGACACTCTCCAAAGATATATTTTCCATAATCTATTTTTTAGTTTTATTTATGATATGCTTCTGCATATCGGTTAATGATGCGGTTTTTTTAGTTTTTTATACTCAAATTGTTCTATACACGTCAGTGCCTACTGAAATATATTTTTCTAAAGAAGGTGATATCGTAAAATCACCTCATGAAATAACAAATGATGTCACAGATATTGTTATCGAATATATATGAATTGATAGATAAGTAGCTCAAAATGACTTAGAGATAAGTTTAAGATCAGAACCATGAGGTAATATTAACCTTATTATCATAACTTATTTTTTAGTTTTATTTGTCATACGCTTCCGACCTTTTAGTTGAAATTTTAATACTTATATTTTTTATA
>OBXL01000039.1_pt1 | contig 112819 bp, 115 predicted proteins | sample 1476591 | NCBI WGS metagenome assembly OBXL01 (sample SAMEA2580155, study PRJEB22360) | human gut metagenome | biome: human gut; feature: human-associated habitat; material: faeces | place: Denmark | collected 2008/2010 | reverse complement strand
CGGATATCCCTATATTGATGGAGTGTTTTGATGATTTAATTGATCAAAACAATACTGTTATTTTGATTGAACATAATTTATCGATTATGTGTGAAGCAGATTGGATCATCGATGTCGGCCCAGGCCCAGGGTTGGATGGCGGAAAGGTCCAATTTAGTGGAACACCTAAAAACTTCATTGATAGTTCAGAAACATTGACATCTAAACACTTGAAACGCTATATCAAACAGTAAAAATAGAAGAGTTGGATGAGTTTATATTTATTATATTCAATCAACTCTTTTCTCATCCTAGGTTCTTTCAATATAAAAATGTTGAACATCATAACAAGAAATTTTATACATCTAAAGATTTAGCTTTATCTGTTATTTGAGGAAAATGGAAAACACCTATCATATATCAGTTATTACAAACAGAAGTTTTACGACTTAGTGTTTTTGAAAAATTGTTGCCTGAGATTAATTAAAGAATGCTTATTAGACAGCTTAGAGAATTAGAGCATGATGAAATTATTGAAAGAATTGTCAATTCAGTAGTTCCACAAAAGTTGAGTATAAGTAAACGAACATAGGAAAACACTAGATAAAGTAGTTTATGCAATTTGTGATTGGGGGGGATGAATTTCTGGAAAAAATTTCTAAATATAAAAATGTTAAAATTTAAATATATATGTAAAAGACGCCTCAACTTTGAATGAGTTATTCAAAGTAAGGCGTCTTTATCTATATGTTATTGTGGTTTTAAAATGACTTTAACATTATTATCTTTTTTCTGATCAAAGATATCATAACTTCTTTTACATCTTTTAAAGGCATAGTATGAGTGATAATTTCTGTTGGATCAAAGACTTTATTTTAATCATGTCATAAAGTTTTGGCATCATATGAATAACTGGCGCTTGTCCACTTTTCACTTGAACATTTCTATTAAATATTAAGTCTAATTGGGAGTTATCAGCTGCAGTTCCATAGACACCTATCAATTGGATTGTTCCATATTTTCTCACTGATTCTGTTGCCGTAACAATTGGGCTGATATTTCCTCTCTGTATTGAATTTGAGCTAACTTCTAAGTCATCTTGAACTACTTGTTCATCTATTCCGACACAATCTATAACAACATCTGCACCACCGCGTGTTGTTTCATGTAATAGTTTTCCTACGTCATCTTCTTTTAAAAAATTATAAACCTCAGCACCGTTATATTTCTCGGTATGAGCTAATCTATGCTCAACATGATCAATGGCAATGACACGTCTGGCACTTTTTAATTTTGCAAACCTTTGTGCTTTTTAGTAATTTAAACTGCTCAAATATCTATAACTAAACGAAGAAATAAAAATACCAAACTACATCCTATTGTATAGATTTTTTGCATTATATATATAAAATTAGAAAAGTAAAATTTAATGATTGTTGGTTATGCGAGAGTATCATCTATAAAACAAAATTTAGAAAGACAGCTAGCTAATTTGTAAACATTTGGCTTAGAAAAAATATTTACAGAAAAAGATCGGGAAAGTCAGTAGAAAACAGACCTATATTTCTATAAGCACTTAATTTTGTGAGAAAGGGAGATAGATTTGTTGTAGAGTCTATTGACCGTTTGGGACGGAATTATGATGAAGTGATTCATACCGTTAATTATTTAAAAGACAAAGAGGTTCAATTGATGATTACCAGCTTCCCTAGGATGGATGAAGTCATTGGCAAGCCATTACTGTATATAGAAAGCCATGCGCTATGTGTATGGTTCAGAAAAGGTTTTACCGTTATCTAAAAAAACATCTCATCATGCTAGAATATATATTGGTCAGCCAACCAAAATATTCAACACGAGGAGATGCTTTTTTATGTCATCTGACACAAACAGTTTAGCACATACAAAATGGAATTGTAAGTATCACATAGTCTTTGCACCAAAATATAGAAGACAAGTGTTATACGGAAAAATCAAAAGAGATATTGGAGTTATTTTACGTCAACTATGTGAAAGAAAAGGCGTAGAAATAATAGAAGCAGAAGCATGTAAATACCCAGTTGGTGTTGTTGAAGATCAAATATACTATTTCAATGAAGATAATATTGATAACGTTATATTTGAGGGCTATTCTGATCAAGATGAAACAAGATTTCAAGAATTATTTAAAGAGATGATGGATAATTTGGATGAAGATATTAAACGTGGTACTGTTCAACAAAAAATAGTTACGGATTGATTTAACATAAGTCATAATTATCAGAAGTTACCTATAATAAAATAAAATTTGGTAAATTTTGTGCGTAAACCGTTAAAAATATACAATGAATATGATTATTGTGGTCATTTTATTTTGCTTTATTATCAGGTACTAAAAATGTTAAACTATTAAGGGTATAAAGGGTTAGTAAACATAGAGTTAGCCAGCCTGTAGTAATAATCAATTTAAATTAAGGAGTCACTATCATGTTAAATCTAGAAAATAAAACCTACGTCATTATGGGTATTGCGAATAAACGTAGTATCGCATTTGGCGTCGCTAAAGTATTAGATCGATTAGGTGCTAAACTGGTATTTACATATCGTAAAGAACGCAGTCGTAAAGAATTAGAGAAATTATTAGAACAATTAAATCAATCTGAACATTATCTCTATGAAATTGATGTCCAGAATGATGAGGATATCATTAATGGTTTTGCTCAAATCGGAAAAGATGTAGGCCAGATTGATGGTGTTTATCATTCAATCGCATTTGCCAATATGGAAGATTTACGAGGTCGATTTTCAGAAACATCTCGCGAAGGTTTCCTACTTGCACAAGAAATTAGTTCATATTCACTTACTCTCGTAGCTCATGAAGCCAAAAAACTTATGCCTGAAGGTGGAAGTATTGTTGCGACGACTTATATTGGTGGTGAGGCAGCAGTTCAAAACTATAATGTTATGGGTGTAGCTAAAGCAAGTTTAGAGGCGAATGTTAAATATTTAGCTTTAGACTTAGGTGAAGATAATATTCGTGTCAACGCTATTTCTGCAGGGCCAATTCGTACTTTAAGTGCTAAAGGTGTAGGTGGATTTAATACAATTCTTAAAGAAATTGAAGCGAGAGCGCCGTTAAAACGCAACGTTGATCAAGAAGAAGTAGGTAAGACGGCTGCGTATTTATTAAGTGATCTTTCAAGTGGTGTAACTGGAGAGAACATCCACGTTGATGGTGGATTCCACGCAATTAAATAATTATTGATAAATTAAAAAAATCAAATAGTATAATCTCACAATAGGTGCACAGGGATGATTTGAAATTAAAAATCATCCCTGTTTTTGTGTATAAGAATGCGTTTTGACATTTAATTATTCAAGAAATAAATTGACAATCGGCAATATTTTTTTGATATTTATAATATATTTAGTATATAAATATCGATTTTAGATGACACTATTTATTTTGTTGTTAGAAATGTATCGGAGGTTATAAATTTTATTAAATGCATAATTCCATATAAACAGTAGAAATGACGGAGTTTAATAAGAGGACATGTTTCATTGCTTACGTGTATAAAAAAGCCAAGGACATCTAATTATGTCCTTGGCTTGAATTGGTGGTATAATTTTCAATCTTATGTTTATAGCTATTATTAATCTTTAACATTACTGTTTGCTTTATCGACAATACGTTGACGATATTTAAAAATGTTGCTCACTAATGTTTTGATTACAGCGTATAATGGAACTGCAACAAGAATGAGTGTGAAACCACCCAAATCTCCAGCTGCAAGTATGACAACAATAATAGTTAATGGATGAATGCTTAATGATTTACCCATTACGTTAGGAGTTATCACGTTACCTTCAAGTTGTTGTGCGATTAATGTTACGACACATACCCAAATAAAAGTTGAAGGGCCATCAATAATACCTAGTATCGCTGCCGGTGCAAAAGATAACCATGGACCTAAAAATGGTATTAAGTTAGCTACGCCGGCGAATAATACTAATAAAGGTGTATATGGTAATCCTATAATCGTATAACCTATATATAAAATAATACCTAAGATGATACTAACTGTCACTTGACCTTGAATATATGATTTTAAAGTGAAGTTTAAGTCTTTTAATAAATCTACAACAAAAACTTTACGTTCTCCTTTGAAAAATTTACCGATTGCTGGGATAAATTTTTCATGATCTTTTAGCATATATATCAGGAAGAAAGGCACCATTATTAATAAAAATACAGTTGAGATGAAAGACGTAATATATGACACTGAATTAGATAAAATAGACGTTGCGCCATCTCCCATGGATTTAACCGCTTTATTAATACGATGTGTGACATCATCTGGTAATTTATCCATTTGTCTTAACGAGAAATTAATTAATTGTTCGGCTTCTTTTTGTAATGATGGTGTTTGTTTAATTAAGTTATTAATATTGGAAATAATGATAGGTGCTATAAATGATACCACAATAGCGATGATAACTATTAATCCTATGAATATTGTTGTTATACTAGCCCAACGTGGAAAGCCCCACTTTTCTAATATGTTTTGAAAAGGTAAACATATGTAAAAGAGAAATCCACTAATTAAAAATGGAAGAAAGACTGAACCAATGATAGTAGCTATTGGAGCAAATACTTCATGTACTTCCATAAATAGTTTGATGAGTATGAACAGCATAATAAAAAATATTCCTGTTCTAAACCAAACCTTATTGAACATAGATTGTGATCCTCCTATTTTATTCTTTTTCATACTCAATAAGTATATATCAAAACTCAGTCATTAAAAAGAGTAAATACTTTTACAATATAACTGAATGCACTGTATTTTTAATAAAATGAAAAAACTAGTATGAAATTAATTTGTATACGAGCTTGCTATAAATTTAAAAGTATTATAAGTATTGATACAATAGTATTAACATTACAAGGGAGCATCGGTTTATGTCGGAGTTTAAAGTAGGTAAGATTAATAAAAAAATAATACATAGTGATATTTTAAATAGAGATGTAACATTATCGGTTTATTTACCTGAGGATTATACAAACTTATTTAAATATCAGTTGATTTTTTGCTTTGATGGTTTAGATTTTTTTAGATTTGGTAGAATACAACGCATATATGAACAGTTACGTGAAGAACAATCAATACAACGTGCAATTATAGTAGGATTCCATTACGAAGATGTTGAAAAACGTAGGGAAGAATTTCATCCTTCAGGAAGTCGTTCTAATTTAACCATTAAAGCAATGGGAAAAGAAATTCTTCCTTATATCGATGCGACATTTCCAACTTATAAAGTAGGTAATACAAGGTTACTTATTGGAGATAGTTTAGCAGGAAGTATCGCTTTAATGACTGCAATGACTTACCCAACTATTTTTAGTCGAGTTGCGTTATTGAGCCCAATGTATAATGAAAATATTAAGAAAAAAATTGATACATGTATGAATAAAGGTCAATTGACGATATGGCATGCCATTGGTTTAGAAGAAGCAGATTTTATTTTACCAACTAATGGTAAAAGAGCTAACTTTTTAACACCTAACCGCGAATTAAATCAACTGATTAAAGAAGATAATATTGAATATTTCTATAAAGAATTTAACGGTGGACATCATTGGAAATCATGGAAACCATTGCTAGGAGATATTCTCTTACAATTTTTAGGTGATCCAATAAATGGAAAATATGTTTAATAAAGTAAGATAAATAAAATAGTATGTTAGCGAATGGTTGTTGAATGCGAAAACACTATTAATTTCAGAAATGTAATTGTTTTCATGATAAAAGTAACGGTTTTCAAAAAGTTTTGATATAATAGGAATAAGTTAAACAAAGGAGGAATTTAAATGATTTTAGGATTAGCATTGGTTCCGTCAAAGTCATTTCAAGATGAGGTGAATGCTTATCGCAAGCGATATGACAATCATTATGCTCAAATAATGCCTCATATCACGATTAAACCTCAATTTGAAATCGATGATCATGATTTTAATTTAATTAAAAATGAAGTGAAAAATCGAATTTCTAGTATTAAACCAGTAGAAGTGCATGCTACAAAGGCATCTAATTTCGCTCCAGTCAGTAATGTTATATACTTCAAAGTTGCTAAAACAGAGTCATTAGAGCAATTATTTAATCAATTTAATACAGAAGATTTTTACGGTATAGCTGAACATCCTTTTGTACCTCATTTTACAATTGCCCAAGGTCTAACAAGTCAAGAATTTGAAGATATATATGGTCAAGTAAAATTAGCAGGGGTAGACCATAGAGAAATAATTGAAGAACTATCGTTACTTCAATATAGTGAAGAAGAGGACAAATGGACTATTATTGAAACTTTTACATTAGGGTAAAAAGTTCAAAATTGTAAAGTGAAATTGAATTTACAGAATCATTATTGTTAAATACGTGAAGAGCGCTTAAATCAACTAAAAACGCCAAATCCTATTGTGTTTCAGTGGGATTTGGCGTTTTTATATGAAACATAATTATATTGTATAGTTAATCATTCAAAAAGATTAATGTACGTTTTATATTGAATATTCATATTTCAAATGCATATGAATGACGTTTCATTAATATATACAACTAATCTTTATATAAACGATTTATAGATTTTAAGGTTTAACCCTTCTGTTTGTTTTAATAAAGTAATATCCGTAAAATACTGCAAGTGCAAGAAAAATCATCGCTGAAAAGTAAAAGGTATTATTTAAATTATTAGTAAATTGAGTAATTAGACCTCCGACTAGTGGGCCTATCATTGAACCGAAGCCTTGAACACTGTTGAACACGCCCCATGTTTCTTCCTGTTCGTTAGGATTAATATGCCCAGCCATAAAGGTATTCCAAGCCGGTAAGAGGATACCGTACATTAGCCCAATAAAAAGTCCTATGGCCCAAACTATATATATATTTGTAATTGTAGATAGCCCGAATATAAGAATTGTATATAGTATAAAGCCACTAAAAATAACTCCATACATAAACCCTTTGCTATTATTGTCGATGATTTTTGATAAAAATAACATAGAGAAAGCACAGCCTATGCCACCAATAATGATTGCTACTGTATATTCAACGGTTGATACTTTCACAACTTGCGTTGCATATTTTGGAAGAATAGGTACAAGTGCTGCTATAGCTGCTCCTTGTAACAAGATACCCGGAAATAGAATAAGATGACGTTGTGTAACATCTACAATTTGCTTTAATTGTGCTTTCACAGGTTTAGTATTGTAATTTGTTAAGTTGATATTAACAAAATAGTATAGTACCCAGGCAATAAGCACAACCAAGGCCATTAAAAATGCAAAACGAGTAGGATGGAATTTAATAAGCAAGTTCATGATAACCATACCCACCAATAAACCTAGCAACCATGAAAAGTAGACATAACCCATTTGTTTGCCGCGATTTCTTTCATCTACACTAGATAACATGATAACCCAAATCGGACTCACAGCAATTCCTAACATAATAGCACTGAAAATAATTATGAATGGTGATGCCGGGAACCATATCACTAAAAACAAGCTTATAAAAGCAAGTAAGAATCCAGATGTAAGTACTAATTTTGAACCAAATTTTTTAAGTAAAAAGCCGATGACAAAATTTGTTGCAGCATCTGCGATAAAGTGAATGGAAAAAGCAAATGATGTGATTGCTATTGCGATAGAGGTCACTGTAGGTAAAAAGTTTATATAACTTAGTATGTACATACCTCTTGCAAATTCCATCAGAAACAGAATTACCAACATCATAACAAAGTTTCTGTTACTTGAGTAATTACTTGACGAAGAATCTTGCATACAAAGGAACCTTTCCATAGATTTCATCCGGTTGAGATGAGTGACCTATTAAATCTAATAAATCTTTACAAATCTTTCTAGTAGAATATCCTACCTTTGATTCTAGCATTTTAGATGACATAACCTTTAAAGTCTCTTCGTTATTTGTTAAGTCAGAAACAATATCAATTGCCTCATTTGGAGTGTCTGCTATTTTTCCAAATCCTTTACTTTCAAAGTAATATGCATTTTCAAGTTCTTGACCGGGTGCAGGGTTTAAAAAAATCATAGGAATACAACGACTAAGTCCTTCGGAAATTGTGATACCACCAGGTTTTGTAATCATTAGTTGGCTTGATGCCATCCACTCATTCATGTGATTTGTATATCCTAATATTATTACACTTGGATTATCTTTGAACTTAGCTTTTAATGAACGTTTAAGTTCCTTACTACGTCCACAAATCATGACCACTTGCGAATTTGGACTTTTTTCTAAAATATTATTAATCATATAGTCAAAGCCTTTTGAAACACCAAATGCACCTGCTGACATTAATATAGTAGGTTTTGAAGGGTCTAAATGTTGTTGCGATAACCATTCTTCTTTATCAATAGATTCTTCAAATTTATCAGCAATAGGAATGCCCGTCACTTTAATATATGAAGCAGGAACACCAGCTTCAATGAAATCATCTTTAGTATCTTTTGTTGCTACATAATATCTTTGTGAATATGGTGTAATCCAATTTTTATGCATGCGATAATCTGTCATAACTGTCGCAATAGGGATATTTATATTAAATTGTTCGGTCAATACTGACATCACAGGTGTTGGAAATGTTAATAATATGAGATCAGGCTTTTCTTTAATAAGTAAGTTGATGAGTTTATTTAATCCATAATATTTATAAAAACATTTATCGAGCTCATTAGGGCGACTATAATAAAATCGTTTATATGTATTTCTAAAATATTTAAAGCTATTGATATACCATTTCTTACATATAGAAGTCATAATTGGATGAGCTTCCATAAACAAATCATGTTGAATGACTGATAAATGATTGAGATTCATCTCATTCAATTGGTTGACAATACTTTGCGTGACTTGCATATGACCGTTACCAAATGATCCAGTAATAATCAATATCTTTTTATTTTGAGTAACCATTTATAGCCACCCTCCGTTAATTTTTAAAATTTATAATAATTGTAACGTATTTTCATGCATTGTAAAAGGAAAAGAAGTGTACCATTTATTGTATTTAAATACTATAAATAAGGCGTACAATACCATGCTTTGTCGTAAATTTGCTTTATAAAGTGTTCATTATTTATTAAGTATGGTTGCAAGGTAACGAAACTAAATTTGAACACATTCTGCACGATTTTAGTATTGTCTTCAAAAAAATCTTAGTATTTGCTATATATTATGTTAATACATGTATATCTTAGCATTATTTAAATAAGGAATGAATTATTTAAAGGTGAGCGCAACAAAATTTTAAGTATATTTTAACACTACCTTAACAGTCTTTAATGAATGATTTTATCACTATCTAATAGAACGTGATTCGGATATATTACGTCAATTATGATTAAAAATAAATTAATAAGACTTATAATTATAAATTTATCAACGATAATAAAACGTGTATAATAGACTTATTGTAAAAAAAGGAGCGATACATTTTGAATGCAAGTGCGTTGTTCAAAAAAATTAGAGTAAAAAATGTAATTGGTACATTAGATATACAGGTGGACGATATTACCACTGACTCACGTACAGCTAAAGAGGGAAGTCTATTTGTAGCATCTAAAGGATATACGGTAGATAGTCATAAGTTTTGTCAAAATGTAGTAGATCAAGGTTGTGGTATTGTTGTTGTCAATAGAGAACTCGAACTTAAAGGTAATGTGACGCAAGTCGTTGTTCCCGATACTTTACGTGTTGCAAGTCTATTGGCACATGAATTATACGAGTTTCCTAGTCATCAACTGACGACATATGGTGTTACGGGGACGAACGGTAAGACATCGATTGCAACTATGATTCATTTAATTTATAGAAAATTGAATAAAAATAGTGCATATCTAGGTACGAATGGATTTCAAGTTAATGAAACAAAAACAAAAGGTGCGAATACAACACCAGAAACAGTAGCATTAACAAAAAAGATCAAAGAAGCAGTTGATGCCAATGCAGAAGCAATGACGATGGAAGTTTCTAGTCATGGATTGGCCTTAGGTCGACTTAGAGGCGTAGAGTTTGACGTTGCTATCTTTTCAAACTTGACTCAAGATCATTTAGACTTTCATGGAACTATGGAAGCATATGGACATGCTAAATCGTTATTATTTAGCCAGTTAGGTGAAGATTTGTCTAAAGAAAAATATGTTGTATTAAATAATGATGATGACTTCTCCGATTATTTAGCAAGTGTGACACCCTATGAAGTATTTACATATGGTATTACTCACGAAGCACAATTTATGGCTAAAAACATTAAAGAATCATTGCAAGGTGTAGAATTTGAATTTTGTACTCCATTTGGAAGTTTTCCAGTTAAATCTCCTTATGTAGGTAGGTTTAACATTTCAAATATTATGGCTGCTATGATTGCGGTTTGGAGTAAGGGAACAAATTTAAATGAAATTATTAATGCTGTTACTGAGCTTGAACCTGTAGAGGGGCGCTTAGAAGTACTTGATCCATCACTTCCTATAGATTTGATTATAGATTATGCACATACAGCTGATGGTATGAATAAACTGATTGATGCTGTACAACCATTTGTTAAACAAAAGCTAATCTTTTTAGTAGGTATGGCTGGGGAAAGAGATTTAACGAAAACACCTGAGATGGGGAGAGTAGCATGTCGAGCAGATTATGTTATTTTTACTCCAGATAATCCTGCTAACGATGATCCTAAAATGTTGACAGCTGAATTAGCTAAAGGTGCAACGCATAACAATTATATAGAGTTTGATGACCGTGCAGAAGGTATTAGACACGCGATTGATATTGCTGAACCAGGTGATACAGTTGTTTTGGCCTCAAAAGGTCGAGAGCCTTATCAAATTATGCCTGGTCATGTTAAAGTCCCACATCGCGATGACTTAATTGGCTTAAAAGCAGCATATCAAAAATTTGGTGGTGGACCTCTTGAGGATTAAATCACTTCAGTTTCATGGAATGATGATAAACGTATATCATTATCATTCTAATGATTTAATCATGTTAGCTATTCCAGAACTTTTTTGGTCCATTGAGTTATCCAAAGAGTTAGATGCAAATCAGCTATATGAGGAATTAGTGATGCAATTATTCAATTTGTTGACTGAAGTTGAAGCAGATACATTGGCAAGTAATATAACTGATTTGATTAGAAATGAATCCAAAGGAGAATGATAAATGAATTTAAAAGAAGAAATAGAGTCAAGAAAGACATTTGCCATCATTTCACACCCCGATGCTGGTAAAACAACTTTAACTGAAAAATTGTTGTATTTCAGTGGAGCGATTCGTGAAGCTGGGACAGTTAAAGGGAAAAAGACGGGTAAATTTGCAACAAGTGATTGGATGAAGGTAGAACAAGAACGTGGTATCTCAGTTACAAGCTCTGTAATGCAATTTGATTATGATGATTATAAGATAAATATTTTAGATACGCCCGGGCATGAAGATTTTTCAGAGGATACGTATCGTACATTAATGGCAGTAGATAGTGCAGTTATGGTTATTGACTGTGCAAAAGGTATAGAACCACAAACATTAAAATTATTTAAAGTTTGTAAAATGCGAGGTATCCCTATTTTTACATTCATCAATAAATTGGATAGAGTAGGGAAAGAGCCATTTGAATTACTTGATGAAATAGAAGAAACACTTAATATTGACACTTATCCAATGAATTGGCCTGTTGGTATGGGACAAAATTTCTTTGGTATTATTGATAGACACTCTAAAACGATTGAACCATTTAGAGATGAAGAAAATTTATTACATTTAAACGAAGATTACGAACTTAAAGAAGAACACGCGATAAAAAATGATAGTGCATTTGAACAAGCAATTGAAGAAATGATGCTTGTCGATGAAGCGGGTGAAGCATTTGATAATGAAGCGTTACTGAACGGTGAATTAACACCTGTTTTCTTTGGATCGGCATTAGCAAACTTCGGCGTACAAAATTTCTTAAATGCATACGTTGATCATGCGCCAATGCCTAATGCGAGACAAACTAAAGAAGAGGTTGATGTTAGTCCATTCGACATAGATTTTTCTGGGTTTATCTTTAAAATTCAAGCCAATATGGATCCAAAGCATCGTGACAGAATTGCATTTATGCGCGTGGTAAGTGGTGCGTTTGAAAGAGGAATGGATGTAACCTTACAAAGAACTAATAAAAAACAAAAAATAACTCGTTCCACATCATTTATGGCTGATGATAAAGAAACTGTTAATCATGCTGTAGCAGGCGATATTATTGGTTTGTATGATACAGGTAACTATCAAATAGGCGATACTTTAGTTGGTGGTAAGCAGAAATATAGTTTCCAAGAGTTACCACAATTTACTCCAGAAATATTTATGAAGGTTTCTGCCAAAAATGTAATGAAACAAAAGCATTTTCATAAAGGGATTGAACAGCTTGTTCAAGAAGGTGCAATTCAATATTATAAAACGTTGCACACAAATCAAATTATCTTAGGTGCTGTGGGTCAATTACAATTTGAGGTGTTTGAACACCGCATGAATAATGAATATAATGTAGATGTGGTTATGGAACCAGTTGGACGTAAAATTGCGCGTTGGATTGAAAATGAAGAAGATATTAAAGATAATATGAATACTTCTAGATCAATTTTAGTAAAAGATAGATACGACAATTATGTATTCCTATTTGAAAATGAATTTGCAACGCGTTGGTTTGAAGAAAAATTCTCTGATATTAAACTGTATAGTTTATTATAATTGAATGTTTAAACATATCACTATTCGGGCACACCATAGTATATGAAAAATGTTTATATTGCTATGCAGTGTCATAGTATGTATACTGAAAATAACAAATAAATACCTATGACAAAACTGTCAGAGGGGAGTAACTTGAGAATAGTTATTGAATGCATTTAAACTGATAATAACTATTCAACACTTTGTCGTCATTACGAAGATAAGTCTTCCGGTAAAGTGGGCAAAAATATTGCTAAGTGAGACCTTTGCTATTAAATTAGCATAGGTCTCTTTATTTGTATTTAAACTAAAAGGAGTTGTCCACAATGGATCCGAGTTTGATTTTACCTTATTTATGGGTACTTTTAGTACTTGTATTTTTAGAAGGATTATTAGCAGCTGATAATGCAATTGTAATGGCGGTAATGGTTAAACATCTACCACCTAAACAACGTAAAAAAGCACTTTTTTATGGCCTATTAGGTGCATTCATTTTTAGATTTATTGCTTTATTTTTAATAAGTATTATTGCAAACTTCTGGTGGATACAAGCAGCAGGTGCTGTTTACTTAATCTATATGTCTATTAAAAATTTATGGCAATTTTTCCATCAATCAAATGAAAAACATCATAAAGAAACAGGAGACGAACATCATTTCGATGAAACAGGCAACGAAAAAGAAGTAGGCCCTAAATCTTTTTGGGGAACAGTATTTAAAGTTGAATTCGCTGATATCGCGTTTGCAATTGATTCGATGCTTGCCGCATTAGCCATAGCCGTTACATTACCAAAAGTTGGCATACATTTTGGTGGTATGGACTTAGGCCAATTTATTGTTATGTTCCTTGGTGGAATGATAGGTGTCATCTTGATGAGATTTGCAGCAACTTGGTTTGTAGAATTGTTGAATAAATATCCAGGACTTGAAGGTGCTGCGTTTGCAATTGTAGGTTGGGTAGGTATTAAACTTGTTATAATGGTACTTGCACATCCTGATATTGGCGTTTTACCAGAAGCATTTCCACATAGTGCTTTATGGCAAACAATCTTCTGGGTAGTATTAGTTGGCTTAGTTTTAATAGGATGGTTAACTTCAGCAATTGGCAACAAGAAAAAAGGTAATCAAAAATAATTTGATTGATATGCTAGAACCTTTGCTTAATAATAATTTAAGTGGAGGTTCTTTTTATTTTAATTTTTATTAGAACATTGCAGTTTTATAGTTAAAATATTAAACTTTAGATTATAAACGAATTTAAAATGATGATGATATATAGTATTAAAATAACTTGAATTTTACAGATAAAGAATGAGTTAAAGAAACTATAGGAGTGGTCTTCTAGTGGATAACAATAAAAAACAAGTCATACCACGCAGTCAATATCGACGTAAAAGACGTGAATACTTTCATAACGTAGAGCGAGAAGAGCGCATAAGACGTGAGAAAATAGAGAAGGAAAATCAAGCTAAAAGAGAACAACATCAAACTAAAGTCAATGAGGAACGTGTTAAAGATAATTTGAGAAAAGCAAGAATAGAGAAGCTGACACAAGAAGAAATACATCAACAACGTGATGATAAAAGTTATAAACAAAAAACTTTAAATCAAAATAATCAAATGAATAAATCTAAAGACGACGATAATAAAATTGGAGAAGAAAGTCTACATGATGTGCGAGTTTCAAGTGATACCTCCACTTTACCGCATCAAAATAAGTCAATAAAAGACTATGATGATTCTGGAAACGAAAGTAAACAACATACTAAATTGACTTCAAAGGAATCTATGCTAGGCGTAAATTCTAATCATACTGAGCAAGATTCAAGAAGTACACAACCATATTCTTCAAAACATAGCTATTCACAACCAAAAGATAAAGACAACGATAATACTCAACAAGCGCAATTTCTTAAAAAAGAAGACAAACAACGTAACAGAGCCGAAAATATAAAAAAAGTTAATGAATTTAAACAATTGGTGGTAGCTTTCTTTAAAGAACACTGGCCTAAAATGTTAATTATTATCGGTATTATAGTATTACTTTTAATATTAAATGCCATATTCACTACAGTTAATAAAAATGATCATACAAATGATAGTGCATTTAACGGTACAGCTAAAGATGAAACAACAGCGATGAAAATTGCTGAAAACTCTGTTAAGTCAGTTGTAACTGTCGAGAATGATTTGTCTAATGACACGACTGTGTCTGATAACAAAAATGAATCTGATAATGAGATAGGATCAGGTGTCGTCTACAAAAAAGTGGGCGACTCTATTTATATTTTTACTAATGCACACGTTGTCGGTGATCAAGAAAAACAAAAAGTAACATATGGTAATGATAAATCTGTGACAGGTAAGGTAATTGGTAAAGATAAATGGTCTGATTTAGCAGTTGTAAAAGCTAAAGTTGCTGACGAAAATATTAAACCAATGACTATGGGGGATTCTAATAATATTAAATTGGCTGAACCTATTTTAGTTATAGGCAATCCTCTAGGCACAGACTTTAAAGGAAGTGTTTCTCAAGGTATTGTGTCTGGACTCAATCGTCATGTACCTGTGGACATTGATAAAAATGATAATTATGATGCTTTGATGAAAGCTTTTCAAATTGATGCGCCTGTGAACCCAGGAAATTCAGGTGGTGCTGTGGTCGATAGAGACGGTAGACTCATAGGTATAGTTTCTTTAAAAATTGATATGCATAATGTAGAAGGAATGGCTTTTGCGATACCTATTAATGATGTACGTAAGATTGCGAAAGAATTAGAGCATAAAGGTAAAGTGAACTACCCCAATACTGAAATCAAAATCAAAAATGTTGGTGACCTTGACGATTCTGAACGTAATGCAATCAACTTACCAGCTAAAGTGAATCATGGTGTATTAATCGGTGAAGTGAAAGAAAATGGTTTAGGAGACAAAGCAGGTTTAAAAAAAGGTGATGTAATAGTAGAATTAGATGGTAAGAAGATTGAAGATAACTTACGATATAGACAAGTCATATATAGTCATTATGATGATCAAAAAACAATTACTGCTAAAATTTATCGAAATGGTGCGGAGAAAAATATTAAAATCAAATTGAAATAAATGTTGAGGTGAAAATCATGTCAGTTTTAAGTCAGCTGCTTAAAAAATCTAGCCCTCAACAAGGGATTATACTCTATTATCTATTTGCCATCGTCGTTGCATTTTTATTATTAAATTTGCCATATGTTCATAAACAAGGGGTTGAGGTTAATCCAATTGATACACTTTTTGTAGCTGTATCAGGTATTAGTGTTACAGGATTATCACCAATTACTATAGTCGACACATACTCAACCTTTGGTCAAATTATCATACTTATTATTTTGAACATCGGTGGTATAGGTGTTATGGCTATTGGAACCATGCTTTGGGTTGTTTTAGGCAAACATATTGGAATTAGAGAACGACAACTCATTATGTTAGATAATAATAGAGATACTATGAGTGGAACGGTTAAACTGATTTTAGAAATTGTAAGAACAATTTTTATTATTGAGTTTATAGGTGCACTCTTACTCGCGTTCTATTTTTATCGGGATAATCCTGATTTAAAAAACGCATTAATGCAAGGCATTTTTGTGTCAGTATCTGCTACGACTAACGGTGGTCTTGATATTACTGGTGAATCTTTAGTTCCCTATGCAAAAGACTATTTTGTACAAACAATAGTAATGTTCTTAATTGTGTTAGGATCTATAGGCTTTCCAGTTTTGTTGGAGTTAAAAGCATATATAAAGAATCGAGTAACTAATTTTAGGTTCTCATTATTCACAAAAATAACGACAACAACGTATTTATTCTTATTTTTATTCGGCGTTATTGTTGTATTAATATTAGAACATAGCAATGTATTTAAAGGATTGAGTTGGCATCAATCATTATTTTATGCATTGTTCCAATCATCAACGACCAGAAGTGCAGGTTTGCAAACGATAGATGTGTCACATTTCAGCGACGCAACAAATATTGTAATGGGATTATTGATGTTTATAGGATCATCTCCCAGTTCTGTAGGAGGTGGAATCAGAACAACAACATTTGCTATTTTAATTTTGTTTGTTATTAATTTTAATAATACTGGTGACAAAACAGGTATTAAAATTTTCAACAGAGAAGTACATATTATGGATGTACAAAGATCATTTGCCGTATTTACTATGGCGTCATTAATTACATTTATTAGCATGATTATTATATCTGCCACTGAACAAGGCAAGTTGTCCTTTTTACAAATTTTCTTTGAAGTAATGTCTGCGTTTGGTACATGTGGTTTAAGCTTAGGTGTGACAAGCGATGTCAACGACATTACCAAGGCTGTATTAATGATATTAATGTTTATAGGTCGTGTAGGACTTATTTCATTCATTATTATGTTAGCTGGACGTAAAGAACCCGAAAAATATAGCTATCCTAAAGAACGTATACAAATTGGATAGTCAATACACTATTAGCAAAGACATACGTGCACCTTTGCTAATAGTTTTTTTATTTAGAATGATATCAATGCGATAATAGTTTTATAACATTTAATGAATGGTACATGTTACACTAAATTCAAGGAGAGGAGTGGCTCTATGGAAAAAAATGAAAATAAAATAGTTGATGTGATTGCAACTTCTGATATGCATAGTCACTTCTTAAATGGTGATTATGGCTCAAACATTTATCGGGCTGGTACTTATGTTAATGAAGCTCGAAAAAATAATGAAAATGTCATATTACTAGATAGTGGGGGAAGTTTGGCGGGATCACTTGCAGCATTTTATTACGCCGTTGTAGCACCATATAAACGTCATCCTATGATTAAGTTGATGAATGCAATGCAGTATGATGCTAGTGGAATTAGCCCTAATGAATTTAAATTTGGATTATCTTTTTTGACACGTTCAGTTGCACTCTCAAGGTTTCCTTGGCTATCAGCAAATATAGAGTATACTGTTACTAGAGAGCCATATTTTTCTACGCCTTATACAATCAAAATGTATTCAGATTTGAAAATTGCTATCGTAGGTTTAACATCAGATGGATTAATGAAGAACGAGTACGCAGAAATGGAAGAAGATGTCTGTATTGAGAAGACTTTGGTTTCAGCTAAACGTTGGATTAGATACATACATGAAGTTGAAGAACCAGACTTCCTTATTGTTATTTATCATGGTGGGTTAAATAAAATTAGTAGTGCCAATAAAAGAAATGAAAAAAATGCAAACGAAGCTGAAAAAATTATGGAAGAACTTGGTGTTATTGATGTAATTATTACCGCTCATCAACATCAAACAGTAGTTGGAAAAGATCATGGAACTATATATGTTCAAGCAGGTCAAAATGCTGAGGAATTAGTACATCTTTCAATTAAATTTAAGAAACGTACAACTTCTTATGAGATTGAGCACATCGACTCAAAAGTTATTGACTTAAATGATTACCATGAAGATGAGCAATTATTAAAAGAAACATATTATGATCGTAAGGCAGTCAAACACTGGGCAAATTCAGTAGTTTCAAACAAAAACAATGGCTTAACAGTTCAATGTATTGAAGATATTATTTGTAAGCCGCATCCTTTTACTCAATTATTACATGATGCAATTAGATTAGCCTATAATTATGATATTTCTTGTGTGCATATACCTAAGAATGGTGAGGAAGGGTTAAAAGGAACTATAAGAAATAGAGATATATACGATGCATACCCTCATCCAGATAAACCTATAGATATCACTGTCAAAGGTAAAAATATCAAAGATATACTTGAATACAGTTATGCGCATATTGATTTTAATAAGCGACAATTAAGTATGACAATGATAGATGAAACGTTATTTACAGTTTGGCAAGGGTTTGATTATTGTATAGACATGTCACAATCACCGTTTAATAGAGTTAAATTAAATGGTCTAAATGAAGAAGATTCGTATAGAATAACAATGACAGATTATTGTTATAGAAACTACAAAATGTATTTACAAGAAGCTATCGTTCACGACACATATTCGGAAACGATGGGTGGATTGATTAGAAAAAATTTAAAATGTGACATGTATTCTGTGAAATTAAATCATAATTTTAAAGTTTATTAATCTTCCTCGTACTATTTATAACGGTGTATGTGTAACTTTTTCTTTAATTAATTTAAAAAAGCATTTCTTAGCTCAAATTCATGAGTCTAAGAAATGCTTTTTTTATCCGTGGAATATCAATAATAAAATGATAGCCACAATTTGACCAATTGTAGTCGTAGCAATACGTCTCGTATATTCATAGCTAAGAGATAGAATGAATTGAGCTACAAAAATAAAGAATACAATCCACCAATTATCTAAGTATATAAATAATGAACTTGAACATATTGCAACAATTAAAATGCTAGCCCATTTCGGTAAGTTATATTTTATTAATTCCTTTTGTAAAACAGTTCTCATATATAATTCATGACAAGGTATCACAAATAATAAAGTAACGAGCATTTGCCATTTAAAGTAGACACCCGTTCGTGATAATTCTTTGATTAAAGATGCGTATGATAATTCTGATGAAATAAGTGAAAAAATTAATTGTATAATAATAAGTGCGACACTCGTTATTATACCCATGCCTATGGAAGTTAATAATCGTTTAGATGCAATGTCTCTTTGGTAAAAAACATAACTTATTCCAGCTATTAACATAATGCCAGTATATAAATACCAGTATTCTTGATGTTCTCCCCACATCACAAATAATATTGCGTGAAAGATGATGAAGCTTATAACAAACCAAATCAAAGCTTTAGAAACATTTTTCATTTTAATTAACCTTCTTGATCAACGATTTTGTATCGCTTATGATTGATAACTGTCTTTTCCGGTAAATCTAATTCATTAAAATTATCCATAATAGTTAAATCTACAATAACAGAGTTATCATTAATCTTCTCGACACGGCCTCTTAAACCGTCATAAAATTCTACTATATTACCTACTTCTGCAACAGTCATTACGAGTCCTCCCTTAAATCATAGCTAGATTATATTGTACTAAAATTTACTTGACAAATAAACTAATTTCTATGAAAAAGAAGTGAACTAAAAGAAAATTATAAAATGTCATTCATAAATGAGTAAAAGAGTGGAAATTTTTCTATAAATGATTCATAACTAGGGTAAGGGCATATAGAGAGACTTATTTAAGGAGAGAATGTTATGAAATTTATTAGCAACAATAATATTAATGATCCTTCCCTCAATTTAGCAATGGAAGAGTATGTTCTTAAAAATTTACCTTCTGAAGAAAGTTATTTTTTATTTTATATTAACAGACCTTCAATTATTGTTGGAAAGAATCAGAATACAATTGAAGAAGTTAATCAAGCGTATATTGATAAACATCAAATAGATGTAGTGAGACGTATTTCTGGTGGTGGGGCTGTTTATCATGATACTGGAAACTTAAATTTTAGCTTTATCACAGATGATGATGGCCATAGCTTTCATAATTTTAAAAAGTTTACGATGCCCATTGTACAGGCCTTACAATCAATGGGAGTTAATGCTGAAATGACTGGAAGGAATGATATACAAGTAGGGCAAGCTAAAATATCTGGAAATGCTATGGTTAAAGTAAAAAATAGAATGTTTAGTCATGGTACATTAATGCTGAATTGTGATTTAAATGAAGTTCAAAAGGCATTAAAAGTGAATCCAGCTAAAATTAAATCTAAAGGCGTTAAATCTGTTAGAAAAAGAGTTGCCAATATTGAGGAATTTCTAGAACAGCCAATAGATATAGAAGAATTCAAAAAAATTATTCTTAAAACTATTTTTGGTGAAAATGAAGTTGAAGAATATATATTAACAGAAGAAGATTGGAAAAATATTAAGCAATTAAGTGATGAAAAGTATCGTACGTGGGAATGGAACTATGGCAGCAATCCAAAATATAATATTGAGCGTGAAGAGAAATTTGAAAAAGGTTTTATTCAAATAAAATTAGATGTAAAAAAAGGAAGAATTGAACGGGCAAAACTATTTGGAGATTTCTTCGGCGAAGGAGATGTAACCGAACTTGAACATGCGTTAGTAGGTTGCTTACATGATTTTGAACATATAGAAGAGGCACTTCAAAATTATGATTTCTATCACTACTTTGGGGATATAGATAAGTATGAAATTATAAGATTGATGTCCTAAGTATGATAAAAAGGTCTATTCTCAACTTATTTTAAAGTAGGGAATAGACCTTTTATGATGAGTGACTCGAGTCTAATTTATTCACTTAAAAATGCCTCCAATTGTTTAAATTCGTTAGTATATTGAATAAAATCGTTCTCGTTTTTATTGATGAGCGCTTCGTCAATTAAGAGTTTAAGTTTAGCTTTTCTTGCATTTCTGAGTGCTTCTTCAATGACGAGTTCAACGCCTAAATCGTTCACTGTCATTACAAAATCTTCTAATGTAGTGTACTTGACCTCAGTATTGTGATTCATAAAGACCACGACCTTTCAATTATTTAATATACATGTATTATACTGATTTTAAATTTTGAAATCAATGAATATTCTGACATTTTAAAAGAAATATGTGTAAAAAGAAAATAAAAGTGGAACTTGAATTTATTTTAAGCTTGGATAAAATATTATTAGGTTATAGTTTTTTAGTTTTAATAACCATCTAAGTAATCGAATAAAGTGAGGTTTTTTAATGACACATTTACCCGAAACGATTTATGTTATACGAAAAGGTGATATGGTAATACGACCTAAATATGATGAATATCAGCAAACAAATGGTACTGAAATTATCAGATTTGATCAAACTCGCAAAGAAAGTCCATTTAAAGTACAGAGAATTATCGAAAGATCATGTAAATTTTATGGTAATAATTATATTAGTAAAAAAGCAGAAACGAATCGTATTACTGGAATCTCTAGTAAACCACCTATTTTACTTACGCCTCTTTTTCCTACTTACTTTTTTCCAACTCACTCAGACCGTCAAGAAGAAAATATATGGATTAATATGCATTATATTGAAAATGTTAAAGAACTTAAAAATCGTAAGAGTAAAATAATTTTTGCGAATGGTGATTCGTTAACGCTCAATGTATCATTTCATAGCTTGTGGCATCAATATACGAATGCAATCATCTATTATTACATGGTAGATAAGCAATCACGAATGAAATCTAACAACCCTGAACAACCCATTGACTATAATCAGTCTTCTCTAAATATTTTCGAGGCGCTCTCACGCTACTCCCTTTTTGAAGAAAATTAGCTTTTTTCCCAAACTATTGATTTTAAAAATTGATGACAGTGTTTCAATTTAAAATATGCGGGACGTTAATATTAAATAAGTGTAAATGTTCCGTATATTTTTTTAATATAACTCTTGAAAAATTCAACAAGATTGATATAATAATACTTGTGCTTGATAGAGACAGATTAATTATTATTTATCCGCAGTAGCTCAGTGGTAGAGCTATCGGCTGTTAACCGATCGGTCGTAGGTTCGAATCCTACCTGCGGAGCCATATGGAAACGTACTCAAGTTGGCTGAAGAGGCGCCCCTGCTAAGGGTGTAGGTCGCGAGAGCGGCGCGAGGGTTCGAATCCCTCCGTTTCCGTAAAATAGTAAAATTTAGTAAACTTTTGTTTTACTGAATTACGTTAGAACGTTGTTAAATCAACGTTCTTTTTTATTTTGGTAGAAATCTGTAAAAGTCTGTTTTAAATTAAAATGTCAACGAGACCGACAACATTTGAAATTTCACTTAAAGTTGTCGACTTAGTTGTCGGCTTATTCATCCAATCCTTAGAACGACGTTAGTTTAAAGTCTAAACTTTCATCTTCTTTATCTTTTAATTCTTCTAATAAATGACTATATACACGCCATGTAATTTCTATATTCGAGTGTCCTAATCTTTTACTTACATACTGAATACTAAAACCTTTAGCAAGTAACATAGACGCATGTGTGTGTCTTAATGAATGTAGTGTATAATGACTTAATAATTTGTTTATAGATAAAATATTTTTCATTGTAGTTGTTACTGCTTTATTGGTTATTAATGTAACTCCAGTATGAAATATATATCCATTTTCAAAATCAATAGTTCTAGAGTTGATAACTTTAAGAATGTGATTCATATCTGTCGATGTTATTTTTATTGTACGTTTAGCAGATTTGGTTTTAGTACCAGGTATGTCAACGGTATTATTATCTTTATGTAAGTGACTTCTTTTCAAATTTCTTATCTCACTGAAGCGTGCTCCAGTAGCAATCAACATGTAAATGAATAGATACGATAATTCATTTTTAGTTTTAGATTGTTGTTTTAATAATTTGTATTCTCTCAAACTCATAAATTTATCTTCTTCAAGTTTAGTTTTCTTTTTCTCATAAATTGGAGTATTCCAAGTAGGATCTTTATATATCAATTTTTCATTTAATGCGTCTTTAAAAGCTTGAGAAAAACAATTATTAAGTTTTCTTACACTTGCTTTTGTCCTTCCTTCTTTTCTACCACCAATAAATTTACCTTCAGCATATTCTTTTAACATTTCTCTGTATTGTAATTGTGATACGTCTTTTATTGATATTTTACCGAATTTTTCATCAAAAACATTTAAGGCATTATAATAGCGATTTAAAGTTGATTGAGTAACTTGATTTTCTTTATTAACTTTAATCCAGTTTTTAAAGTAATCTAAAAAAGATATGTCTGAGGAAATATTACCACCTTTAGTTAAATCTAAATATAATTCACTTTCAGCCTCTATAGCTGCTTTTTTGGTTTTAAAACCACGTTTTCTATATCTTTTATTATCATATTGGAAATCATACGACCATTTACCGTTCGCTTTTTTTACACTCATTCTAGTTGTTCCTCTCTAGTTGTTTATTCTTCTTGATGTTATTAAAATAGGGCGGAAATTCAACCGCCCTCAATACTTAATTATCTAAATGATCAATAGCATATTTCGCTTCAGATTCAGTAAATTTTTCACCGTCTGGAGATTTTAATATATCGTATATTGCATCATTAGACATATGCATATCTTTAGCATAAGATTTAGCTGTTTCTAGTGCATTCTTGTTATAATCAGCGTTCAGATGATTTATAGCAAATTTTGCATCTTCTTTAGTAAACTTTTCAACGACTTCTGATGTTAATATGTCATATATTTTTTCTTTAGACATATTTAAATCATCAGAGTAAGATTTGGCAGTTTCTAAAGCAGCTTTCTGTAATCGTGTAGCAGATTCTTCTTCTTTTGCGCCTTTAGTTACGTCATCAAACCATTCTTGATATTTTCCATTTGTTTCTTTAACAGAGGCTTTATGATTCTCTTCGTCTTTATCATTTACAGAAGTACTGTTTGTATTTTCTGTTTCATTATATGTCTTTACGATAGGTTGTGTTTCATGATTATTTGTTTTGAGGTTGCCAATATAAGTTGTACTAGATAACGCTATAACCACTATTGCCACTGTTACGATAGTCTTTGCAATGGATGGCCATTTACTAAATCGCCACATTACAAATAAACCTAGTGGGAAAATAAATATTAAAGTTAAAACAATAAACCATTCTTGTTTGTACCATGATGTTGATTCTTGTTGCATAAAAATATCCTCCTAAGTATCTATTCGATTAAAATTCATTTTTTTGATTTGAAATATATTAAGAAAAGGTAAATTAGAATATTTAATAGAGTAGAAATAAAGGTTTAGAAAAATAAAAGTAGTTGGAAGTTTGAAAAACTCACTTAATTTAAGAAGGGTATTGCAGTCGTGGGAGATAACTGCATGTTCTATTTGATTTAAAGGGATTAATGAAGTTAATTCATTGCTTTTTGAATAATAAGAATCAGATGTTTCTCTAATGTAAGCAGACGATGATAAGCATTCATTAATATATAAATCATTACCCGAGATTAAACATTCTAATTTATTAGGCATCTCTATATATTTAACATTAATATCATCAATCAGCTCCTTATATTGATGCATAATTCTCACTCCTTATTTAGTTTTAGAAATTGTATATTGATTTTTTATATATAACATCAACTCCTATATAAAAGTTTAAATTATGCATAATTTTTATATAAAAAAGAGAACGCACTTATACTAATGGTTAATTTATTAGTAAGTTAGCGTTCTCTTTATTTATCGCTATTTCTTTTGCTTTTTATGTATTCAATGAAATTTATGATTTCTCTCATTTCATCTTCAGTAACATCAGGTGTAATATGTGCAGCAATTTGATTTTTGGATACTACAAAATTTTCTTCTGTTAATTCTGATTTTGGAACGTTAAAATAATCTGCTAATGTTTGTATTCTTTTAATTCTAGGATACTTTACTTCTTTAATCCAATTGGAAATTGTTGGTTGAGTAACTCCAATAGCTTCTGCTAACTCTTTTTGGTCCACATTTTTATTTCTCATTAATCGTTGAAGATTTTCAGAAAAAATTTTTCTAGCACTTTTAGTACCCATAGTAAAACTCCTTAATATTACTTAATGTAATATTAAGTTATCATATGTTATTAATTGTGACAACACTTTTGTTAACATTTTGATAAAATAAATTACATTTTGAGTTGACAACCACATAAAAGTAATATAAAGTTATGTACATCAAAAGGAGGTGGTTAAAATGCCAGAGCAACTATCAATTAAAAAATGGAGAGTTATGAATGATATGCTTCAACAAGATGTTGCTGATAAATTAGGCGTATCAAGAAAAACTGTTGGGGAGTGGGAGAAAGAAGGTGCTAATATAAGTAATGTTACTATATACGCTTTAGCTAAATTATTTAACGTAGAGATAGACCAGATCAAAATATAGATATTTTTTTAATATCTATATAACTTTATATTACTTTTAAAGGTGGTGTTAAAATGCTGCAAACTTTAAATATTACTGTTCCAGTACCAGACACACATGTGATTATTACTAAGCTTGAATATGAAAAGTTAAAAGATAATCAACCAATGAACATGACATTAAAAGAAGTAGCAGAATATTGTCAACAAACAAAAGGTTGGATAGTCAAAAATATCATTCAAGATAATTATTTCAGAAGAAAAATAGAGCCGTTTTCACAGTTTGTTAATGAAGATGGAAAAGGAAAATATTTATTTCATAGAGAGAAAATGAAGAAGTTTTTAAATGATTATGATGAAGAAATAAAAGCGAGAACTCGTTAAACATCAATAAAGTATACCTAATCACAATGAGATTAGGAATACTTGTTTAAAATAGTCTTTTTAAGAGGTTGAATAATTTAAATTTATTTTTCTTCAGCTGGTACAAGAGCTATTGAATCAACGAATTCATACTTTAATATTACATCATTCAAGTGATAATTTTGATTTCCAATAATTAATACAGGATTAACTAAAAAGAAATAGTCATCCTTATTTTCAATTTCTTTGAAAAATTTGTTGATTTAAATCTTATTACCTCATTCAGTGTAGATGGATCTAATGGTTTTCCAATGTAAGTAACTCCATTAACAGTAACAAGTATCTCTGATTTAGTTTCTGAAGCAAAATTTAGATATTTAAGAATAAAATTTTTGTTCACATTAACACTCCTTCTTGTCGCATTAGCGATAAGGCAATTATACATGGGCAATGTAAATTTATTGTGAAGATTAAAAGTAAATTCTTTAAAGGAGGTGAGGGTATCATGAGCAAATCATTTATTTCATTCGTCATTGCTAATTTGGTTTTTGTAACCATGTCAATTTTATTAGCACTGATTGGATTATATTTCACAACTGCTATTGGTACTGCTGCACTACTATCTATCATAACTTTTCTTTTATATGATAATTATTTCTTTCAAGAAATAAAAAAGACCGTTAAGCACGGCAATGCTTAACAGTCTAATAAAACAAAAAACCAACTAAATTATAACAACATTGGAGGATTGCAACAATGACTATAGAAGAATTTATAAACAGTATTAACAGAGTTAAAGAAATGATATTTGAAAAAGATAATGAGAAAACAACAGAAATCAAATAGCATGGAAATTAAATTATTTGAACACCAAGAAAAAGCACTAGAACAAACTGAGCAATTTAATAGAGTAGCGTATTACTTAGATATGGGATTAGGTAAAACCTTTGTTGGCTCAGAAAAGTTGTGGGAATTAAATACCCCCTATAATTTAGTGATTTGCCAAAAATCTAAACTAGAGGATTGGTATCAACATTTTAAAAAGTATTATTCAGATGATTATAAAGTGATTTTATTTGATAGAGAAAAGCTCGAGTATATAGAAGAAAATTCAATTTTAATTATTAACTATGAAAAAGCAATCGTGAGACCTGAACTCAAAAAGATACGTAATTTCACATTACTTTTAGATGAGTCTCAATATATTAAAAATCCTAAATCACAACGCACTAAATTAATTATGAATGAACTAAAACCAAATAACGTTATTCTTTTAAGTGGTACTCCGATTGATGGTAAATATGAAGAATTACTTACTCAAATTAATTTATTAGGTTGGAAGATAAAAGAGAAGATGTTTCTATCTCACTATACATATAGAGAGTGGGACGAAAAAGAACTGAAATATAAAATTATCGGCTACAAAAATATAGATAGATTAAAGCGAAAATTAAGAAATTACGGTTGTGTTTTTATGAAAACAGAAGAGGTTTTTGATTTACCAAAACAAACTAATATTTTCTTAAAACCAAAAAAGACTAAAGCATATGATGAATTTATTCGTGAAGGCATTGTTGAATTAGAAGATAGAACGCTTATCGCAGAAACAGTGTCAGTAGGAACTATGAACGCTAGATTGTTATGTACTGCATTTAACCAAAATAAGTTATCAATGTTGAAAGATTTATTAGAAAGCACTGAAGATAGGTTGATTATTTTCTATCAATATAATTTAGAAAAAGAAGCTATTGGTAACTTAGCTAAAGAGTTAAACAAACCAATATCTTATATTAATGGTGATTTAGTTGATAAAAACGCCTATGAGAATAAAAAGAACAGCATAACGTTAGTCCAATATCAAAGTGGTAGTTTTGGACATAATTTACAAAAAGCCAACAAAATAATCTTTTTTGGATTACCAAACAGAGTTTCTTTCTTTGAACAAAGTCGAAAAAGGACACATAGAATTGGACAAGAGAGACCGTGTTTTTATTATTATATGCTAACGCTAGGCACGTACGAATGGAAGAATTATCAAACTTTAGTAGACGGTAAAGATTACAACGATGAACTATTTAAGGAGGAATGAGAATGATTGAAAATCTTAATTTAAGATATACCGAAGATATTTTTAATAATACAAATTGGATTAATAAAGACGGTGAAATTTTAGATCCTATCTCAATGGAGGAAGGACACATACAAAATACATTGCGTCTTTTATATAGAAACCGTGATCAACTTTGGTTAGGTTGTAGAGATTTTACATTAATAGATGTATATCTAAATGGTGAAGACTTCTTTCAAAAAGTTATACGCAAATCTACTTTATGGAAATCATTAATTAAAGCATTAAATAAACCTTCTACATCATTTAACTTTGATTATGAAGGTGGTTCCATTGACTAAAACATATAAGAATGAAGCAGCGTTTCAAAATGATGTCATGCAATTTTTAAAGCATAATCCTAATGCGTTTGCAGTTAAATATTGGGCAGGTAATAAGTTTACAGTAAATGGTATTCCTGATGTACTGGCTTGTATTAATGGTGTATTTCATGGCATAGAACTTAAAACAAATACTGGTGTTGTGAGAGGTATTCAAAAAGAGAGAATGAAACAAATCAAGTTAGCAGGTGGAGAAGCTTATGTTTTACGTCCGAAAGATTTTGAAGAATGGAAAAGGACGTGGTTTTAATGCAATTCAGTTATTCAAGAGTTGATTTGTTTAAACGTTGTCCATATCACTTCAAATTACGATATATAGATAGGCTTACAGAATTACCAAACTATGAAGCTAATAGTCCACTTATTGTTGGTCATGCACTTCACACCGGAATTGAAAAAGGTAAAAAAGCCATGCTGAAAGAGTTTTATAACGCTTTTCCACTAGTGACTAATGATGTGATTAATGAAGCCATTAAGTTAGAACATAATTTAGAAAAAGCTGAAGAATGGTTAAGTGATTTTAATAACAGCTTTAGCTTCACTGGTGGTTATGAATTTATACATGAGTATGAAATAAATAAACCTGAATTTATTGGTTTTGTCGATTTAATCGTAAAAAGAAAAGGTACGAATGATATTGCAATCATTGACTTTAAATACAGTAATGCGATTGAAAAATATAAAGAATCACCTCAATTACAAATATATAAGTACTATCTTGAACAAGAGGGATATAACGTTATAGCAATGGGTTATTTATTCTTACCTAAAACAAGCATTAGACAAAAGAAAGATGAAGACTTAATACAATTTAGAAAAAGATTAAATGTAACTATGAGAAAGCTTAAAACTACATGTTTAAAAATAGAACCTCAAGAAATGGAAATTATCTACTTCTTAAATCAATGTAGAGAAATTAAAGAAGCTATTCAAGAAAAAACTTTTAACTGGATTAAAAACCCTAACGATGAATGTTTTGCATGTAATCCTAGATTTGCACCAGAGTATTTAGAACAACTAAGAGATGATAAAGGAGAATTAATAATGACATTACCTAAAAATATAAGACGAGAAAAGAAAATTGATGAACGACCTGACTTTTGGATATACGGAGATTCATATGTAGGAAAATCAACATTTGTAGATCAATTTGACGATTTGCTATTTTTAAACACTGACGGAAACACAGATAATACTACATCGCCAGTTATTAATATTAAAGATGAAGTAGTAAAAGAGGGACGCATTACTAAACGTACATTTGCATGGGAACAATTTTTAAATGTAGTAAGTGAACTAGAAACAGATAAAGATAGTGGTTTTAAAGCAATAGCTATTGATTTATTTGAAGATTTAAGAGAACACTGTCGTATTTATGTATTCGATAAGAACGGGTGGGAACACGAGTCTGACGGTGGATATGGTAAAGGTTGGGCAATGGTTAAAACAGAATTTAACAATGCTATCAAACGACTTAAAAATTTAGGTTACCAAATTATTTATATCAGTAAAGAAGTTAAATCAGAAACAACTCTAAAAGGTGGGGCAGTACGTACAAACTTTATACCTAATATTGATGATAAAACTGCCAACTTTACAACAGGCACAGTAGACTTAACAATACGTGCATTTATGAATAGTGACGGTGTAAGACTACTTCAACTATCTAAACAACGCAATGTGTTCGGTGGTGGTCGATTTAACTTCTTAAATGATACATGTGAATTAAGTAAAGATGAATTTATTCAAGAATTAATAAATGCTCAAAAAGCATCACATGCAAAAATCACTGCTAAAACTAAACCAATAAAAGAAGAAATTAAAGAAGATAAATCAGTAAAACAAACTATTAAAGAAGATACTAAAATTACTGAAGAAGTACCACCAGGCGAAACAATTACCGATAAAGAAGAAGTGATTGAAGAGCCTAAAAGAAAAGCAAGAAAAAGAAAATCATCAACTAAAGAAGCAGTAGAAGAAGCTAAAGCTGAAGAAAAAGAAGAAACATTAGATGAAAAACCAAAACGTACTCGTAGAAGTAGACGTAAAAAAACTGAATAATAAATTGGAGTGATTGAAATGAAAAAGGAATTAAACACAACTGAACAACATTTTGCAACAACTAGAAGTGAAGCAGAACGAATTATTGAACAAGCTAGAGATGAAGAAAAAAGTAACTTAACATCACAAAAAATTGATAGTAAAACCAACAAATACGGTGAATATTTTGTAGTTACACTCAAATTTACTTACAACACACCCAAAGACATTATGGCTTACGAATAATATTTATACAAACTCAAAAAGAATAACAACTAGAAGAGGAATGATTTAACTATGACTGAAACAATTAACTGGGATAAATTTGATAAACAAGTAGATAGTGAAGAAATTAAAAGTGCAGTGGAAGATGCTAAAAAGAATGATTTTCCTGATATTCCTGATGGCGAATATGAAGTAGCTCTAGAAGATATGGTACTTAAAACAAGTAAAAATGGCGATCCAATGTTAACAATTACATTTGTAATTTTAGAAGGGGAATTCGCAGATAATAAGATTTGGTATAACGGTGTAATGCAACCAAAGAATGAAAAGGCAATCGGTTTCCAAGTACATAAAAACAATGTGTTATTACGTAGTTTACTTGATTTAGCTGAAGACGATGAGAGTAGAGTATTTTTTAAAGGTTTCAAACAATACAATGATTTAGTACTAGATTTAGCTGAAGAACTTGTCGAAGCAGAATTTGCACTAGAAATTACTACAGATAAAAAAGGATATCAACAATATAAAATAACTGAAGTTTTTGACGTAGAGTAATCAAAATGAAATAGCCCGATTAACGTCGGGCTTTCTCTATAAAAGGAGCGTGATTACAATACTATTTTATGATTTTGAAGTATTTAAATACGATTGGTTAGTTGTGATTATTGATTCAGAAACTAAAGAAACACATGTGATTATTAACGATAAAGAAGAATTAGAACAGTTTTATAAAATTCATAAAGGCGATTTTTGGATTGGTTACAATAGCAGGGATTATGATCAATGGATATTAAAAGGTATATTATCCGGTTTTAATCCTAAAGAAATAAACGATTTTATAATTGTACAAAAGAAAAAAGGTTGGGAATTCTCACGACTGTTACACAAAATTAAATTGCTAAATTATGATGTTCAAACTAGTTTTCATTCCCTTAAACAATTAGAGGGGTTTATGGGCAATGATATTAGAGAAACAACAGTTAACTTTAATATTAGAAAGAAACTTACGCATGAACAGTTAAATGAAGTTGTTAAATATTGTAAACACGATGTACAGCAAACTATTCAAGTTTTTATGAAACGTTTTGAAGAATTCCAATCACATGTTGCTTTAATACAAACTTTTGATTTACCGATGAAAAATATTAGTAAAACAAAAGCTCAATTAAGTGCAATAATACTAGATGCTAAACAACCAAAAGTGAATCGTGATGATGAAATGGAATTCTCAATTCCTAATAACTTGAAAATAAATAAGTATAGAGAAGTCGTTACATTTTATGAAACTACAAGAGATTATGATAAATCACTAAAAACAACTATTGCTGGAGTGACTCATGAATTTGCATGGGGAGGATTACATGGCGCAAGAAAGAATTACTTTGCAAATGGTTATTTTTTAAATGTAGATGTAGCTTCATATTATCCTGCTCTAATGATTGAATACGACTACTTGAGTAGAAATGTACCTAATAAGAAAAAGTACCGTCAAATACGAGATAAACGCCTAGAATTGAAAGCTAAAAAAGATAAAAGACAAGCACCTTTTAAAATCGTACTTAATAGCACTTATGGTGCGATGAAAGATAAATATAACGGGTTGTATGATCCAAGACAAGCGAATAATGTTTGTATCGCAGGAATGCTATTGCTATTAGATTTAATAGAAAAATTAGAGGCACACTGTGAAATTATTCAAAGTAATACAGACGGTATTTTAATTAAAATGAGTAGTTTAAATGACTTTGATTTAATTGATGATATTTGTTTTGAGTGGGAAGAACGCACACACATGGAACTTGAATTTGACCATTTCACACATGTTATTCAGAAAGATGTAAATAACTATATTTTGGTTAACGATAGAAAAAATATTTATAAATCAAAAGGAACTTATGTTAAGAAACTAAATGACCTAGACAATGATTTACCAATAGTTAATAAAGCAGTTGTGAATTACTTTATTAAAAACATACCCGTTGAGAAAACTATTCGTGAATGTGATGAACTTATTCAATTTCAAAAGATAGTTAAAGTGAGTGGGAAATACAAACACGCTTTGTATGGTCATAAAGTGATGAATGAAAGAGTATTTAGAGTGTTTGCTTCTAAAGATAGCAGCGATAAAGCATTGATGAAAGTTAAAAATGATAAACCTGAGAAGATTGGTTATACACCTAATAAATGTTTTATTGATAACAAAAATATTGCTCAGAAAAAAACACCCCCTCATTTAGATAAAGAATGGTATATTGCAATTGCTAAGAAGCGTATTAATGACTTCAAAGGTGAACAGTTTGGCCAACTACAATTAAGTATTTAGGATTAATTTAAATTAATAAACATAAGTCACTAAAACGAGATAATGTTAATCACCCAATGCATTACAATAACGGAAAACCATAAGTGATATATTTTATTGATCAAGTAACTATAAATTATAAAAGCTCATTAGCGTATTATATCGGCAATGTTATTAAGTACGTGAGTAGAGCTACTTTAAAAAATAGTGTGGAAGATTTAAAGAAAACAAAATGGTATTTAGAACGTGCCATTGACAAACGGAAGTGATGTAAAAATGGAATTTAAATTATTAGATAAATATGGAAAAGAAGTAGTCATAGTAAAACGAATAAATCTACATTCATATTCATTAAAAGGGATTAAAGATACACCATTTAGCAATTTAATCATGTTCATTAATCCATGTGAAATACCTGAATATAAAAAACGGTTTAATTTATTTACTCAATTTGAATATGATAGAAAAGTTTGTTCAAAAACAAAATTTGATTATACAGTATTAGATTTGTTAATTAGTGCAAACTTTAACCTTAATAAATTTAATACAGGTAATTTAGATGAAGATGATAAAAGTGATTCAATTGGTAAACATCAATTATCTATGGCAATAGAATTTATTTCTAAAGGCTTAGATTTGAATTCACCAATTGAATTTCATAAGTAGCAGTAAATTATTTGTGTTGTGAATGATATGACTCGTACTTATGTTGGGTAATTAATGATTCGATATTTTTTATAACAATGTCAGATAAACGTTTCATATCTTCTATAGTAAGATTTTCATGTCTTTGATAAGGGTGAGCACCATCATTACCAATCCACGCAATTAAATCAGAAAGCCACTGTGCTTGGGGGAAATTAAGCAATTTAATTCTTTCTGGAAAAGTTTTCTTCTGTAAAGAATTTTCAGTTTTATTTTCAAATTCAATTAAATAATCCCAAACTAGTTGTTCAATAGCTTTTCTATAACCTAATTTTAATAAATAATTTAGATTATGTTTTTCTGCAATATTTAATTGTGAAATGATTTTAATAAATTCTGGTGAATGTTCTTTTAAATTTTGAGAATACCTTTCATCTGAACTCTTATATGAGATATCAACTGGTTCTGAATTATAAATTAAGTTGAAAGGATTTCTATCTTGTTTTTTGTATTGCATTAAAAAATGTTGTTTACATTCATTACAAATAAATATAACTGAAAATAAATCATTATTTTTTTCTAAACCTGAAGATGATTTAACAAAAGGTGTTTGAACTTGTTCGCAATAAGGACATGATTTTGGCAATTTAATATCAATTTTAATTCCTTCAGTTGTAACCTGATTATTAACAGTGATTGGTAATGATAATGTATATTTAGACAAAATTATGCACCTCTCAAATATTAGTAAAAATATTATATCAATTTATAAATATAAGGAGAATGAAAATGAACCAATTAATTAAAAATGTAGAACAATGGAGTATTGACAAAGGTTTAAATAATGGCAATTCAGATAGACAGGCTTTGAAATTTTATGAGGAAGCGGGTGAAGTTGCTGCAGCATTATCACGTAATGATAAAGAAGCCTTAAAAGACGGTATAGGCGATACTGTAGTGACATTAATTATTCTAGCCCAACAACATAATATGAGTTTAGAAGAATGTTTACAGTGCGCCTATGAAGAAATTAAAGGTCGTACTGGTAAGATGATAAACGGAACTTTTGTTAAAGATGAAGATTTGAAGTAATAACGGTGTAAAGTTTTTCAATCTATATCGATAGCTTCGAGCTTTTTAATGTCTTTAGTATAAATTAAAGTTTGCTTTGTAGTTAAGTTTCTAATTGGGTAAATAACTATGAATTCACTGCTTTCTGAGACGATATCAATACCTGGATAAATTTTTCCATCTTCTGTAACTAATAAGGTACTTTTATCATTTTCAAAATTTTTTCTTACAATATCTCTAATAGTAGTACTCATTAGTAAGGTCACTTCCTTTAAATAAATTATATACATTATATCAGAAAACAAAATAATAAAGGAGTAAAAATATGACAGAATTAATATTAATTGTATCGACATTAATTTGTGTAATAAGTTTTTATCAATTTTTGAATACAATGAACAACATCATAGCATATATTTATGTGATTATTTTAATAGTTTCTTTAGCAATTACAGTTTCATTTGCAATTGGTTATAACTATTTAGAATTATTACTTACATTCCTATTTGCACTCGTTTTTATCACAATTGGATATATTAATAAGCGAGTGAAAACCATAAATAAAAAGTGAACAAATTTAATTAATATCCATGAAATTTAAGGCTAGTGTTAAAACTAGCCTTATTTTAGAAAGAAGGTTTATCAATATATGAGTAAAGACGAAACTTATCAAACTAATTATGACTACACAGAACAATTTAAAGAACTTCATAATACTTTAGATCATCAATTAACTATTGATGAAACTAATGAATTATTAATGTTTTATCAAAAAGTATTGGATAGAGTTGAAAAAGAGACTGACATAGTACTTGATAAGATTTTAGACCCCAAAACAACTTAGAAATGACATTCATGAAAGGAGGTTTACTCATGTATAAAGGTTATTTAAAGTCGAGTGGCAAGCGTACTATTACAACTTTTAAAGATAATAAAGATGTGTTATTAGACTATAAACAAGCTAGAGCATTAAAAAGTTTTGTTGGTGTGTTAGATGAAGATTACATTATGGTTGATGTTGATGATATGAATGAAGCACAGTTATTACTTAATATCATTGAAGATGAACAAATTAAATGTAATATTCTAGAAACTGACAATGGTATGCATTTTTATTTCAAAGGTTATAACATGACCAATAATAAAACTAAGAATTTTTCAGCTATTGGTATTATGTGCGATTATAAGTTAGGAATTAAAAACAGTTGCGACCCTTTAAAAATTAATGGAGAGTTTAGAAAATGGCTTAAACGTGTTGATGAAACTGAAATTGATGAGTTGCCAAAATGGTTAGAAGCGTCATTTAAAACAGATCCAGGTTTCACTGAACTTGCAGAGGGTGACGGACGAAACCAAACATTATTTAATTACATTCTTAAATTACAACAAATAGCGATGAGTAAGGAGGAAATACGAAATACAATAAGGTTAATTAATAAACATGTGCTATTTGAACCTATATCTGATAAAGAATTGGATATTGTTTTACGTGATGACGCTTTTTTAAAAGAATCTTTTTTTATTAATGGTAAATTCCAACATGATTTATTCGCTAAATACCTTATTAATGAGTATCACATTATTAGAATAGCAGATATTTTGCACATTTATATTGACGGTTATTATTCTGATAAACAAGACGATATAGAAAGATTAATGATTAAACATATTCCTGGTTTAAAAAAGATACAACGACAAGAAACGCTATCTTATTTACAGCTACAGACTGAACAAAAAGAATTATCACCAGTGAATTATTTAACACTTGCAAATGGAATATATGATTTAAATACTAATTCGATGCAACCATTCACACCTGAAATAATTGTGAAAAATAAAATACCCGTTCCATATATTGAAAATAGCTATCATGAAATCACTGATAAAACATTTAATAAGTTAGCAGTAAATGACCATGAATTAAGAAATTTATTTGAAGAGATTTTAGGTTACACATTATTTAGACGTAATGAATATGGTAAGTTTTTCATATTAACGGGTGGTGGAAGTAATGGTAAATCATCATTCTTGAAGATTTTACGTGCATTAGTCGGCGATACCAATACATCAAGCGTCGCACTTAAAGATTTAAACGGCCGTTTTAAAACAGCAGAATTATTCGGTAAGTTAGTCAATCTAGGCGATGATATTGGAAAAGGTTTTATTAAAGATAGTGCAGAACTGAAAAATCTAGCTACAGGTGAAACATTAGTTGTTGAGCGTAAGGGAAAAGACCCTTTTGATTTACGTAACTATTCAAAGCTTATTTTTAGTGCGAATGAAGTACCAAGAATTGATGATAAAACAGACGGTTTAAATCGACGTTTAATGATTGTACCTTTTAAAGCTAAATTCACGAATAAAGACGATGATTACGACCCATTCATTATTGATAAGTTACTAAGTCCTGATTCATTACAGTATTGTTTAGTCATGGCTATAAGAGGATTAAAACGATTGTTAAAAAATAATCGCTTCACCAAACCTAAATCTGTAACTGCAGAAATAGAAGCATACAAAGAAAGAAACAATCCTGTTTTAGCATTTCTTAATAATGAAGAACCTAAACTAGAGAATGAATCGACTAAAGATATCTATACACAATATAGTGAATACTGTGTTGAATATGGATACAAGTCTGTGAGTAGAGCAGTTTTTACTAAAGAGGTATGTCGTTTAAAAAAAGTAGAATCAAAACAAATTAGAGTGAATGGTATAAGAGAACATATATATGTCTTATGTACATAAGACAAAATTTAATATAATAAGACACACATAAGACACCTTCAAAGCCTTATTCATCAACAGTTAAATCTATATTTTCATAAAGTGTCTTATGTGTCTTATGTGTTTTTAACTTCTTATATAAAAAAGACTACTATATATAATAATATATATAAAAGAAAAATATTAATACATAAGACAGACAAATGGCCTTGAAATTTGACTCAAAGCCTTGATAATAAAGGATTTGCTGGGTGTCTTTTTACTCAGAAAATTGTCTTATGACATAAGACAAATACCAGATTTTAGTGTATTATTACACTGTATAAAATAAAGAGGTGCTTTTAATGTTAGATTTGTTAATGTCGTATCTATTAAGTAAAAATAAAGTTTTAAAACGGATAAAAAGTTTAATGCAGTGTGATGTTGTAGACATTAACGAACTTGCATTAAATAGACAGATATTAAGTGATATTAATTATGTGATTGAATGGTTGAGAGAGGGACACGAGCCTAATAATTATAATGCGATAGATAAACGTCAATGCTATTTAGTTAATCCTGAAACAATTGAAAAGATGATTGATCAGTCAATGTACCAAAAACAGAGTGAAGATGAATACAGTGATTTTATTCACGATGTTAATCATCAATCTTACTACGCTTTAATGAAATTAACTAAGCAAGAGCTAGATGTTTTCTTAATGCACAAGTGTGAACAGTTAAGTTTAAATGATGTAGCAGGATTATTAAGCATTAGTAAAAGTGCTGCACAAAGTTATTTAAAGAGAGCAGTTAATAAAATTAATAGTGAGATGCAGTGTAATTTGTTTTTATAAATTTTTGCTATACGAATGATACATTAGTGAGATAGTTTTAACGACGACTATCTCAAGCTGTTGTGATTCTCATGGTATGTTCCTCCTTTGAAAAGTTATTTTATCTTACACGAAGAGCGTCCGATAGAACAATCGGGCGTTCTAAAATTTAAATAAATAGTGTAGTATATAATATAACTATAAATAAAGAGAGGTTATATAATATGTTGACTTTAAGCAAAGTAATAGAACCAGGTGATTGGTTAACTTTTTTTGGAACATTAGTAGGTGCATTAATAGGTTCATTAATAGCTGGAGGAATCGCTATATACGTAGCTCATCGTCAGAATAAACAACAAAACGACTACATTGAAAAGCAGAATGAGTTAGATGAAAGAGTTAAAGAATACGAATTACTTTACAAACATATTGTAAAATTAAATGATGATATAAATCAAAAACAAGATAAATTAATATATACTTTAAACAATTTAGCATTAGAAACAGATAGTTTAAAACGGTATCAATACTTATTGAATATTTCTTATGATATCGGTTATCTAAATAATACTACTAAAGTTAAAGTTGAATCTATAAAAGATATAATGAATAAAATGAATGCTAGTACTAGTTTATTAGATGCAAATACTTATATGAGTAAATTGCAAAGTGCTAGAGAGTACACAAATAATGAAACAGAAACTGACATAAATATTACTGATGAAAGTGTTGAAATTTTAAGTGAGAAGATTAATGAAATAGGTAACGCTAAAAATATATTCGTAGAGAATTTATATAAGTCTTTATCTCAACAATTAAAACAAACCTATAAATAAAAATAATACCCATACAAAAATATACCCATCAGATTTTTTATACCGTGTATAAAATAGTCTGGTGGTTTTTTGTATACCCTAGAAAAAATAGAGGTGGGTTAGTTTATAGATATTAAAAAGCTATAGTAAAAATTATACTGAATAAACAATACGATAAATAAACATTGGTTTTAAAAATTTATCCAGTAAATTTTGTTAGGATAAATTAATTTTAGATATTGATCATGAAGAATTGATTTAGTAAATAATTATATAAACTTAAATACTTGAGGTGGTTAAACAATGTTGGAGTTAGATACTAAGGATAAACGTAATAAGTTCTATCATAGCACTGATTGGAATCAATTAAGAATGAAAGCTTATTTACGTGACAATCGTGAATGTCAACATTGTAAGCAAGAAGGTAAAGTAGTTAAAGGGCAGAACGTACATCATATACAACCTATTGACCTTAGACCTGATTTAGCTTTGAGCATTGATAACTTAATTACTTTATGTATTGATTGTCATAATAAGGTTCATGGTCGTGTGTATGGTGGAAGTCGTAAGCAATGGAATGATGAACAATGGTAAGTGATATACATAGATGTGTATGACGTCTTAGATATATAGATTATATAGTTAACTTGTATGATTGATTGTTGAAATGAATTTTAAAATTTATTTTTTAATTTTCATTTTTTTCGTTTTTAGTTAAGTGATAGACACATACACTTTAATAGTTTTATTTATACATATAATTTAAATTAATTTTATTTTTATAATTAAAATTAAGACTGTCCCAATCCCCCCCGGAGTGAGTGATTTAATATTTTATTTTTTCTCTTGAGCGGGTGCGGGGTCGTTTTTGTCGAATGTAAGAGTAATTTTACAATTTTAAGGAGGTGCCAAAATGCCGGTTTCTACTAAAAAAATTCGTGAGAGTATGTTAGCTAGAGTTGATGATACCGATTTTTTGGTAATTGAGAAGATTGAGAGATACATTGCACTTGTTAAGAAATACAGGCAACTGATTACTGCAATTAATAAAGAAGGTTTAACAATTAATGTAAATAATTCATCTCAGCATTACATAAAAACACACCCCAGTATGTCTGATATTATTAAGATAAATAAAGAACTGTTAATGTTGGAAGATGCAATTTTCAAACGCTCAAAATTTAAAAAAGAATCTAGTAACGACAAACCTAAAACGTTATCTTTGAGGGATAGAGTTGCTAGTAGTAAATAAGTACGTTACTGATTATATTAATCAATACAAGCAAGGGAAGATACTTTTTAATGAGGAGCGTAAACAACTTGTAGACTATTTGGAAGACTTTATTTTTCCAAGAAATGATTTATATTTTAATGATGAACAAATTGAAAATCTTATTAATTTTGCTAAAGAATTTTACTTTGAATTAGATGATTTTCAGAAATTCTTAAGTGCTTTCTTATTTCTTTATTATAAAGAAGATAACGATATTTTTTATGACCAATTTTTTATTATGGGTGGTCGTGGGGTAGGTAAAAATGGACTTGTATCTGTTTGGTCTCATTTTTTCTTAAGTGATTATAACCCAGTTGATGAATATGATATTTCTATTGTAGCTAATACTGAAAAACAAGCTAAAACATCATTTATGGAGATATATAACTGCATAGAACGTAATAATTTAGATGACTATTTCAGAAGAAACTTAAAAGAAATTACAGGAAAAGCGACCAATAGTAAGTTGCAATATCATACTTCAGCACCTAGTAGCAAAGATGGTTTGAAAGACGGTATGGTTATTTATGATGAAATTCATAGAATGGAAAGTTATGACATTATTAATGTTTTTGGTTCAGGATTAGGTAAGAAAGACAATCCACGAGAAATTTTTATTGGTTCAAACGGACATGTTCGTGGTGGTGTGATTGATGACATGTTAGATAGAGCAAATAAGATTTTAAAAGGCGAAGTGTTAGACGATCATATGTTTTGTTTCTTATGTAAGATAGATGATGTTAAAGAAGCAGACGATCCTTATTCATGGGAAAAAGCAAACCCTCAATTTTCTAAACCGATGACACCATACGCTAAAAATTTATATAAACGTGTAATTAAAGAACATCAAAAGCTAGACAATAATCTAAAATACCGTGCTGAATTCATGGCCAAAAGAATGAATTTACCTGAAACAGACTTAACTGAATCAGTAGCAACTGCAGATGAAGTATATAAAACAAATAAAGAAATTCCTGACCTCCTACATAAAACGTGTGTAGGAGGTTTAGATTTCGGTTCTGTTCGTGACTTTACTGCTGTTGGTTTACTTTTTCGGGAGGGCGATGATTACTATTGGAAAACACATTCATTTGCTAGAAAAGATTATTTAGAAAAAGCAAAGTTAAAACCCCCAATTCACGAGTGGGCAGATAAAGGGCTATTAACAATTGTTGATGAACCTACTATTGACCCAAGACATGTAGTGAACTGGTTTGTCGAGATGAGAGAAATATACAACATTGAAATTATAGTTGCTGATATGTACAAGTTAGACATTATTAGGCCACTGTTAGAAGCAGAAGGTTTTAATGTACATTCAATCAGAAAACCTTCAGCAATTCATGGATTACTAGCACCACGAGTTGAATCGCTATTCGCTAATAATAATTTGTATTGGGGTAAAAATCCTTTAATGAATTGGTACACGTTTAATGTTTATAAAAATGTAACGAAAGACGGTAATGTTCAATATCTAAAAAAAGATGAACATAGACGTAAAACAGACGGTTTTCAAGCTATGATACATGCTTTGTATAAAGCTTCTGAAGTATTAACAGATGATGTTGATTTCTTTTTAGACGAACTTCATTTTTAGAAAGGAGGTAATACAATGGGATTGTTATATGACTTATTTAAATCAAATCGTAAAACTGCTGAAGAATTAGGTTTTTCAATTGCATCTGTCAGTAATAAAGCACATATGAAAAGGTTAGCCATTAATAGTTGTATAGAGCTTATATCAAAGACAATTAGTCAAGTCGAATTCAAAGTTAAGGATAAGAATAAATACACTAAAAACTCAATGTATTACAAATTGAATGTAAAACCTAACGTGAATGAATCGGCCACTCAATTTTGGCAAAAGGCAGTCTATAAACTTATATATGATAATGAATTACTTATTATTCAAAATGACATTGAAGATTTGCTAATAGCTGATGATTTTAATGTGAATGAGTATGCTCATGTTTCAAATATTTATGAGCATGTGAGAATTGGTAACTTTGAATATGCAAGAACATTTAAATCTGATGAAGTCATTCATATTAAATATAATAATGAAAATGCAGAAATGATTTTAAATGATTTATACGGTGATTATGGAGATTTGTTTGCTCGACTGATAGAGTTTCAAATGCGTAAATCTCAAGTACGTTCAATTGTAAAAATTGATAGTAAGTGGGCTAGTGATAAAAAGAAAATGGAAAAGGTAAATAAATTCATTGAAAGTATATATGACAACTTTAAAAATAAGTCTTTTGCGATTGTACCTGAACAAGAAGGATTGCAATATAAAGAACAAACTTTATCACAAGCTGCGAATAGTGTTGATGATGTAGAAAAAGTAGGTAAACAATTCCTAAATCATTGCGCTACTAAATTTGGTATTCCTATTCAGTTACTTACGGGAGATATTGCTGAAGTAGAACAAAATACAAAGCGATTTATTAGAATGACAATTAAGCCATTATTAAATCTCATAGTAACTGAACTAAATGCAAAATTGTTTGATAAAGAAGAGTATTTAAATGATTCAAAAATTATAGCTAATACTTTACCTATTAACTTTGATAATATATTTGAAATTGCTAATCAAATAGACAAGCTTATTGCTAGTGGTGTATTTGTTGGAAATGAAATCAGAAGAGAATTAGGTTTTGAAGAAAGTAAAGATCCGTTAATGAATGAACATTTAGTTACTAAAAACTATCAAACTTTAAAACAGTTGAAAGAGGGTGTTAACTAATGAAGCTAAACAAAATTGAACATACTTTTTCAAGTATGAAGTCAGAAACATCAGATGAACATGTATTGATTATTTCTGGAGCAATTGGTGAAGGTGGCTATTTTTACGAAGGTACGAGTGCAACTGACGTGAGAAAAGCGTTAGAAAATGTTGAAGCTAAGACGATAAGAATTAAATTAAACTCACCAGGTGGAAATGCATTCGATGGTTTAGAAATTTATAACTATCTAAAAGATTTAGACGCACATGTAATTGTCGAAGTAACTGCATTAGCTGCAAGTGCAGCATCTATTATTGCAATGGGTGCAGATGAAGTTATCATGAGAACGGGCTCTACAATGATGATTCATAACGCTTCAACTATAACATATGGTAATAAAGACGAAATGTTAAAAGTGCATGAGTATTTAGCTAAGATTGATACTTCTATCATTGATGTATACAAAGAAAAAACCGGTTTGAGTACTGATGAAATTAAGGAGATGTTGAACAATGAAACATGGTTTACTGCATCTGAAGCGGTTGAAAAAGGTTTTGCAGACTCTTATGAAACGCAAACCAAAGAAGAAAAAGAAATTACAAGTTATTTAAATAGCAATTATTCTATTTCTCAAAAGATAGATGTTGAAAATGAGATTAAAGAAATAAAAACTCAAATTTCAGAATTACAAAATCAAAGTGATAAAAATCAAGAAGTGAAAGACAAATCAGTTAATGATAATCGTCTTAAATCACTTCTTTTTTAATACTAAAATATTGGAGGTTTTAATATGACAATTAAGTTTAATAAATCGGAAAAATTTGTAAATGCAAAAAAAGCATTTGTAGCATCATTAACGAATAGTGAATTAAGTGAGGAAAAGAGAGAGGAAATTGTTTCAGACTATGTACAAGCATTATCTGATGATGTAGTAACTACAATTCAAAACGATGTTAATACTCAAATTGCAGACAATGCTGTACTCGTATCACGTGGACAGTCAACGTTAACATCTGAAGAAGTGCGTTATTTTAACCAAGTAGCACAAGACGGATTGTTTAAAGAAGAAAAAGTATTACCAGTGACGTTTATCGATAAAGTATTTGAAAACTTAGTTAAAGAACACCCATTATTAAATGCTATTGGTGTAACAAATATGGGAGCAGTAACTGAAATTATTACTGTTGATCCAAGTGGTGCTGCAGTATGGGGTGATTTGTTTGGAGATATTAAAGGACAAGTCAATGCTGCATTTAGTAAAAAACGTTTCGACATTCTTAAATTAACTGCATTTGGTGCTATTCCAAAAGATATGCTTGATTTAGGGCCAAAGTATATTGCCGACTACATGGAAAAATTATTAGGTGAAGTTATGGCTACAGGGTTAGAAACAGGCTTCTTAAATGGTGGAGGGTCTACACAACATCAACCAATCGGATTAACAAAAGATGTAGCTGAAAATGGTGGAGTATCAGACAAAACTTCATCTGGAACATTAACTTTTGAACCTGGTGCAACAGTAGTCAATGAAATTAAAGAAGTTAAAAAAGCATTATCTAAAAATGCTAAAGGTGTATCACGCAAAGTAGATGGAAAAGTTACGCTTGTACTTAATCCATCAGATGCAGCTTCAGTAAGTGCAACATCAACAGTACTTACTGCGAATGGAACGTATGTGACAGTAATTCCTGGAAACATTGAAATTGTTGAATCGGAAGTAATGACAGAAGGTAAGGCGTTATTCTTTGTAAAAGGTCAATATGTTGCTGGAGCAGGAGGCAAAGCAAGTTTACAAGCTTATGATGAGGCGTTAGCAATGGAAGATGCACGTTTATATATCATTAAGCAATATGCGAATGGTTTACCATTAGACAACAAAGCAGCGTTAGTTTATGACTTAAACATTGCAACTCCAAAAACAACTGGTAGAAAAAACACATCATCATAAAAAATTAAGGTAGGTGATTTCACGTAATGTATATTCCAATTGATGTTTTAGAAAAATTAAAAAGTCGTTTGCATATTGTTAATTCTGAAAGTGATAGAAATTTAGAAGAAATGATTGAAGCATCTATTGTTAAATTACAAAATACATGTGGTGACTTTAATATTCAAGAAAATGCACAAGCTAGAGAATTAGTGTTTGAGCGTGTACGTTATGCATATAATGACGTATTAGAACATTTTGAAAAGAATTTCTCACGTGAAATCACAGACTTGCAGATGCAATTGTTTTTTGAAAGAAGTGAACAAGATGAAAAAAATGAATCAAACGTACAATGACGGAATATTAGAGTTTAGAGAAAAAAGAGCAAAGTATGATAAATATCATACAGTCATTGGTACTTTTTCATACATGGTTTTTAAGTCATGGTATAGAAAGTTAGGTATTACTTCTGAAGAACAATATAGATCAATGCAAGTCGATACTATGGTAGTAATGAGAGTTGCGATACCTAGAATGAAATATTTGGAGCCTAGTATGAAAGTTGAAATTGATGGTAGGGAATATGGTATTTCACGCATTTATGAAAATTACAGTAAAAATGAAATTGAACTAAGTTTATATGAGGTGCATATATAATGAGCGTTAAAAGTAAAATTTTTGAAGCATTGCAACCTTTAAATATAGATATGGCGCACGGATTTTCTTATCAAATGGAATTACCAAAAATCATTACTAATGTAGTTAGTCATAGAGCGATACGTTTATCGGATAAAAAGCATTTAAAACACGTTCGGTATCAAATAAGTTATTTTGACAAGATACCTAGAGACGTTGAAGATGACTTAATACTTAATTCAATTTCAGACGCATTAGAAAAAGCCAATTTAAATACAACTGAATGGATAGAAATCATTGAAACCGACGATGAAGTAGATGATACAATTTTTCATTACATCATTGAGGTATCTATTTGATGAGTGACGTATTTGGTTTTGATGAAGCTATACAAGATTTAGAACGATATTCATCACGAGCTAATAATATAAATGAAAAGGTGTATCAAGAAGGCATCAAAATGCGTGACTATGCACGTAATATCGCACGTGGATTAGGCTTATATAAAACTGGTAAAGGTGTCAGTGGTATTGATATTGAAAGAGTTTCTAATGGTGTTGAGATTGGTTGGTCAAATCGACCTAATTTTCATTTGTTTTTTCATGAGTTTGGCTTTCATGCTACTGGGCGTAAAAAAGGTAAAAGACATACTTCACGATCAAGTAATGGTAAACGAAAGCGTAGGTATAAGACAGGTACAGTATACGTACCACCTAAACCACATTTAAGACCTGCTTTCGATAGAGGTAAAGACAAATTTCAAAATAATATTAAAAAGTATATAGAAGGAGATTGATATTTATGGCAACAACTTTTGAAAAGAAAGCATTGTTAACAGGTATTGGTAATGGATTTTTCCAAGTAATGAAAACTGAAGAGACACCAACAACTGCACCTGTTTATGATGAGAAAGTATTTGAAGTACCGTCATTGGATAAATTAAAAACGAAACTTGAGTATAAATCAAAAGACATATACTTATCTAGTACATTACATAGTGTGTTAGGTAAGGCATCAAAAGCAACTATTACATTAGACGCTGGTTATCTTCCAGATGGTTTTGAGGAAGAAGTTTCGGGTGCTACGAAATTAGCTGATGGCGTATATGGTATGGGTGGAAAAGGAACTAAAAAATATTTTAGATTTGCATTCCCTATCATTGATGAAAATGGTGAAAAGATTATTATTAACTTCCCTAAATGTCAAATACAACCAACAGACTTAAACGTTGAATCACAGGGCGAAGATAAAAAAGAACAAATGCAACAATTCGATATTATCGCTATGCCTTTAGCAACTGGTAAAGAAGAAGAATCAAACATTTATTACAAAGCAGACTTGCGCAAAAATAAAACATTAGATGAGCGTAAACTGTTAGAAACAGGTTTCTACAATAAAACTGTTTTGACTACATTAAATAAATCAGGTCAAACAGTGGAAACTGTAACAAGTGAATCGAATTCAGAAACATCAAGAACAACCGATAACTCTCGTTTATCTAGCTAATAAATTAAAGGAGTGAATATACTATGAGTATTTTCAAAACTAAATTAAAATCTTTTGTTTCAGACATCACGGGTGAAACTCGTACTTATAAAGTAAACACTGCGCTATGGTTACATTTAGAAGAAGATTACGGGATTAAACAGGGTAATCTAACTGATTTATATCAAAGTGAAAATGCGTTAACAAATGCAAAAATAGCTACAAGTATTTTGAAGGCAAACAGATTAGAGGTTACTTTACAAGAACTTACTGAACATGTTGATGAGGTGAGCATTGATAAATTTGTTGCTAAATTTACAGAAACACTATTAGAAGATGTAAGCGATAGTGAGAGTAATAAAAGCGAAAAGGACAAAGAGGGAAAGTAGAAATAAAGCATAATTGGGACTTTCTTTTTTATTGTGCAATAACATACTTTAATATGACTAGAGAAATGTTTTTATATGATTATGACTTATCTACAATTTATATGTTGATTGACCAATACAACGAACAATCTTTTAAAAATAAATTGTTAGGTAGAGAATTCTTATCTGATAAATCTATTGAAGAATTTGCACAAGATATTGATAAAATTAAAGACAATCGAACTGAATCAGATTATCAAGAAGTGAGGGCTGTAGAATTTTTATAGTGAAGAGCTATAGAATTTTTATAGCCCTTTTTATTTATACTTATTTCGAAAGGAGGCAATAAGTTGGCAGAATTAAAAAGAGCAGGAATTAAACTTACTGCAGAGGGTTCAGCACAATATAAAGCCGATTTGAAAAGTGCAACTGCAGCACTTCAACAAATGGCTGCAGAATCTAAACGTAATATTGCAGCATTAGGTCAAAATGCAAGTGCTTCAAAAAGATATGGTTTAGCTATTAAAGATTTAGGTAATACTGCTAAGCTTGCACAAGCGAAGTTAGATGTTTTAAATACTAAGCAAAAACAATTGGCAAATTCATCAAGAGTTTATGCTAGTGAAATTAATAAGTTAGAAAATCAATTAAAAGGTGCGAAAGGTAATACTTCTCAATTATCAAGTGCTTTAGCAGAGTTACGTTCAAAAGAATCGCTTAATAATGCAGAATTATCACGACTTAATGCAACTATAGCGAAAACTGAAACACAGATGTTAAAAGCTAAAAGTGCAGCGAATCAGATGGCGAATGAGTATCGTAATGCAGGTGGACGTTTTGCAGATGTTTCAGAAAAGATGAAATCAATAGGTAATAACATTGATAATACTGGCACCAAAGCAGTAAATTTTGGTAGAACAATGACAACTAGAGTTACTACACCAATTGTTGCAGGTTTAGGATATGCTGCTAGAGCCTATGTAAAATTTGACGATCAGATGAATCAAATGAAAGTACAACTTGATGACGGTAGTGTATCAGCAGGAAAATTAAAAGAACAAGTGAGCGAATTAGGTAAAACGTCTCAAGATATGGCTAAACAGTATGGTGTGGCTGGCGAATCTATTAGAAATGGTATGAATGAGTTAATCAAAAAAGGTTTTACTTTTAATCAAGTTACTGGAGCAATGCCTAGCATATTAAAAGCTACTGTTGCATCAGGAGACGACTTTAATTCAGTTATGAGTGTTTCATCTAGTGTACTTGAACAGTTTGGTTTAAAAGTTGATGATACTAATCAAATGATAAAAAATACAGACCGAGTGACATCTGTATTAACTTATACTGCTAATAAAACATCGGCAGGCTTTGCAGATTTAGGAGAAGCTATGCAAAATGTTGGACCGATGGCAGCAAATAACAACCAATCATTAGAGGATATGGCTTCAACATTAGGTATCTTATCAAATAGAGGTATTGAAGGTGGAGAAGCAGGTACGTATTTAATGAACGCTTTACAGAACCTAGCTACACCAACAAAAGAACAAGCTAGAGGACTGCGAGATTTAGGTGTTGCAGCATTTGATGCAAACGGTAAGATGCGTTCATTCCCAGACATTTTAGAAGATATAGAAAAAGCTACTAGTGGAATGAGTGACGAACAGAAAAACGCTGCATTAAATACGATATTTAACACTCAAGCTATGAAAGGTATTAACCCACTTATTCAAGCTGGTTCAAAGTCAATTAAAGACTTATCTAAAAGTACAAAAGACGCTTCTAAATACCAAGATGATTTATCTAAAAAAATGAGTGAATCAGCATCTAGAAATGTAGCTAAAATGAAAGAATCATTTAAAGTTTTAGCAGAAACATTAGGACAACAAGTCGTACCTGCTATTATACCTTTAATTGATAAGGCTACAGATTTAGCAAATAAGTTTGGCCAATTAGATAAAGATACACAAGGAGCTATAATAAAAATTGCAGCATTTACAGGAGCGATAGGTCCACTGTCTCTAGGATTAGGAAGTATTGTTAGAAGTATAGGTGGAACTGTTAAAGGTATAGGAACATTAGCACGGGGTTTCGGAAAAATTACAAGTGGAGCAGGTAAAGTTGTAGGTGGTGCTGAAAAAGCAGCAGGTGGAGTAAGTAAATTTGGTTCTATGGCTCAAAAAGTTGGAGGTTTCGCACCGTTATTAAGTAATCCTTATGTATTAGGGTTTGGTGCTATAGTTGCAGCTTCAGCGGGCGTGGGATATTTGGTCTACCAAAATATGCATAAAGATGACAACAATCATAAAGCTGCCGTAGACCAAACTAAAGGAAAATATCAAGAATGGTTTGACACTGTTACGAACGGAGCATCAGACGCTGCAGGTTCACAAACTAAAATTCAAGATGCTACTAAAAAAACGTGTGAAACTTATAAAAAGATGACTGAACGTCTTAAAAAGCAAAACACAGATGTTCAAGAAACATTAAAAACTGGTTGGGATGGTTATGAAAAACGTATTGAAAAGACGAAATACTTGTCTTTTGGTATTACTATAGAAACAACTAAACATATTGAAGGTTTAAAAGAAAAATTAAAAGGTCTAGGTTTAAGTCAAAAAGAAATTTCTGAAGCAGAAAATAGATATAAAAATTACGGTACAATAATCGGTTCAACATTTAAAAATATTGGCGATGTGATTGGCAAACATAAGAAAATTAATAGTGATATGGCATTAGCTACAATTAAAGCAGTACAATCAGTTACTGAACAAGTAGTTGAAAGTATTAACAAAGAAAAAGAAGCACAATTAAATGAGCTTAAAGAGAAACAAGAATTAGGAGTTATTACTAAAGAACAGTACCAAAAAGAAACACAATCCATAACTGAAGAATATGATAAACGTGTGAATTCGATTAAAAGTAATCAAAATAAAATTAAAGATATTCTTTCAGCTGCTGCACGAGAAAACAGAGAATTAAATACTAAAGAAATTGCTGACATTACACAAGCATATATGGAATTATCTGAAAAAACTGGGCAATCTATAAGTAAGAATACCGAAGCACAAAAATTTTTCAGTCAAAACTTAAGAGAAATGGTGACTGAAAGTGGTTTAGCTGCTTTAAAACAATCAGGAATTATAGACGATTCTACTGCAAAAGATATTGCAAAAGCTAAGACAACTGAAGATGCTATTAAGAAATTAAAAAAAGCATTGGAAGATTATGACAATAAAAAGCTAAAAGAGAAAGACATAAAAGCTAAAGACAAAACTACTAAAGAAGTGAAAAAGGCTGATAAGGCAATTGATGATCATAATGCTAAAAAACCAAAAGAGAAAGAGATAAAAGCTAAAGATAAAACTACAAAGGAAGTAAAGAAAGCCGATAAATCATTAGACGATCACAATAAAAAGAAAGCTGATGAAAAAGAATTAAAAGCTAAAGATGAGATATCTGATTTAACTAAAAAAGTAAAATCATCATTAAAGGAAATTGATGATTTAAAAGTAGAAATTAAAAAGTTAAAAGCAAAAGATGAAGTTTCTAAAGCTACTAAAAAAGCCGAAAATGCTATGAAGAAATACAAAGAAGTTAAAGCAGATATTAAAAAATTAAAAGCGAAAGATGAAGCTTCTGAAAAGGCGTTTAAGGCCAAAATTAAAGTTTTGGAATATAACAATGCTAAAGCTGAAAAGAAAATTTTAAAAGGGAAAGATGAAATTACTGCTTTAACTAAAAAAGTAAAATCAGCGCTTAATCAAATAAATGATTTGAAAATGGAAGTTAAAGAATTAAAAGCACGTGGAAATGCATCGACTAAGGCTGATGAAGCAAAAGGAAAGTTAGACAATTTTAACAATACGAAAATACCAACTAAAAACCTTTTAGCAACAGGAAACGCAAGTCCGTTCACTGATACTGCTCAGGGTAAATTAAACTTATTCAATGGTACAGGTATTCCAACTAAAAACTTATCGGCAAATGGTAATGCAAGTTCATTTACAGATAGTGCAAGAAACGCTGTTCAAAGATATAACTATACAGGTATACCAACAAAACGAATTAATGTAAGTTCAAACGCAGAAAGACAAGCCTATAGTGCAATTGACGCTTTAAATTCAATTCCTCGATTTGTACAGTCTACAATTAACGTTGTACGTAATTTTTTTAGTAATGAGCATGCTGAAGGTGGACACATTGACGCTTACGCAGAAGGTGGAAATATTCAATCTCATTCAGTGCCTGGTACTTATACTGGTATTGTAGGGGAAGCAGGGCCAGAGATTTTTAGTGTAAATAGAGGTAATGTTACTATCACACCTTTAAATAGTAGAGAGAAAATGAGAGGAATAGAAGGTGTGTTACAAGATTATACAAATGGAAACAATGCAGGTAATGGTGTAGTAGTTAATATTAATCTTAATGATACTGTGATTAAGGAAGAAGCAGACGAAGATAGATTAATTAGGAAAATGGATCAACACTTAAGACGTTCGCTTTCCGAACAACAGATGATTGGAGGTGCATAATTTTGATACAATTTAATGCATTAGAATATAACGGTGTAAAAACAAGTGATTTTTCATTTAAAGTATATGTAGAAGTGAATGACGGAATTAATATCCCACAACGTAAAACTAAAATCATAACAACTGACCAAATGCACGGAGCTTTAATTAAATCTAGTGACAATTATTCAACGATTGAAAAGAAATATAAATTTTATGTACAGGGAGCTACTTTACAAGAGATGGCACCTTTATTCAAATGGTTAAATAGTAGTATTAACGATAATGGTTTCTCACTATCTAAACATCATACGAATTATTTAAAACCTTATGACAATCCAGGTCGATATTACAACGTTTTAAAAGTAATTGTTGGAAATGCATATGTTGATGAATTTGACGGTTATGAATTTGATGTTACATTTACGTGCCAACCATTTAGCTATTCAGACGGAAGTTTAGACGATACACAATTAACGGTTGTATTTCCTGAAATGAGAACAATTACAAATACAAGTGGCATACACATGTACCCTCAATTAGAAATTGAAACACTCAATCACAATGACAGTTTAGTTACTATAGGTGAACAAACAATTCATATTGTAGCACCAGATAACTATTTAGCTATAGAATGCTTTCCAGGTCAACAAAATGTCAGTGATAAAAATGGATTAAGAAATGAGTGTATGATTGGTGAATTTTTTAAAATTCCACCAGGTGAACACGGTATTAGCGCAACTGATAATATAAGCAAAATAACAATTAATTGTAGGTGGGGTGACTTAGCTTGATTTATTTACAAGAAACAAATTTTTACTATAATGGTTTACCTTTATCACAAGCCTATGATGATGTTATCGAACGTGATTTAAACGGTATTTATAAATTAATATTTAAATTACCAGTAAATGAAAGTGACCAACACAAGTTAGTAGAAAAAGATAGCATGTTAAAAGCGACTGAACATTTTAGAGAGATTGGTTATAACATATTTAGAGTTAGATATATAGATAAAGAAGAGGATTATGTACAATTTACGGCGTATCAAATAATTTTTGATTTAGCTAAGAAGTACGTTAATCCTTTTTTTGTTAATGATTTATTACCAGTAGACGCTTTAAAGATGTGGTCACAAAAATTCAATGAACCACCTAATTTATCTATTGAGTATTGGAGTGATACAACTGACAAACGTGTGACTTACTACTCTAACAAACAAGATGACTTAAAACCTAGATATGCATTAAATGTGTTAGTTGAAATGGCCAATCAATCTGATTTAGATTTAGACTTTTACTTGAATGGTATTTCATTAGGGCGTATAGGTAGAGATACACAGTTTCTGTATACGACTAATAAAAACATAACCTCATTTGGTCAAGAAGATAATTACGATGAAGTTATTACACGTATTATAGCAACCTCAAAATTCAAACCTGAATATGATAAAGAGAAATTAAAGAAAAAACAAAAAGAAGAAGTTGAAGCTTTAAAAACAAAACAAGCTGAATTTAATAAACGATTAGCAGATGAAAAGCGTCAAAACCGAATTGAGAAAGAAATTAAAGAAGCTATAAGACTTGAAGGATTAAAAAAGATACGTTATAAAGAACAGAAAAAAAGAAGTTATAAAACAATGCAGGTTAGAGTATTTAAGTCATCTGATGAAATAGAAAATGAAATTAGAGAAAAGTATAAAGCACAACAACAAAAAACAGATATACAAAGACAACTAGCAAAAGAACATGCTGAAAAACAAAAAGCAGAAATTGCTAAATTGAAAGAGAAACATAAAGAAGAAACAGAATTACTAAATGAAGAAATAACCTTATCTGTAACTGTAGATAGTCCATTAATTAATGAATATCCCGAAGTATATGAAATGTCTATTGAGAATAACGATATTAAGACAGTTGAAGAATTAACAACATTTGCAGAAAACTATTTTAGTGTACAAAACATAGATAAACCTAATGTGTCTACAAAGATTGGTTTAGAGGTTTTGCAGAATGAGGAAGTGCATTTAGGAGATACGGTAATCGTTAGACATATTGAACAAGATATAGACGTGCGTAATCGCGTCATAGCGACGAAGTATAGTCCAATGGATAAAAAGTATCTAGAAGTTACTTTCGGCTCTAAAACAAGCAATTATGCAACGCAAAATAGTAATTTATCAAATTCTAACACCGAAATGGTTATTAGGGATTATCAAAGCCAACTAGAACAGTATCTTGATTTTAGATTAAATACTGAAAGAGAAAACTTTAACAATCATTTTGAACAAGAAACTGGATTAATTAGAGATAAGATAAATGAATCTAATCAGACATCACAAGCAAGCATTAATGTACTTGATAATAAATTCACTGAAGAATTTAATAACGTTCAAAATGAATTTAGAACATCACTTCAAAATGCTCAAAATCAAATTAATATAAATCAAGCATCATATACTAGTGATAAAGAAGTTGTTCAATCAAAGCTAACTGAATTATATAGTAAGCAAAATGAATCAAAGTTATATATAGATACAAAGGCTAATGATGTTACGAATGAATTTAATCAGAGTATAGAAAAGGCTAAAAGTGAAGTTCTACAAGCAACTAACTTTAGTAATAGTGCTACACTTGAACAAATCAATCAGATTAATAGGAAAGTAGATAATATGAAGATTGGTGCAGTAAATTTATTAAAAGGTACTTCAAACTACACTACACCATTTAATCATAATAAGATAGTGGAATTTGGAAAAGTTATTAATGATCAGTTATATGCATTAGAACATGAAGATAGTAAAGGTTATTTCTTTTGGGAAACAAACCAATTCGTGAAATTAGAGCCTAATACCGACTATGTATTGAGTTATGACGTTATCCCTAAATTTGAAGTAGGTGGAGCATATACACCAATTGAAATCGTTAATGAAAATGGTTATTCATTAAAACCTAGACAGTTTCTTTTTAAAAATGAAACGATAAAAGAAGTTAGAGATAAGCAAAGATTAACTTTTAAATTCAATACTGGAAACCAAACTAACTTACGTATTTATTTTACATCTACGTGGCCTAATAAACTCGTTTATATTGCTAAACCACAACTAGAAAAAGGTACTGTAGCAAGTGATTGGTCACCTAATGTAGATGATTTAGAAAAACAAATTAATGTTGTCGCAGACAGTATTTCATCAAGAGCAATTGAGGCAGTTAGAGGGGATATTAACTATTTAAGAAGTAACATTTTAACTGCAGATAGTGTTAATGCAAACATGGTTAATGTCGATCGTGCATTAATCGATAAATTAATGACGAATAATTTACTGGTTAATAACTTAACATCAAACTATACATTAACTGAAAAAATGAAATCTAAAGCCTTAGAATCAGTTTATGGTAATATTTCCAATTTACGTACTAGATTAATAACTGCTAATAGTATTACTTCAAACGCTATTAATGTTGATTATGGTTTAGTGAATAAGTTAATCAGTAATGAAACTTTTGTTAATACACTCACTGCTAAAAGTGCATTCATTAATGCAATTAAAGCGATTGATATTGATGCATCAAGAATTACTAGTGGTGTATTACGTTCAACAAGTGGTAGTATGCGTTGGAATTTAAACGCTAATAGTTTAGATTATTTTGACGGTGCAGAAACAAATTATTATGGACATTCAAGAATCATTTTCCATACGACTAATAATTCTATTTATCAAAGTAATAATGGGACATGTGCTTTTCTACATTTTAATAGGACTAAGGGTACACAATATCCTGCAATTGCAGTAGGTACGAGTGGTAACTTAGATGATAATTCCAATACAGGTAGTTTCTCAGGCATTAAGTGTCATACTGCTAAAGCAACAGATGATGGACTTTCACAAGTAGGCATCATTACCGATAAAGTATATTTCAATAGTCACGGTGGAGATGTAAACACAGGTGGTTGGACAATAGAAAATTATCGTAAAGGTGGAAATACATTAAGAGCATTTTATGGTAATAATACAAGAGAATACAAATATGAATTAGGTCAAGATGGTTATAGATTTAATACTGTATGGACGAGTGGATTAAACGATAGAATTAAAATCGTTAATTATACTGATGGCTATGCAGGAATATTAAGTAATAATGAGAAATATGGAATTCAATTTAGTAATTATGATGTAAGAGTAAAATACGGTAAATATTGGTACTCTTTTGGTGATATATTACGTGGTGATTCATGGAGAGTTTAAAAATAGGAGGACAATTAAATATGTTAGAAATTAAGAATTCAGACTTAGTACAAACTAAGTCTTTTTTATATGAGTTAAAACTTAAACCAAAATTATCAAGACATCGTACTAAATTAGTTAAATTAATTGATGAAAAAATTAAAGACTTATCCGATGCATCTAATGAAATTATTCAACAATATGCAAAAAAAGATGAAAACGGTAATCCAATCATAAATGATAATATGGTTGAATTTGACAGTGTAGAAAATCGTATAGAGTTTGAAAAAGAGGATAGCATTTTAATTAATGAAGTTTCAAAGATTAATTTAGATGAATATCCCAATATTTATAATTCTATTCAACTAGCGTTATCAGAATTAGATGTTGAATTAGATAAAGAAAAAGCAGAAACGTACGAATTATTATGTGAGTTATTCAAAGTAGAGTAACTCACATTTTTAAATCTAATTTAGGAGTGATTTTATATGTCAAACAAAACAAGATTTTACTTAGTTAGAATGTCAAAAGGTACAAGTGAATATAGTGGAGAACAAAAATTAAAGTATAATCCTTATAACTACGGTTATGCAGTGGCTTTAGAAGATGAACAACCAACATTTTATGATACTGAAGAAAGTGCAACTTCAATTGCAACTACATTGAATTCACTATATAAATTAACTGGAGTCCAAGCATATGTTGATGTTTATAAAGAAGAAGTGAAAGTGATTAAAGTAACAAATAATAGTCCTTCGGAGGTATCATAAATTGGAACAAGTAAATAACATTCAAATTGATAATTTCTCAAGTTTCTTTTTTACAGGTTCATGGACAATTATAGATATACTTATCATTCTAATTGGATTAGATGTAATTAGTGGTGTTATTAAAGCAACTCGTGAACATACAATTAAAAGTTCTGTAGCTAACATAGGACTTGCTAAAAAAGTAGGTATCTTAATGGTAGTTATAGTTGCAAATCTTGCAGATATTGTGTTTAAAGCTGATGGAATGGTTGTTAATGGTACAGTTGCTTTCTATATTATCGGTGAAGCAGTGAGTATTTTAGAAAATTGTTCAGTAATTGGTGTACCACTACCCGAATTACTTACAAAACGTTTAGGTATTACAGACGATAAAAATATTAAAAACTAAAATTTACAAAGCACTTAGTGATAGGGCTTTTTATTATTGGAGTTGATTAATTATGGCAAAAGAATATTTAGGAGAATGGAACGGTGTACCCGTATATACAGACTTTTTACCTTATGGAACAAGACGCACAGGGCAACCATTAGACACGGGTAGTCCTATTTTTGCAGTGTATCATGATACAGGTAATCCAGATAGTACAGCTCAACAAAATGTTGACTACTATAAAAATACTTACATGCAAGACTGGGCTTCTACTGCTTCAGCACACTTTTTTGTTGATGATGAAGAATGTATTATCTGTATTCCTTTAGATGAAAAAGCATGGCACGTGATTTATGATACGCCTACAGATAACTATTATTTTGGAGATGACGCAAATGATGCTGCATTTGGTGGAGAATTATGTTATTTCCCTGATGATAGAGAACAATCATTAAAAGCATTAGATAATTTCGCACGTGTCTTTGCAGTACTATTTGATTCATGGAATATTGACCACTTTAATAAAGCACCAGGTCATCAAGATATTCAAGATGATAAACGCGATCCAGGTAATGCACTTGAAGCGTGTGGTTATGGTCGTGATGAAATTGATGTGATTGATAATTTAGTACAACGCTATATTGATGGAGAAGATGTTGATACAGATACAGTTGTGAATCAACCTGAAGAGCATGACGAAATTATTGAAAAGAAACCAGTAGGATGTACACGTGTCAAAGTTTGGTCTGAAGAACCTTATTATAGAGGTACAATCAAATATGATGCGTCATTACGTGAACGTGCAGGTAGTAGCTTTGATAATTATAGCTTTGCGAGAGAAAAAGATGTACTTGAAGCGGGTGCAACAGTATACATTTATGAAGAAATTCAAGATCCACAAGGGAATATTTGGTGTAGAACTTATTCACCAAGTAATAACGGTTGGGTGCATAAGCATACTATTGAAGTAGAAGAAACTTATAAAGATTAAAATAGAGGGTAGCCAGTTTTTTGGCTACCCTTTTTTTATGTTTAGTTAATATATAAATGTGGAATAAAATAACAAAAGCGAAATAGGAGTGAAAATATGAAAACATATCGTCATTTCTGTTTGTTTTTATTAATGCTGCTTATTATGTTTATGGCTACAATGATATATTTGTTTTTGACTATTTACGGTATAGAAAATTGGATAAAGCCAAATTTTGAAGATTCGGGTATTAACGCATTTATAGTATTTATAGTTATCGAAATTTTACTGAATTGTATAATCCCTATTGTGTATTTAAAGTTAATCTATAAATTCTTTGATAAAGATATATATGATGTTATTCCTTTATATAAATTAATAATAGGATTTACTGGACTATTTTTTACTTTACTTAAAATCCTCATTAGTTATTATAAAAAACTTCAAGGAAACGATGAATTCTTAAAATTCATCTCTAAGAACGTTAGTACACATATAAATGATTACGATATTGTATATGCAATGATTTTGGCAGTTTCATTATTAGCAGTTGATTACGCAAAATCAAGAAAAGAATTAATAGAGAAAAAAGAAATTGAAAATGCGTCTTACTATATCTATAAGACTAATAAAACTAAAGACAAGAAAATATTATCATATACAATACGCAGTGAAATAAATACTAAAACTAAACTAAAACGAAAAAAATGAAATTAAACTTTCATACGTCGACAACAGACCGACAATAATTGTTAGTAAAACAACGGTTTATCGAACTAGTCGGCTCCCTCCGTTTCCGTTATTTGTTTATACCTCGTTAAATCCCGTAAAACAAAACGTTGATTTGACGGGGTTTTGTTATATCTTGTTATCTATCGTTAAACCTCGTAAGTTAAACTAAACGTTCCTCTATATTGTTAAATTGATAAAAACGCCACCCGCAATATTAAATTACGTTTCCGTTCATTAATAAAAATCAGTTTAATTCTGATTAACTAAATTACGCTAGAACCTTGATATATCAGCGTTCTTTTTTATTTTGTTGAAAATCTGTAAAAGTCTGTTTTAATTATTTTGATTAATGCGTAGTCAATATTGATTAAATTAAAGACAAGTTGTCTGGTTCGTTGAGCACTTAAAAATATATTATATTATCCGGCATTGCAACTTCTTCACTTTTTAATACTTTTAATAAATGACTATAAACACGCCAAGTAATTTCAATATTTGCATGACCTAGTCTTTTCTGTAATGACGCTTATAATGGTTTAAATCCATTATAAGCGATATTTTTTGCTCTCGGCAGAGCATATGTATTAATGACTTATTGAAAATAAGTCTTGTCTGTTAGACTTTAATTATAAAATACACGCAAAACCTTTATGTAGAGGAATGATTTTAATATGTCTTATTCGATTATCAGAGTAGAAAAATTAAAAACTGGAACAAACACAATAGGTATTCAAAAATCATGTTCAAAGAGAAAATATTAATTATGAAAATGAAGATATAGACCATTCAAAAAAACATCTAAATTATGATTTGATAAATGACGGAAAACAAAATTTTAATGATTTGATTGATGAAAAAATTGAGCGGAACTATACAGGCAAAAGAAAAATTAGAAAAGACGCAGTAAAACATATAGACGGAATGATTACATCAGATAATGAATTTTTTAGTAATCAGACACCAGTAAATACAAAATTTTTTTGAACAGGCTAAAGAATTTTTAGAACAAGAATACGGGAAAGATAATTTGTTATACGCAAAGCTTCATATGGACAAACGCCTCACGTGCACTTTGAAATTGTACCAATTACAGAAGATGGACGATTAAGTGCTAAAGATGTTGTAGGTAATAAAAAAACATTAGCAAGCTTTCAAGATAAATTTAATGAGTATGTAAATGAACGTGGTTATGAATTAGAACAAGGAACTTCAAGAGAATTAACAAATAGACAACACGATCAAGTTAATAGTTATAAACAAAAAACAGAATATCATAAGAAAGAATATGAACGTAGGTATAAAATTCAGCCCATATAAAACAAAATAACGAAGAATTGATACAATAACATACCTAAAATTACTAGAAACGCTTAGAAAGCCTTTAAACGTTCTATATAAGGTTGAAACAGAAAAAGTAGGCGGTTTTTGTTTGATAAAGAATTACAAGAGACTGCTAATGTTGTTATAAACAAAGATGAATTTAATCAGTTTCAAGAGTAATAAAAATAGCACAAAGAATTATGGAGGATTACGAATGTATAAAATCTGTTAGCGCCTTAGAAGATAAAGAGAAGGAAATACGAGAGAAAGATGATTTATTAAATAAAGCAGTTGGGCGTATTGAAAATACATACGATAATTTCAATCGACTTTACGAAATGGCAAAGCCATTTAAAGAGAATGTAGAAATAGCTTTAAAGCTTTTAAAAATTTTACTAAAAGAGCTAATGAAGAAACACATTTGCGGAAAGAGTTAATAAGTTAACAGAAGATGAATCATAACTAAATGGGTCAGCAGTACACTTAGATAAACAAATGAACCCAGAATTCTATTCAGAGCTAGAACAAATACAAGAACAAAAGAATCAAAAACGGATAAAGGTATGCATTTATAACATGCACATATAGTTGATTAAAATTCTGAATTTTGTTAATATTACGATAAATAAAAAAGAACATTTATAATAACGTGATTGCGTTATTATTTGATTGGTTTGTTATTTTTAGTAGTATTTTAATTTCTGTAACTTTTAATAACATTTTGATCTATCTTGTAGCTATTATATTAATTGGTAGTAGAATGAGAGCATTTGATAATTTAATGCATGAAGCTTGTCATCGATCTTTATTTACAAATAAGTTTTGGAATAAATGGATAACTTGTTTATTTGTTGCATTTCCAGTATTTACTAGTTATACAGCATATCGAAATGCTCATCATTGTACTGGCTTTTTTAAAACTACATTGCCTGGCTTTTATAGTGTAGTTAAAGATATTTGTACACCGAACTATGAAAGGAAAGAGAGTTAGAATATGTTGCAACCTTTGATACATGGACTATTATTAGCTTTAGGTTTAATTTTACCTTTAGGGGCTCAAAATGTATTTGTATTTAATCAAGGAGCTAACCAAAAAAAATTAGTAAAGCATTACCTGTAATTATAACAGCCGGACTGTGTGATACTTTTTTAATTGTAATAGCTATTTTAGGAGTATCTTTAATACTTATATCTATGCCAACTTTACAACTTTTTATTTACATCATCGGGTTTTTGTTTTTGATGTATATGGCATGGTCTTTATGGACAGAAAAGCCTTCAAATATCGAAGAAATAGAACCTATGCCAGCTAAAAAGCAGATTTTATTTGCTTTATCTGTTTCTTTATTAAATCCTCATGCAATAATGGATACTGTTGGTGTCATTGGAACGAGTGCTTCAGTTTATGATGGTTATGACAAAGTCGTTTTTTCATTGGCTACAATTTCTGTATCTTGGATTTGGTTTGTCTTTTTAGCTATTTTAGGAAGAATTACAGGAAAAATTGATAAAAGTGGTAAGTATATCGTTATTTTAAATAAAGTTTCAAGCGTTATTGTTATTATTGTAGGATTAATTATATTAAAAAATATTGTTGGAATTTTAAGTTAGAGCTAAGGCAAACTGATGGATGTACATAACACGTAAAGCACTGTTCAAAATAGGGCAGTGCTTTACGTGTTATAATGTATCTGTTTTATTTTTAAAACTATGATATTCAACTTTTGCGTGTTTTTCTTCATTTGCTCTGTCGAACTCCTCAAATTCTACAAGCAAATGTCTATGTTTATTATCATCACCACGTAAAAGTATTAACGATAATACTGAAAGTTTCTCCACACTGCAATATTTTCATCAAGATTTAAATCTTGATGAAAGTATTATGAGTAAAAGAAAATCTGTTTTAATAAATAAACTAGAAAAAATGGGGAGAGTAAGTTTTTTAAAAACTATCTAGTACTGTCGAAAACACTGAGAAAATCACAAAACTATATAACTATAAATCTCTTTTGGAAATAGACGGTCGTTTAGACCCAAAAAAGTAATTTTGATAATCCTAAACTAATATTGAATACTAAAGTTAATAATAAAAGTTTAAATCAATATTTAATATTTTAGTAAATTAAGAATGAAGAAAATAAGAGAAACGTACCAAAGATGTAGTTCGATAAGTTGAGCAATTGGCATGTGCATAACAATACAAAAAGAATATTTTTGGCAACGGACAATATAAAAAAACGGAATTGCTAATCAATTCCGTTTCTAATATTTCTATTTGTGACTGTTTTTATTTCTATCGTTAGAATTTTTGGAAATAAGGTTTCGTATCATTTTGACAATATAACCGGAAACTAAAATTCTAATCACTCTTTTAACAATATTCTGCATGTTAACTCCCCTTATATTTTGTTTGATATCTTATACCCAGTTTTTGTAGGAGCTAAAAGTAAAATTTGTTTTTTGGAAAATATGAAGAAATATTTTTAGATCTTATTTTTTATCAAAAGTTATGTAGCCGTATTCATCTGCTTTTTTAGTAAAAATAACAATGATAGCGTGAATGATTGCGACAACACTTGGAATGCCAGTCCAGAAAAAGACGAGATGTAGAATACCTTGTCCAACTTGGTCGGCATAAAATTTATGCACGCCCAGACCACCTAAAATCAATGCTACTATAATATAAATTGTTTTGTTAACTTTCATTATGTCTGCCTCCGTATGGTTAATTTAGTTTTTAGTCTTATCTTTATTTTTACAGATAATTATTTAGTTTATCAAAGTAAAAGTATTAAAGAAGATGTTATGATATAAAGTGAAGGTTTCAATTTATAGTGATTGTTTAATTTTAAGATGTCAACATCATGTCGTATTTATTTTTTTATTTAGAAATTGAGTATAAACTTAGTTATCAATATCTAAAAGGGGAGTCAAAAGTGATTAGAAAAGCGAAAACGAGTGATAATCGACAGATTGCAGAGTTATGTTATCTTATTTGGAGAGATATGGAATTAGATATTACCAAGGAAATAACTAAAGATCGTATTATTGAAGCGATAGAATTAAGTATTGTGAATGTAAGATATCGGTCGTTTTATGAGCATATTTGGGTATATGAGAAAGACGGGGTTGTTGCTGGATGTGTAATTGCATATCCTGGGAAAGAGGAAATGGATTATGAACAACAATGGCTTAAGTTACCACTTGAAGAAGATATTATTCAGTTAGGTACACCATTACCTGAAAAAGAATCATATGATGATGAAATATATATAGAAACAGTAGTAACGTCTCCAAAATATCGAGGACAAGGTATTGCAACACAACTTTTAAAGTATGTAATTTCCACTCATGCACATGAAAAATGGGGATTGAATTGTGATTATGATAATAATAAAGCACGCCATCTATATCACAAATTAGGGTTCAAAGAGGATGCGACAATTCATTTATATGGCCATCAATATTTTCATATGACATTGAATAATAAGTAACATCACATCATAATGAAAGGTGTGTGGTGTATATAAATGAGTACCCATCAATTTTGTTTACAGATTGAATTTTTATAAATGGTTTCAGTGGGTTATAAGTTATTAGCGCGTTGTCTAAACCTACTCCGAACCCCAACTTGCCTTGTCTGTAGAATTTCTGTTTGAAATTCTCTATGTTGGGGCCCCGAACCCCAACTTGCCTTGTCTGTAGAATTTCTGTTTGAAATTCTGGGTTTAGACAAATGTTGAAATAACTCGATATTAAGCGGGTTTTTAAATTAAATTGTTGTCTGTGTTTGCAATAAAAAAGCCTGGGGCATTGATTAATGTCCCAGACTCATTCGTGTGAAAGTTTAGATTGCACCTAAAAGTGCACTAATATAGATTCCTAATGCATACAATAAACCAAAGAATGTATTCGTTTTACCTGTCGCAGCCATCGCAGGCATCATTGTTTCAGGCGTATCATTTTTATTAAAACGTCTTACCGCTTTAATAGGCATTGGGAATGATAATAAGACTAACAAGTAAAATAAGGATCCCGTAGGTTTAAAAAAGGCTGTAATGATGACAATGATATATGCGACGGCATACATCATTGCCATAAAAATAACTGAAGCACGTTTACCTAAAAGTATAGGTAAAGTTTTTCTACCGCTAGCCTTGTCTTTAATACGGTCACGAATATTGTTACCCATATTGATTAAGCCAATTGTGATGACTATTGGAATACTTAACCAAACGGCATATCCTTGAACATTACCGGTTTGTATGAAAAATGAAAGTAGTATGATAATCATACCCATAAATAATCCTGAAAATAGTTCACCAAAAGGTGTCCATGAAATTGGAATAGGGCCACCGGTATATAGATAGCCAATTGCCATACAAACAATGCCTACTGGAATAATCCAGAATGAGCTTTGTATTGCTAAAAAGATACCTAAAAGTGCTGCAATGATGTAAAAAGCAATTGCTAAATTCATTACTTGTTTTGGACTCATACCATTACGTACAATAGCACCACCAATACCCACAGAGGTATGATCATCAAGACCTTTTTTAAAGTCATAGTATTCATTAAACATGTTTGTTGCAGCTTGAATTAACAAACATGCAACTAACATAGCTAAGAAAAGACTAAATTTTAGATGGTCTTCGCTACCGAGTAAATATATTTTAGCTGCTGCAGTACCAACGAGTACAGGGACAACAGCGGCTGTTAAAGTATGAGGTCTCATCAATTGCCAGTACTTCTTAACAGTGGAATATTGTTGATATTGATCTGACATGATATGCACAACCTCTTATTTATATAGTTTTATCATCAACATTTTAAATGAAACACCAGTAAAGGTCAATCAACGTGAAAAATTGCATGTTTTGTTTAAGCATTAATAACTACATAAAAGATTAAAAATGATACAATGTAATAATGAGTAAAATTCGGAGGAGAAAGAAGTGAAAAAAATGGATGTGAATATAGACGAACAGGCAATCCTCGATATGTTATATGAAAGTACAAAAGATTGGGTTTCAGTTGAAGTTGAATTAAATAAAACTATGAAACCTAGTGTGTTGTTTCATTTAACTGAAAAAGATGCTGGGGACCGTTTTTACATGCGCTTAAATGATAATTATTCTTCGTATTTTGGATATCATGCTATTCATAGGTTTAAAAACGACTTTGAGAATAAGCAATCCATTTTTAAGGACTGGGAAAAATTAAAAAATAATATTGAACTCATTCATCCACATAATAGATATCATCATCTTAGATTGTGTGGCGGTTTTCAATTTTCGAGTCACAAATCAGATGATGAATGGAGAGAATATGGTTTAAACCATTTTGTTTTACCTAAAGTATTAATTTCTAATGAAGGTACGCGTACTTATCTAACTTATACAACAGAGCGACAAGATTTCGATTTACAAGCTTTTAAAACTTTAGTGGCACATTTTGAACAAACAACCATGGATAATCCAGAGGAAACACTTGGAGATGTGACGCGTATGGAAGATATTTATAAGGATGATTGGCGTGAGCTTGTGAAAGAAGCGATTGATACGATTGACGACAATAAAAAAATCGTTCTCGCGCGTCGTCGTTTAGTTAAATTTGATAAAAAAATCAATATTCCATATGTTTTAAACCGAGCTCTTGAAAATGAAAAAAATAGTTATATATTTTTATTAGAAGCTAATCAGTCAATATTCTTTTCTCAAACGCCTGAGCAATTAATCAAAGTTGAAGATGGTGTTTTATCTACAAAAGCTGTAGCAGGTACCATTAAACGTACACATAATGAGCAAATAGATAATAAGAATATAGAAGCATTTCTTAAAGATAAGAAAAATTTAGGAGAACATCGTTTTGTTGTAGAGAGTATCTTAAATGATATTGAGCCTTTTGTACAGGATGTAGAGTACAATGAAACACCTAATATTTTAAAAAATGATCATATGTATCATTTATATACGGAAATCAAAGCTAATTTAAATGACGAATCATACATTGGTTTAATCGATCGTTTACATCCTACACCTGCGCTAGGTGGCTATCCTAAAGAAGAAGCACTTGATTTTATTGAGAATAAAGAGTTTGGTACTCGAGGTTTATATGGCGCACCGGTGGGCTATATTGATGTTTATGATGATTGTGAATTCATTGTTGCTATACGTTCTATGCTAATTAAAGAGCAACAAGCAACTTTATACGCTGGATGTGGCATTGTTAAAAATTCGAATCCTGATAGTGAAGTTGCTGAAACTGCAGTTAAATTCTCACCAATGATGAACGCCTTAGGAGTAGATAATAATGATGAATCATAGTGAAGCTTTAACTGAACAAGTATTTTCATTTGCTTCAGAGCTTTATGCTTATGGTGTAAGAGAAGTAGTAATTAGTCCAGGTTCACGTTCAACACCATTAGCACTTGCTTTCGAAGCACATCCAAGTATTAAAACGTGGATTCACCCTGATGAGCGAAGTGCTGCATTTTTTGCTTTAGGTCTTATTAAAGGTAGCGAAAAACCTGTAGCAATTCTTTGTACATCTGGAACAGCTGCTGCGAACTACACGCCCGCTATAGCTGAAAGTCAAATTAGTCGTTTGCCACTCGTTGTTTTAACGAGCGACAGACCGCATGAACTGCGCAGTGTGGGTGCACCTCAAGCAATTAATCAGGTAAATATGTTTAGTAATTATGTGAACTTTCAATTTGATTTGCCGATTGCTGATGGAAGTGAACATACAATTGATACAATTAATTATCAAATGCAAATTGCAAGTCAATATTTATATGGACCACACCGAGGACCGATTCATTTTAATTTACCATTTAGAGAACCACTAACACCAGATTTAGATCGTGTCGATTTATTAACATCTGTAACTAAAACGTTACCTCATTATCAGAAATCGATTTCGGTAGATGATATAAAAGACATATTACAAGAAAAAAATGGTCTTATCATTGTCGGAGATATGCAACACCAAGCCATTGATCAAATATTAACGTATTCAACTATATATGATCTGCCAATCTTAGCAGATCCCCTTAGTCAGCTTCGTAAGGAGAAACATCCTAATGTTATAACCACTTATGATTTATTGTATCGAGCTGGTTTAAATTTAGAAGTAGATTATGTCATACGTGTAGGTAAGCCAGTTATTTCTAAAAAATTAAATCAATGGTTGAAGAAAACCGATGCGTATCAAATTATTGTGCAGAATAATGATCAAATTGATGTATTTCCAACACCTCCTCATATATCTTATGAGATTTCAGCAAATGATTTTTTCCGTTCATTAATGGAAGAACCGCTTGTTGAACGAAAAAAATGGTTACAACAATGGCAATCACTTGAACAACAAGCACGCATTGAGATAAGTGATTACTTAAAGCATGCGACAGATGAAGCGGCATATGTGGGGAGTTTAATTCAAAAACTTACAAAAGAAGACACATTATTTGTCGGAAATAGTATGCCAATTAGAGATGTCGATAATTTACTGTTTGATAGTGAGGCATCTGTATACGCTAATCGGGGTGCCAATGGAATTGACGGAGTAGTTTCAACTGCGCTAGGTATGGCGGCACATAAGAATGTGACCTTGCTTATTGGTGATTTATCTTTTTATCATGACATGAACGGTTTATTAATGGCCAAATTAAATGAACTTCATATTAACATTGTATTAGTTAACAACGATGGGGGAGGTATCTTTTCATATTTACCTCAAAAACGTTCGGCTACAAAATATTTTGAGCGATTATTTGGAACACCAACAGGCTTAAACTTTGAATATACTGCACTGTTATATGATTTTACATTTAAGCGTTTTGATAATTTGACTGACTTTAAATATGCTGAATTATCCAAAATGGGTTCTCACATGTATGAAGTTATGACCAATAGAGACGAAAATTTGCATCAACATCAATATTTATATCAGAAATTGAGTGAGATTGTTAATGTTACATTATAATTTTTATGAATCTAAGAACCAAAGTAAGCAACTATTGGTGATGTTGCATGGTTTCATAAGTGATGCTACTACTTATCATTCACATTTAGAACGCCTTATAGAACATATGAATGTGCTAACAATTGACTTACCTGGCCATGGCTTAGATACCTCAAGTATGGATGATGTGTGGGATTTCCCGTTTATTACACGTCAACTTGATGAGGTTTTAATACAATATCAAACATATGATGTGTTTCTTCTAGGTTACTCTATGGGTGGCCGTGTAGCGCTTTATTATGCCATACATGGTAATGAAACGCTATCAGGGTTGCTCTTAGAGAGTACTTCAGCAGGTATTCAAGATGAGACGGATAAAGTGGAACGTGCCCAAGTGGATGCTGCACGTGCGAAAGTACTTGAAATTGCTGGTTTAGATATTTTTGTGAATGATTGGGAAAAGTTGCCACTTTTTCGTTCGCAGTATAATCTAGCTCCTGAGATACGTCAAAGTATTCGCAATAATCGCATGAATCAAGATGCTCATAGATTGGCCAAAGCACTTCGTGATTATGGTACAGGTCATATGCCTAATTTATGGCCACACCTATCTTCGATACGCATTCCTACTTTAATTTTAGTAGGAGAAAAAGATAAAAAGTTTGTTCAGATAGGACAACAATTAGAGAATCACTTACAAGATAGTCATAAAGTTCAAATTTCTAATGTCGGACATACAATTCATGTGGAAGATAGCACGGAATTTGATACAATAATATTAGGTTTTTTAAAGGAGGAGCAAAATGACTAGACAGTGGGAAACACTTAGAGAATATGATGAAATTAAATATGAATTTTTCGAAGGGATTGCCAAAGTAACGATTAATCGTCCAGAAGTAAGAAATGCATTTACTCCTAAAACAGTTGCTGAAATGATTGATGCATTTTCACGTGCGCGTGATGACCAAAATGTATCAGTAATTGTATTAACTGGTGAAGGGGACAAAGCATTTTGTTCAGGTGGAGATCAAAAAAAACGTGGACACGGTGGTTACGTAGGTGAAGATGATATTCCTCGTTTAAATGTATTAGATTTACAACGTTTAATTCGTGTGATTCCTAAACCAGTAATAGCAATGGTTAGAGGCTATGCAATTGGTGGAGGAAATGTACTTAATGTTGTTTGTGATTTAACAATCGCTGCAGACAATGCTATTTTTGGGCAAACTGGACCAAAAGTAGGCTCATTTGATGCTGGGTACGGTTCTGGCTACCTAGCTCGTATAGTTGGCCATAAAAAAGCAAGAGAAATCTGGTACTTATGCCGTCAATACAATGCACAGGAAGCTTTGGATATGGGATTAGTGAATACTGTAGTTCCATTAGAACAAGTTGAAGACGAAACAGTTAAATGGTGTAAAGACATCATGCAACATTCACCAACTGCTTTACGTTTCTTAAAAGCAGCAATGAATGCTGATACTGATGGTTTAGCTGGTTTACAACAAATGGCTGGAGATGCGACTTTACTTTACTATACTACTGATGAAGCGAAAGAAGGACGTGATGCGTTTAAAGAAAAACGTAATCCTGATTTTGACCAATTCCCTAAATTCCCATAAGCAATAGTTGAATAATAGACTGGTTTTGAAAATGCATATTATAATTACAATTCCAATCTAGTTAATGAATAGCAATTATTTAAAATCGCCTAAGATACGAATTGTGTCTTAGGCGATTTTATTATTTCATTGGAATTAATAAGTATAAGTAACTGTTAGCAACATTGGTAGATATAAGTAATCACCAATGTTAAAAATGAAAATGTACTATTTAAAGTGAATGCTCTCGATTTGCAAGTGTAAATCTCAGATTAGCGCACACACTTGACACATTTAAACCTATTGTTATGTGGGCTTGTTACACTCATAAATTTCACTTCAGAAATAAACGTTTTCCAGACTATTTATTTAGTTGGAGTGGTCATTTGATCTGGATAATGTTGCCGTAAATAATTTTCTAATCGATGCATTCCTTTTTTTAATGTTTCCATATCATAAGCATATGAAATTCGAATATACCCTTTGCCAATATCGGTGAAGGAGGAACCAGGAACCATAGCTAAGTGTGCTTTCTCCAACACATCAACACAAAATTCAAAATCATTTTCCGTGAATCTTTTAATGCTAGGGAAGATGTAAAATGCACCTTCAGGTTGAGCAGTTAATTCGAAGCCTAATGATTCTAATTTTTCTTTCAGGTAATTACGACGTTCGATATAATCACGATTCATGTATAGGGGGGCATTTATCCCTTCATTTAAAGCGGTAGTACAAGCAATTTGAGCTGGTACATTTGCACAAATACAATTGTAAGCGTGCATAAAGGTTAATTTTTCAATTAAATATTCAGGACCAAGTAAAAAGCCGATTCGAATACCTGTTGCAGAATGGGACTTACTCAAACCACCTATCAGTAATAATTGATCACGAATTTCTGGAAATTCAGCAAAAGATGTATGTTGTCCTTTAAACGTATTTTCAGCATAAATCTCATCACTGATTATAAAAATTTGTTTGTTTACAAGTGTGTCTACTATATTTTTGACCTCAGAGCGTTCGAGTATTACGCCTGTTGGGTTGGTAGGGTAATTTAGAAGTATCGCTTTAGTTTTATGCGTTAGATGCGACTCAATCAGTTCAGGTGTTACTTTAAAATCTGATTGTGTAGTATCTATATATACTGGATTTCCACCTAGAGTTTCAACTAATGGGATATAACCAGCGTATATCGGTCCTGGAATAAGGATATCATCGCCAGGTTCAATAATGCTTCTTAACGATGTATCTAATGCTTCACTCGCACCATTAGTAACGATGATTTCTTCCTCACTATAAAAGAAATCATATTTTCGTTTAAAATATTGGCTAATAGCTTGTCGTGTTTCAAATAAACCTTTGTTATGAGAATAACTTGTTTTATCGTTTTTGATTGCTTTGATATAAGCATTTTTGACCACATCTGGCATAGGAAAATCGGGTTGTCCAATTGTTAAATTAACACAATCGTCAATCGCTTTAATTCTATTAGAAAATTGACGAATACTAGGGGCTCTTAAAAATTTTGAACTTGAATTTAATGATAATTTCATTTGCTAAAACCTCTCTATATAAAAATACCAAAATGTAGTATTTAAATTGTTTAAATAGTCTCATAATTCTTTCAAATTATTACTATCATAACATATTTTTAATCTCTACATTTTGGTTATTTACTGAATTGTTTTATGAAATTTTAACTTTTAAATTGAGAAGATCTTTTTAAATTAATGAACGGATTCGTCCATTTACAAACCCATTTTGAAGATAATATTAATACAATCACAATTGCAGTGATAAATAAATAAAGATAGGTAAAGATAGAAATCTGATCCTTAAATGGATATAGACCGAACCCGCGAATGACTCCTATAACGATACCGTGTAATAAATAAACAAACATTGTGCGCTGTCCTATATAGGTATAAATACGCTTAGTTTGTGGCATTAGATTTAGAAATGCACACATAGTTAAAAGTATAATGACATAGAGTAATAAGCGTTTAAGAGGACTATAAACATCCTCTCCGTTACTTTCTAAAGAAGTATAAGGTGTACTTCCTAATAACCAATCTCCATTAATAGGATGGATTGTATATCCTATAAAGAAGGTAATCAAAATGATAATAGAAATGGGAATCCATTTTTTATTTCTAAGTTTTTCGGTATGTGATTGTGTAACCAAATGTCCTATAAAGAAGATAGGGAAGAACACAATGGTTCTTGATATACTCATATAACTGTCGATATTGCCAGAGAAACCAGCTAAAACAGAAACAAGTATGGATATGAATAGTACAATATACGGATTATACCTTCTCACTATAACTAAAACAACGTGAAAGAAAAAAAGGGTGAGTAAAAACCATAATGCAAAAACTGGATTAAATGGATCTAATTGAATTGCATCTTCTTTACCAGTGAAATAGTAATAAAGTGAGAAAAACGCAAAAAATATTACATAAGGAAGAAGTAATTTTTTTGCAATTTTTTCTAAATAGTTAGGTTTATCTAAATTCTTAGCAAAGTAGCCTGAGATAAATAGAAAGGTAGGCATATGAAAGCTATATATTAATAAATATAAAGCTTGTAAAAATTTATCTTCAGATGTATAAGGCTGTAATAAATGTCCTAATACGACTAGAAATATCAATATTGCTCGAGCATTATCGAAAAAATAATCCCTATCTTTGATGGCTGTCATAAACGCTCTCCTTTTTTACAATTTAGACATACTCTAATGTAGTATAAAAATAGGTAATGATGCAACGAATTTGTGTAATGTGTATATTTGTATTGTATAATTTATAAATAAGGCATATAATATTATTAACTTAATATAGTGGAGTAGAACAACATGTATAAACAACTTGAAAAACTTATCACACTAACAAATAATGATTTGAATTTAGTTAATAGACGCTTTGGTCAACGAACTGACATTACTTCTGAACAATTAGAGTTACTACGTATTTTATATAATTATGATCGTTTATCTCAATACGATTTAACTATGAAGATTAGTAGGGAACAATCAATTGTATCAAGATGGATTAAAAAGTTAGTACAAAAAGGTTATATCATGAGTCAACAATCTCATGAAGATTTACGATGTAAAGAACTGATATTAACTGAAGAAGCAAGGGCTTTAATTCAGCAAATCAACACGGCGAGATGCGAGTTAATTGAAGCGAGATGTCAATGTTTATCTTCAGACGAAATTGCAAGTTTAAATCAATTATTAAACAAACTTAATAGTAGACACATTTTCATCTGATATATATCGGTTTTTAATTATGATGTTAAGTGTAAAATACATTCAATTATATATAAACATATAAAGCTAAGCAACTGAATTGTAATATTAAATTACATATAAGTGTGCTTAGCTTTTTTTATTTGAAAAAGTTTAATATTTAGCATCTGTCATATTCGAAGCAGTGACATGATAAATAATCATCAAAAAAGTAGGCAGCTCTACTTTCATTAACTATGAGAGCTGCCTTACTTCATATTTATTTGTATGTTGGAATTTCGAAGTACTTACCGACTTCACCAATTTTATCATAAAATTGTTTTAATACTTGTGCGTTGACATTTGCCCAATTAATATCAGTTGCATATTGATGCGTACCGGGGTTTGCAGGATTCCAACGCATTTTATATAGCGTATTTTGTCCTGCTTTCACGTATGAATTTCCAATGAATTTAGCGCCACCAATGATTGCTTTAGAGACAGAAGTCCATCCAGCATTTTTAGCGTATTTAATACCATCTACAAGTGCATTATTGTCGAATGCACCAATTCCAAAGACATTATGGTATTTGTGACCTGTTTTAGTTGTGAATTTACCTTTTGAAACATCTCCGCCTTTAGCAAGTTGTGAAGTTCCATTACCTGTTTCTACTAAAGCATGTGAGATAAGATAAATTTCATTTAGACCATACTTACGTGCTGCTTGGCTAAATGCAGCACCTTGGTTTTCAAGTACACCTTTGCCTTTTAATAATTTATTGAGAGCTTGTGCTGACAAGTATTGTGGTTGATCTAAACGTAAGAATTGATATTTTAAGGATGAATCATTAGCTAAACGCTTTGTATCCATAGCATTTTTAATTTGACTATAATTGGCATTTGACCATTTCCAAGCCTCATTTTGTACTTGTGGTTTATATTTAAGACGAGATTGGATATTTATCGCGTTATTTAAAGTCATTCCAGTATATGCATATTTAATTTTTTCTTTAACTAAGTCAGTTGATTTTATCCAAACATATTTACCGTCTAAAAGTTGTCCATAGTACCATTTTACGCCATTAATATTTTTTTGCTTAATGACTGTGAAAGTTTGTTCATAATATGGTTTTAAAGAATATCGGTTTGCTTTTGTTGGATCCATATAGAAATAACTTTTACTATTATTGATAACAAAAGTATAGTTATATGGTGTTGCCTGAGCGTCAGTACTGTTTTGGATTAAATCCTTAGCAGCAATCCATCCTGTTCTGTTATTGACTGTTCCGTAAAGATATAAATCTTTGCCAACGTAAACAGCTTTGGAAGCATTAAATGCTTGATTGGCTAGCGTATTAGGTGCTAGTAATTGTTGGTTTTTAGTACCCCAAGCAATAGAATATAGACCATTATTTGTAGGTTTTACTGAATATTTACCTATAGACTGAGTTTGTTTTCCAATATTTTGAGTTGTCACATCATTAATGTTTACCCATCCTAATGGCGTATTACTTGTTCCATCTTGAAGTAGTACATACGTGTTATTACCTTCAGTACGTTGTTTATTGATAAGGAATGTACGGTTTGCGTATTTCGTACCACTTTTGGCTGTTTTATCATATACGGATGCTCTTATTCCAGAATTATTAGCTTTCACTTGAGCAATTTGATTTACAGTTTGTGTAGATGATTGTACTTGTTTAGGTGCTGGTGTTGATTGAGTAGACAAAGTTTGAACTTTTGATGGTGTAGTTAAATAGTATTTACTAATCCAACCAGATTTACCGTTCACTGTACCATAAAGATATGTTGCTTTATCAATTTGTTGTTGTTTAGTTGCTTTAAAAGTTTGATCGCCTTTACCAGAAACTGTTCCAGCCACTTGATTATATGTGCCCCAAGGTACTGTGTGGAATTTAACACCAGGTTTAACGTTGTATGTTTGATTGATTTTCACAGGTGATTTAGCTGTATTGTAAATGACCTCATCTTGTTTTACCCAACCATAATTTGTACCAGTATTATAATCACCAACAAGATAGAATTTTTTATCACCAAGTGTGGCAGCTTTTGTTACTGACAATGTACGTTGGATTTGATCTGTTGTCTTTCCTTTAGTGTCATAAACTGTAGTGTATAAGCCACTATTTTTTGCATTGATTTGAGCAACACCATTATTGTTAGTCACTGTTAATTGGTTATTTGTTGAAGGTTTAGTTGGATTGCTAGGTTTAGATGCTGAAGTTAAGTAGTATTTACTAATCCAACCAGATTTACCATTCACTGTACCATAAAGATACGTCGCTTTATCAATTTGTTGCAGTTTAGTTGCTTTAAAAGTTTGATTTCCAGTACCAGATACTTTGCTAGCAACTTGTTTTGGTGTACCCCAAGGAACTGTGTAAAGTGTTGACCCTGCTTTAACATTATATGTTTGATTCACTTTTACTGGTGCCTTAGCAGTGTTATAAACAACATCACCTTGTTTAACCCAACCGTATTTTTTTCCGCTATTGTAGTCTTCAACTAAATAGAATTTGTTATTTCCTAATGTTGCAGTTTTAGTAACGGATAGTGTTTTTTGTACTTGATCAGTCTTATGACCTTTACTGTCATAAACAGTTGTATATAAGCCATTATTTGTTGGTTTAATTTGAGCAACACCACGATTAGCAGATACAGTTAACTTATTATTAGTTCCTCCTGATGGTTTAGAAGGTTGTGACGGTTTTGTAGATGTTGTGCCCCAAGGTGCTACTTGACCCGTTTTAATTAAATATTTTTCATAAATTAAGTCATATAATTCTGCATAGCTATAATTGTGGCTTCTTAAATATTGGTGAGGGTCAGCGTGGTCAGTACCTCCTAAGAAGTTAGAGATAGCAGCATGTGTCCAAACTGTTCCTCTTCCATCGTTTTCAGCGCTATCAGGTTTTAAATTATAATATTGCAATTGTGTTGCAGCATAATCAGCGTAGTTGTTCATTGAACGTGCAAATGAATCATAATCATGTGTATGGACGATTTCAACATTGATAAAACGTTGATTTCCGTAAGGACCTGCACCCCAAGATAAATAGTCTGTCGGAGCTGTTTCTATAATTCTATTGCCATCAACAAATGCGTGTACGAATGCACTGTTGTAATTACGTTTCATGAAGGCAATCTCGCCATCGATTGTTGAGTTATCATTTGCAGTATCATGAACAACGATACCTTCAGGACGTCCTACGCCGTTTCTATAGCCATATTTAGGGAAATATGACGTATAATCTTCTTCAATTCTTGGTGCTTTCATATTCTTTTTACGAATATAGTTATTTATTGAAGAATTAACCTTTGGTGTGTATTTCGGTAATGATGATGTTTTTTGACTAGATACAGAATAAACTGTTCTCGGTTGAGCAGTTGCACTAAATGGGGTAAATTGCTTTGTATCTATAGTCGCTTGATTAGATGCTGTTTCTTTTTTTGCAGTATTAGTTGTTACACGTTGAGCTGGCTCTTTATATTTATATGAAGTAGTTTGTTTAGATGTAGCATTCACATTGTTTAATGATACAGGCTCTAAATGGTCTGTTGAGCTATCATCGTTTTCATCATCGTAATCAAAATTATAACCAGATGCGTTTGTATTTGATACTTTAGGTGTAACAGTTTCATTTTGTTCAGAAGTTACTTGCTGACTTTTTTGTTGGCTTTCATTATCATTAGAAGCAGTTTGAGTTTCAATTGCTTGATTTTCGGAAGGTTGACTTGCTGTCATCTTCTTGTCTTGTTGTTCAGTACCCGCGTTAGCTTCTAAATCTTTCTCATTTTCATCTGCTACAGATTGTGTCTCCTGTAATTGATTCGTATCAGTGGATGTTTTATCTTCTTGTGTCAAATCATTTGTTTCTTCTTGTTGATTTTTTGTAGAAGAATTCGTTTGATTTTGATTCGCATCATTTATTGATGAAGATTGTTGATTTTGATTTGATGAAATTTCATTATAAGTACTCATTTCATCTAATGATGCATCATATGTAGTACTTTGTGTATCTTGTTCAGGTTGAACTTGGGTAGGGTCTTGATATGTTTGTGTACCAGATACATTTGTAGTTGATTGTGTAACTTCGCTTTTAGCTTTTTCTGCTTGTTTTAGGGCAGTTTGATCATCTAATACATTTTTATGATTAGACTGATCCTGTGGTTGTTCAGCAGCATTTGCTTGATGTGCAGTAAAAGCTGTGCCAAATAACGTTAAAGCAACCATAGACGGTAATTTGTAATTGAATTTCTTCGCCATTTATTTCTTACTCCTCGCATTAATATGATTTGTTTCAATTATAATCTTTAAGGCTTAACACTGTATGGCTTTTAACATATTTGTAATGTAATTTTAACCTGTGCCTCAAACAGAAATATTGTTTTTTATGCTGTGAACATTGCCAAATCACTATTTACGTTTATTATAAGCTTGTAAGCTACATAAAGATTATTACAATTTTTAAAATTGCTAAGTTTGTATATAGAATGTAAATCGATTTATAAAAACTTATTCATACTAATATGTTTTATATTTTCTTCTAAGAATACTTTGCCAAAAGGTGAGTAACCTAGTTTTAAGTAAAAGTCTCGAGCTTGTAATTGAGCATTCATAGTGAGTTTATTATATTGGTGTTTTTTTGCAATTGTTTCAATAGCATGTATTAATTTTTTACCGTAGCCAAGACCGCGATACCACTTGATGATTGCTACGCGTTCAATTTTGCAAACATGAGTATTCAAAGATCTAATTCTAGCAGTTGCCATAGGAACTCCATTTATATATCCCACTATATGGAATGAGTAATCTTCATATTGATCAAATTCATTTTCGAGTGGTACGCCTTGTTCCTCGACGAAAACACACTTTCTTATTTCAAAGCAATCCTCTAGCATCCTTTTGTTTTTTGCTATTTGAAACACAGTATCACCTCCATTTTCACTGGTTTTCCCTTTAAAAATTATTTTAACCATATTGAAAATGAAATAAAGCAGGTTCATTATAAATTCATAATTAGTTCATCACCAAAAAAAGAATGAGTCCGGTACATATCGTGAAATATCATTTGCGGGGATAAGTACTGAAGTTTCCTTGGTAAATTAAGTTGAGTCATATTATAGTCTTTATACATTAGGTATCTTATTAATTTTGTTTAATGGTATTTATTAAATTATACGAAAGGGCCTTATTTTTTAAGTATTTCAATGTTAAATTACATGGTAAAGGCAAAATATTTTGGCGAGACTCTTGAGGGAACAAGACAAGTTGAAGACTACAGACTGAAGCTGTCCCCTAAGAAAGAGAGCCAACAATACGAAAAGTATTATAAATAAAGAAGCCAGTAAATGAATTTACAAAAAACTCATTTACTGGCTATTTTGTTAGGAATTATGTCCTAACCTCACTCTGATAAATAGAAAAATATATAATTTATAAACCAAATAATTAAAAAACGATACGTTTATTACTAATTGATAGTATTATAAAGCCTCTTTTCTAACGATAGCGCAGTATTGCCAAAAAATACGTAATTGGGCAATATTCCAATTGTTCATGCCCATAGTAAAACCTGAAGGCTTAAATATATTTACATCAGTCACTTCCAAAGCGGCTGCAATAAGATATTGAAGGGGTACACTGATACTCTTCATGGTATCAGTGAGCCCATTTTCATCATAAACCCAGGTAAAAGGTAAATCAGACTCAAACACATCAACCTTATTAAATATTTCAGGTAAAGCAAGAATGTAGCATGCGCCATCTACAACGGGATTATCTAAACTATCCTTGTAGTAGATCAAAAGCGCTTCATAATTTTCTCTGTGTTCATGGTTTACATAGAAAAATTCATTCCTGAATAATGCCATATCTTTACTATGAATGATTTGTTGTTCAAGTACGTTGAACATACCATTTATACTAGCAATTTTTTCATATGTTTTACGACTCATATTTGCGCTCCTTTTAAGTATATTTACCACATAAGTTTATATAGCTTTTATTGTGCGTAAGGATAATTGTCATTATTTATCATACCATTTTCACCATTGTCCTGATTGTTGTATTGTTGATTTGGATACTGCTCGTTCCCGTTTAAAGTATTTTGGTCTGTTTGTTCGTTAGTTTGATCTTCTTCATCATTATTTTGTGATGAAGAAGAAGACTCTTTCTGACTATCAGTCGATTCCTTTTGGTTCTTACGCAATAAGTCTTCATCTAATTCTGTTAGGGGTACGAGTGAACCATATCGTTTAATGACTCTTTGATCTAAGAAATCGTTTTTGTTTGTTATTTTAGATAAACCTAAATCATTACGTAAAAGATTTGAATATTCCATAATACTTTTTACGCTTGGGTGGTAATAGTATATATCATTTAAGTAGTCATCCTTACCTTTAAGTTGTGATGTTTTAATTTCAGTGTTACCACCAAGATACATTTTTGCTAGAGACTTAATTTCTTTCTGAGTTAAATTATGTTTAGCATTTTTCCCTACAATACTAATAACATTGTCAAGTTTATCTATAGAATTTAAATTTTGAGCTTTTTGGAACAATATTTTAATAAGTTCCATTTGTCTTTGACCACGTTTAAGGTCTGAATCATGATGTCGAGTTCGAGCTACAGCTAATGCTTGGTCGCCGTTTAGCTTTTGGTATCCTTTTTTGATTTTAATTCTACCAGTATCATCACTGTTAGGTTCATTTAGATTATACGGTACGTCATAATATATACCACCTAATTCATCAACTGCTTCAACAAAGGCTTTCATATTAATACGCACATAATAATCTACCGGTACATTCATTGTTGCTTCAACTGAATCCATAGCAGCAAGAGGTCCACCATATGCATGCGCATGTGTTATTTTATCGTAATAGCCAACTTTAGGTATATAACTGATTGTATCTCTAGGTATGCTTAGCATTCTTATTTGATGCTTTTTCTGATTAAAAGTAGATAATATCATAGCATCTGACCTAGAATGTTCTACACTTTGCCCGTTTTTTTCTCTACCTTCATTATCGTCTATACCTAAGAATAAAATTGATATAGGTTGTTTTTCAGGATCAACTTTTGTATCTCTTAAAGTAGACTTTCGTTGAGAATCTTTAGTGTTTTGAGATGACTCAAATGCAGATTCTGAACTTTGATATAATTGAGTAGCAAAAATAATTGGAACAACGAGGAGACCAAAAGATAATAATATTAAAAAATATTTTAAAAATTTGTTCATTGTTAGTACTCCTAGTTAAATTTTAAATATTTCACAAATGATTGATACATAAAAAGTTATGATTTATTAAGTACACTATAGCCTTAAATTGTATTACTTTATTAATCAAATTACAACTCTCATCAACATTTTATTATTACAAAATATTATTGATGAATGATTATAACATTGAGTTAAACAACTTATTGCTTAACTTAATTTTCATATAGTACCAAAGTACTATAGATTTATTTTTAAATAAGTGTATTATCTAATTAAAGTGATTTCTTTATAGCTTTAAGTTATAATAAACTTTAGCTTAATAGCTACAAATATTGTTATAACAAGGTGCAGACGGATTAGTTGTTCAAAAATAATATCTGTAAGTAATATTTCTGATTAAGAATCTTAAATTTGATAATCAAAAAAGTATTTACTAATTAATTTAGTAGTTAGATATATTATAACGTTCTTGAACAAGTATTTGTATTCGTTGACATTATGAATATCATAATATTAGTTGCATTGTAATTCTTAAAAGTAACTGGATGTGTCACAGATAACCAAAGTATTATTAAATTACAGTTAAAGTATTTAAAATCTTTTAATCGTTTAAGTGTAGTCGTGTGATTAAATAAAAAAGTCATTATCATTTTAGCTAGGAAAATATATAAGCATTTATTTCAGATATCTCATCAGATAATTATTTATTCAAGTATTGTGGGTATTAATTCTTAAAAATGATAACGAATAATATAATATATTGATATATGATGTGAATAGTCAACAAAATTTTAAGACATTAAAGTGTGAGGCAAACAATAAAGATGAAATTAAATAAATTTAAAATCGTATTTTTTATTATCGTATTATTAACTTTAGTCGTGTCAATAGGTATATTAGGTGTTGAATGGACAAGACACCTAGAATTAAAAAAACAAACGTTAAGTCAAGAAAGTGGAAATACGAATTATATAGAAAAGAGAGATAAGACTGTTGAGAAACCTAAAAAAATAAAGACTAAATATGATAAAAAAGATCCTACTTCCAAATCGATAAACAAATATTTAGAAAAAACTCAATTTAATGGAACTGTAGCTGTATTTGATAATGGAAAAGTTAAAATGAATAAAGGATATGGTTATCAAGATATAGAGAAAGGCAAAAAGAACACTGCAAATACAATGTATTTAATAGGATCAGCGCAAAAATTTACAACAGGTTTAATGCTGAAGCAACTTGAAGTCGAAAATAAAGTGAATTTGCAAGATTCAGTCACTAAATATATTCCTTGGTTTAAAACAAATAAAGAAATTACAATTAAAGATTTAATGTTACATAAAAGTGGACTATATAAATATGAAGCTTCAACTAATATCAAAAATTTAGAACAGGCTGTTAGAGCAATTCAAGCTCGAGGTATTGATGATACAGTTTATCATAAGCATCAATATAATGATGCTAATTATTTAGTTTTAGCTAAAGTTATTGAAAATGTTACTGGAAAACCATATGTTAAAAATTATTATGAACGATTAGGTAATAAATATAATCTCAAACATACTGCTTTTTATGACGAGAAACCTCTTCAAAGTGAGATGGCAAAAGGCTATAAGTTTAAAAATAATACTTTTTCATTCCTTAAACCTAATATATTAGATCAATATTATGGAGCTGGTAATTTATATATGACGCCACATGATATGGGCAAATTAATTTATACGTTACAACAAAATAAAATCTTTAATGCACGTCAAACTCGACCTATTTTACATGAATTTGGAACTCAAGAATATCCAGAAGAATATAGATATGGTTTTTACATAACTCCGTATTTAAATAGAGTCAACGGGGTATTCTTTGGTCAAATTTTTACTGTTTACTTTAATGATCGGTATATTGTCATTTTAGGGACGAATGTAAGTAATACACCTGGATTAGTGAGTAATGAAGACAAAATGAGACACATTTTCTATAATATTCTTGACCAGAAAAAGCCTTATAATACAGCAGGTGTTAAAGTTGAGTAATTGTAATTTTGTTAATAATGGATTAGACTCGTTATTCCATATTTACAAGGTTAGTCTTCAATAAATTATATATAACGAATGCCCGGAACTTCAATCTGAAGTGTAACCGGGCATTTGTTATATGATTAATAAAATAACATTCAAATTGCAATTTAATTATTTACAATAAGAAAGGGCGTTTAAGAATAAATCCTCATACTGTCTTTCAACAGGACTTAAAACAACTGTACAATTGGGATGCTCCATATTAAAGTCTACCACTGTGGCTCCCCTTGTAAAGTTGCCATTTAATTCTATTTGAGTATACGCCTCCTTGACATTAAAGGCTTCTGGATCCAACAAATATAATATAGTGAATACATCGTATAATTTAAATCCTATTTCAAAATCTTCACTCTTATAGTGCTGAAATAAATTATATAACATGTTTGAAGTTGCATTTGTATCTTTGAAGTCTTTTACAAAATGGTGAGTAAACAATGCTTCACGAGCCAAATCAAGACCAATCATAGTCAAAGGTAATCCAGAGTTAAATACAATTTGAGCAGCTTCTGGATCACAATATATATTAAATTCAGCTAAAGGCGTTACATTACCTCTACCGGTACTACCACCCATTAAAACAATTTCCTTAATAAATGGTTGAACTTCGGGATAACTAGTTAAAAGAATAGCGATATTTGTTAGTGGACCTATGGCAATCAAGGTTAAAGGTTCTTGAGTATTTACTAATAGATTTCTCATTGCTTCAACTGCATGAATTGATGTTAAATCATCTTGATTTATTTGTGGAAACTCGTAACCATCCATACCAGACTCACCATGAATTGATGTAGCTTCAAAGATGTCATTAATCAATGGTTGGGATGCCCCTCTATGTACAGGAACAGAACTATTAAAAAACCTTTTTAGCTTTAATGCATTTGCTGTCGTTTTCTCAATACCTACATTACCATTCACAGTTGATATCATTTTAACGTCAAATTGAGGGTGTGAAAGTGCGATACTAATTGCTGTAGCATCATCTATACCAGGATCAGTATCAATTATAATGGGAATAGACATATCATCATCTCCGTATTTCATAATAATTAAAGCATAACATGGTATGGGATTGTTACGATAACGAAATAAAAAGAGCCTGAGACTTTTAAGTCTCAGGCTCTTTACATATAAGGTGGAAATGAATCAATAAAGAACAAATATATTCAAATTCATTCTTTATTGAAATCAACCCTGGAAAACTCATCTTTATAAGTGAGAAGAGTGTCCACCTTGCATTACCCAGTATGTTCCGATAACAGTTACTAAAGTAATGATAATTGCAAAGATAACTTTGAACGATTGTAAACGTCCATCTTTACCTTCAGTTAAATGCATGAACATTAATAATTGAAGGGCAGCTTGAATGAAAGCAAAACCAAAGATGATAGTTACCTTAGCATGGAATGTCATATTAGTGTATAGAGTTACAAAAACTGCTAAAAGCGTTAGTACGATAGAAGCAATAAAACCTACTGTATGTTTTACGATTGTATTCATCCGCTATACACCATCCCTATCATATATACGGCAGTAAAGATGAAGACCCAAACAACATCTAAGAAGTGCCAGTATAAACTTACTATAAATAATTTAGGAGCATTGTATGAATCCAAACCACGAGTGCCGATTTGAATTAACAAACAAATAACCCAAACAATACCTAATGATACGTGTGCACCGTGCGTACCTAGTAGTATAAAGAAACTAGACCAGAAGGAGCCAATAGTTGGGTTAACACCTTCAGAAGCATAGTGTGCGAATTCGTAAATTTCGAAACCTACGAATACAAGACCTAGGATAACTGTGATAATCATCCAAAACATCATTAAGTTTTGTTTTTCTTGTCGCATGTAATAAATTGCAATACCACAAGTATAAGAACTAATTAATAATGCAAAAGTCATTATTAAAATCAAATGTAATTCGAATAAGTCGGTAGTTAATTTACCGCCATATCCGCCACCATGTTGTAACGTTAATAACGTTGCAAATAGGGTACCGAATAACGCAAATTCAGCTGTAAGGAAAATCCAAAAGCCAAGTTTATTTAATTCGCCTTCGTGTGTACGAGAATCAATAGTATTTGCATCATGACTCATGACTTACAGCCTCCCTTTCTTTAATTCGAGCTTCTCTTAAACGAGCTTCAGTTTCTGCAACTTCTGAAGCAGGGATGTGGTAACCATGATCAATTTGGAAACTTCTCCAAATCATAGTAATGAAGATACCTGCTAAACAGATAAGTGCTGGAACAATAGATTCGAAGATTAAGAAGAAACCACCAATAGTCATAAATATACCCATCCAGAATCCTACTGGAGTATTGTTTGGCATATGAATATCTTTGTAGTTATGGTTGTCTAAATAATGACGACCATGTTCTTTCATATCAACGAATGTATCGTAGTCATTCCAATCAGGAGTGATAGCAAAGTTGTATTTAGGTGGAATAGCTGATGCTGTAGACCATTCTAAAGTACGACCAAGTCCATCCCAGTTATCTCCAGTAGCTTCACGTGGAGCTTTGATATGACTATAAACGATACTTGCAACTAGGAATAAGAATCCAATTGCCATCAATACTGCACCGATAGTTGAGATGAAGTTTAGTAACCACCAACCATCAGAAGGCATGTAAGTGTATAGACGACGTGGCATACCATCTAAACCTAGAATGAATTGTGGTAAGAAACAAACGTTAAATCCGATCATGAAGAACCAGAAGCACCATTTGTTTAATGTTTCATTTAACTTGTAGCCCATCATTTTTGGATACCAGAAGATTAAACCAGCTAAGCAGGCAAATACTACACCAGTAACCAATGTATAGTGGAAGTGAGCTACTAAGAAATAAGTGTTGTGATATTGATAGTCAGCTGATGCCATTGCAAGCATTACACCAGTAACCCCTCCTAATAAGAAGTTAGGGATGAATGCTAATGAGAATAGCATAGGTGACTCAAATGTAATTCTACCTTTGTATAATGTGAGCAACCAGTTAAATAGTTTAACTCCGGTTGGAACACCGATTAACATTGTTGAGATAGAGAAGAATGAGTTAATTAACGCACCATTACCCATAGTGAAGAAATGGTGAACCCAAACTAAGAAACTTAAGAATGCGATACCTGCAGTTGCCCAAATCATACTTTGATGACCGAATAAACGTTTACGGGCAAAAGTAGGGATGATTTCTGAGTACATACCGAATGCTGGCAAAATAACGATATAAACTTCAGGGTGCCCCCATACCCAGAAGAAGTTTGCCCAAAGCATTGGCATACCGCCATTTGCTACAGTGAAGAACTGAGTTCCAAAAATTCTATCAGCAGTCATTAAAGCAAGTGCTACAGTGAACACTGGGAATGCTAATATAACGATTAATGTTGTAATGAATGTTGTTACACTGAACATTGGCATTTGCATAAACTTCATTGTTGGAGTTTTACATCTTAGAATCGTAACAAAGAAGTTGATACCAGTCATTAACGATCCGATACCAGATATTTGAATTGCAATTAAATAATAGTTAACACCTGGACCTGGACTGAATTCACCAGCAAGTGGTGCGTAGTTAGTCCAACCAGCAGCTGGTGATCCACCTACAATAAATGATAGGTTGAATAAAATCATACCAGCGAAGAATAGCCAGAAACTAACGTTATTCATTACAGGGAAGGCAACATCGCGTGCACCAAGTTGTAATGGAATAACAACATTCCATAAACCAAAGATAAATGGCATAGCCATAAATATAATCATAATTACGCCGTGCGTAGTAAATACTTCATTATAGTGGTTTGCTTCCAAGAATTTGTTATCTGGAATTGTTAATTGAGTACGTAACATTAACGCATCGATACCACCACGAACGAACATTAATACGGCAGAAATTAAATACATGATACCGATTTTTTTATGGTCTACGGATGTGAACCATTCTTTATATAGATATTTCCATAATTTGAAATAAGATATAACTGCTATAAGGCCGATGACTAAGAATGGCGCAGCAATTTGTGCTGAGATAATCATCCAATTTCCTTTAACTAGTAGTTGATCCCATGGAAAATTCATTAATGTCCACCTCCATGATCATCGTGTTCTTTTTTGTGAAGTTTAGACGCATTTTCGTCTTTTGCTCCCTTAGAAATTTTTTCCATTTCTTTAGAGTTATGATCCTCTTCTTTTTTGAACTCATTATCGTATTTTTCATTGTTGCCGAGAATCATAGGTTTCATACCGTGACGTTCATAGTTAGGGTTTGTTATATGAACCTTACGAGCAGGTTTGATTGGTTTATCTTTTACATCTTTGTATAAATCCTCTTCAGCTGTGAAGTTAGGATCTTTTTGTTCAAAGTTGTAACGTTTGTAAGCGTAGAAGATATACTCTGGATCAGCCGCAGGGTCAACAAACGCCATATGAGTTCCACTAAATGTTAATTCTTTGTTAGATGTGCTTGGTAAGAGTTGCTTGTCAAAAGTATCTTGACTTAAAGTTTTCTTACCTTTAGCCTCTTTTACCCACTTATCAAAATCATTTTGACTTACAGAGTGAACTTTAAATGTTTGACGAGAGAATCCCTCACCATTGAAGTTTGAGTTACGACCTCTGAAAGTACCTAATTGATCAGCTGTTAAAGTCCAATTCATAGTCATACCAGTCATGGCATATTTCTGACCACCTAATTGTGGAATCCAGAAACTTGTCATTGTATCCATAGATTGAAGCTTGAATACAACTGGTCGATCTTTAGGAATTGTTAATGTGTTAACAGTTTCAATATGTTGATCAGGGTAGGCAAAGAACCATTTATAGCCAGCACTTACTGCGTAAACGACAAGTGGATCTTTGTCTTTTTCTGGTGGTTTTTCATAATCGTATAAAGTTTTAACTGTAGGAATAGCTAAAGCAATTACGATTAAAATAGGTACCACAAACCAAATTGTTTCAATTAGAGAATTGTGGTGCATCTTACCAGATTCGCTATTCTTTTTGTAGCTATATTTAAAAATAAAAATAGCGAACATGGAAAGCACTACAGCAACAATAACAAGCATGAAAATTATTGAATAGATAATCAAGAACTTCTGACTGCTTGCTACTGGCCCTTTTGCATTAAAAACTTCTATATTTGAACAACCACTAAGTAAAATTAGTGTGCCAAATAATAGAAGCAAAGACTTAAATTTTGACACTTTTTTTGACCTCCTAATACTACAAATGTAGGGCTTACCAATAATTTTAGTTTATTACACAATATTTACAAGAGTATGTTCAAAAAAAATTACTTATTTATATAATTGAGGTCTGTTAGTCCTAGATATGACGGGGTTTGTAAGATTTGTTAAAATTATGTGTACATTTTGTGAAAATAGACAAATTTAGCAAAATTACATGTAATACAACACATTATTGATAAATCTTATCAATTAGATACAAAAAAAGAATATTACTTATAGAAAAATATGATCTTATATAGAAAGAATTAAGTTGAATAATATGTCTATAAGATGTGTCTGATTTTAGGTAGGTTAATAGTAGGATATATTGTTTTAGTTTATTGATTGAATGTTCTTTTAAGTGATGCATAGTCATATAAAATAATTTTTAATCACAAAAAAATAAACGCTTATACAATTAATTTTTGTATAAGCGTTCTCGTAATTTATAGCTCATTAAAATATATAATAGGTAGAAATTAAACAAAGATTATGTGTGATTAAGAGGAGAGGTTCATTTTACTTCAATATTTCTTATAGAAGTTTTTTCAGCACCATCAGAATCGGTAACTTGATATTTTACTTTATACTTACCTGCTTTGGATGTATCAACTTGACCATCAATTTTGATTTTATGAGTAAGATCGCCGTCTTCTTTATCGTAAGCACTTATGCCTTTAAGTAAATTATATTCTTGTCCTTTTTCAATAACGATATCGTTAACACCTTTTAATTGAGGTTCAGTATTAGTAGTGGCTTCTGCATTTAAATTGGGTGTCACTAATGTAGCTGAAACTCCAAGTGCTGATAATGACTGTAGTAATTTGTTCATAACTTAACCTCCGTCTATTGAATCATCTATAATTTAAGTTTAATATACCCTATTTTTATTTTGTCGACATCATACTATGGTCTTAATATAACTCAATCAACATAAAAATTAAATCCTTTTTTATGAAACTTTGATAAAGATTATGTAAATTGTGAATTGTTTGAAAACATTTACTGAAACTGAATTCAAAGTTAAGTGTTCAATTAATAAGTATTGTGAATTAGACGAAAATTCGTTGTTATATTTAAATGATTAATAAAAAAATATAATAAAATCAACTCATAAACTTATGTTCAACTCATTCATGTGTTGAAAGTAAGACAGAAAAAGTCCATGACTACATATTCATGTCACGGGCTTTTTCACTGATATTATTTTGTTAAGCCACGTCTTAATTTCTCTGCAAGAAGTGTATTATTAAGTACCATTGTAATAGTTAAAGGACCAACACCACCTGGTACTGGAGTAATTGCACTAGCTATTTCTTTTACTTCATCATATGCTACATCTCCTTTTAATTTTCCATTTTCATCAGGTGTATTACCAACATCTATAATTACTGCGCCTTTTTTGACATTTTCTTTAGTAACTAAACCAGGTTGTCCTACTGCGCTAACAATCACATCTGCTTGTTTTAAGTGTGCATTCATATTTTTTGTACGTGAATGTAAAATCGTAACAGTTGCGTTAGCTTGCAACAATAACTTTGAAACAGGTTGGCCAACAATATGACTACGACCAATAACAACTGCATTTTTTCCTTCTAAATTAATATCTGCGTGTTTTAAAATTTCCATAATACCCAGGGGTGTACATGGTACAAAGGTTTGCTCATCAATATACAATTTTCCAATATTAATTGGATGGAAACCATCTACATCTTTTTCCGGATTGATAGCTTCAAGTACTTTTTGTTCGCTTACCTGTTTAGGTAATGGTACTTGAACTAAAATACCACTAACAGTATCGTCATTGTTTAATCGATTAAGTTCGCTTAAAACTACTTCTTCTGATGTGGATTCGTCTAAGTGAATAATTTCTGATATCATTCCAATTTTTTCTGCTGCTTTTTTCTTTGATTTTACATAACTTTGGCTTGCACCATCATTACCAACTAATATGACTGATAATTTTGGAGTAAAACCATATTCTTTTAAGTCATTGACTTGATTTTTAAGTCTTTGTCTATATTCTTTTGCTATTTGTTTACCATCTAAAATTTTAGCAACCACCTTAAACCACTCCTAATTATTAATTAATATCTTAACTTTAACATTAATCAAAAAGCAAATGATAGTCAAAAGACGTAAATTAATATTTAAATTGATGTTAAAGTTCGATTTTTGATTGAAAAATACCAAATGGATTGTTATGCTATATGTGTAATATACAACTATTCCTAATAACAATCCAAAAGTTTCGAAAGGGTGTACAAAGTGAAAGTAGCAGTCATTATGGGCAGTTCCTCAGATTGGAAAATTATGAAAGAAAGTTGTTCGATGCTTGAAGAATTTGAAATACCGTACGAAAAGAAAGTCGTTTCAGCTCATCGTACGCCTCAAATGATGTTCAATTTCGCTAGTCAAGCACGCCAAAATGGTTTTGATATTATCATTGCCGGTGCAGGGGGAGCAGCACACTTACCTGGAATGGTAGCTTCCATGACAACATTACCTGTGATTGGTGTGCCAATTGAATCTAAAAGTCTAAAAGGATTAGATTCATTACTATCTATCGTCCAAATGCCTGGTGGTATCCCAGTTGCAACCACAGCAATTGGAAAATCAGGTGCTAAAAATGCTGGGATATTAGCGGCAAGAATGTTAGGAATAACAAATGAATCAGTTCAAAATAATTTGGAAAATTATGAAAAATCTTTAGTCGCAAAAGTGGAGGAAATGCAAAATGAACTTCAGTAAACTTAAATTTGGCGCGACAATAGGAATCATTGGCGGAGGGCAGTTAGGAAAAATGATGGCTCAGTCTGCACAAAAAATGGGTTATAAGGTGATTGTCCTAGATCCTAATGAAGACTGTCCTTGTCGTTATGTCGCACATCAGTTTATTCATGCAAATTATGATGATGAGCAAGCTTTAAATCAGTTAGGTGAAAATTCTGATGTTGTTACTTATGAGTTTGAAAATATTTCGTCTGAACAATTAAAAAAACTCACTCAGTTATATCATATTCCCCAAGGGTACCAAGCTATTGAACTATTACAAGATAGGCTAACCGAGAAGCAAACATTACTAGAAGCAAATACTCAAATTGTTCCTTTTGTACAAATTCAAACAAATCAAGACTTATTAAAAGCCATAGAAAAATTAGGCTTTCCGTTCATAGTGAAAACACGTTTTGGTGGATATGATGGTAAAGGACAAATTTTGGTAAGAAATGATTCGGAATTAGACGAAGCATACCAGCTAGTTGAGAAGCAAGAATGTGTTGCTGAACAATATCTTGATATTCAAAAGGAAGTATCTCTTACAGTAACAATTGGAAATGAACAACAAACAACATACTTTCCTCTTCAAGAAAATGAACATCAAAATCAAATATTATTTAAAACAGTCGTTCCAGCAAGATCTGATAAAGAAAATGAAGCACGTAAGGAAGTTGAGAAAATCACTCGCGCAATTCATTTTGTGGGAACCTTTACAGTAGAATTCTTTATTGATAAAGAAAATAACTTATATGTAAATGAAATTGCACCAAGACCACATAATTCTGGACACTATTCTATAGAAGCTTGTGATTATTCACAGTTTGATACACATATTTTAGCCATAACTGGTCAAAAACTTCCGCAAGCTATTGAATTATTAAAGCCAACAGTAATGATGAATTTATTAGGTCGCGATTTGGATTTACTTGAAAATGAATTTAGCAGACATCCAGATTGGCATATTCACATTTACGGTAAGAAAGAAAGAAAACCTGATAGAAAAATGGGACACATGACTTTACTGACGGATGATGTCAATCAAACAGAACAATATATGTTAATGAAATTTGAAGGGAGAGACAAGTAAGTGTCATTGTTATATGAAGGTAAAGCTAAAAGAGTATTCACGACAAATATTGATGGACAATTACGAGTTGAATATAAAGATGAGGTAACAGCAGGAAACGGTGCAAAAAAAGATACTATGATTGGCAAGGGTAAGTTAAATAATCAAATTACTTCTATTATATTTGATTATTTAACTCATAATCATATTGACAATCACTTTATTAAACAACTTTCACAAACAGAACAACTCGTCCAACAAGTTGATATTATACCTTTAGAAGTTGTTGTTAGAAACATTGCCACTGGTTCGATCACAAAACGTCTTGGTTTTAAAAAGGGGCATACATTTGAAGAACCTCTAGTAGAATTCTTCTACAAAAAAGATGAACTTAATGATCCGCTTATTACTGATGACCATGTAAAATTACTCGGCATAGCGAACGATGAAGAAATAAAACAACTTAAACAAATGGCAAAAGATATTAATCAAGTACTGATTCAATTGATGAATGAAATGAGTTTGAGACTTGTAGATTTTAAGGTTGAATTTGGTAAAACCAATGGTGGAAAAATTTTACTTGCAGATGAAATCTCTCCTGACACTTGTAGAATATGGGATAAAAATACGGATACTAACTTTGATAAAGATGTATATAGAAACAACACTGGCTCGTTGATTGAAACTTATCAAACATTTTTAAATAAATTGGAGGATCTTAAATAATGAAAACGATTGAACTACATATCACTTTACAACCACAAGTTTTAGATACACAAGGACAAGCTTTAAACCGAGCAGTTCACGATCTCGGTTATGAACAAGTGAATGACATTCGAGTAGGTAAAGTTTTATATATGACAGTTAATGAACCAACTGACGAGGCTGTTGATAATATTATTACGACACTAAGTGAAAAGTTATTTGCTAATACAGTCATTGAAGAATATAGCTATAAAGTTATCGATGAAAAGGAGAAAGCATAATATGAAATTTGCAGTTCTTGTGTTCCCTGGTTCAAACTGCGATAGAGACATGTATAACGCAGCTATTAAATCAGGTGTTGATGCAGCGTATGTCGATTATCGTGAAACGACTTTAGATGGTTTTGATGGTGTTTTAATACCTGGTGGTTTTTCATTTGGCGATTATTTGAGATCGGGAGCTATGGCAAGTGTTGCTCCGATTATTAAAGAAGTTAAGCGATTTGCGAAAGAAGGTAAGCCTGTTTTAGGAGTATGTAATGGGTTTCAAATTTTAACTGAGATTGGATTGTTACCAGGCGCATTACTTCATAATGATTCACATTTATTTATAAGTAGAAACGAAACTTTAAAAATTACTAATAATCAAACACCTTTTACGCATTTATATGTGAAAAATGAGAATGTTGTTTATCCTGTAGCACACGGTGAAGGTCATTATTATTGTACTGATGAAATATATCGTGAACTCAACGATAACAATCAAATTATCCTTAAATATACGAATAACCCTAATGGCTCTTATGAGGATATTGCAGGAATAGTTAATAAAGAGGGAAACGTTTGTGGGATGATGCCACACCCTGAACGCGCACTTGAAACATTATTAGGAACAAATAGTGGTGTGAAATTGTTTGAATCAATGGTGAAAAGTTGGAGGGAACAAAATGTCTAAATTTATCGAACCAAGTAATGAAGAGATTAAACTTGAAAAACTTTATCAAGATATGGGATTAAGTGATAAAGAATATGACAAAGTGGTTGAAATTCTTGGTAGAGAACCCAACTTCACAGAAGTAGGAATTTTCTCAGTGATGTGGAGCGAACATTGCTCATATAAACATTCTAAACCATTTTTAAAACAATTTCCTACGACAGGAGAGCACGTATTAATGGGACCAGGAGAAGGTGCAGGTGTTGTAGATATAGGCGATAATCAAGCCGTAGTATTTAAAGTTGAGTCTCACAATCATCCATCTGCAATTGAACCATATCAAGGTGCGGCAACTGGAGTCGGAGGTATTATTAGAGATATTGTTTCAATTGGTGCCCGTCCAATTAATTTACTAAATAGTCTTCGTTTTGGTGAGTTAACTGTAAAACAAAATCAACGATTACTTAAAGGTGTTGTAAGTGGTATTGGTGGATATGGCAACTGTATTGGTATTCCTACTACGGCTGGTGAGATTGAATTTGATGAACGCTATGATGGCAATCCATTAGTCAATGCTATGTGTGTAGGAATCATTGATCATGATATGGTCCAAAAAGGAACAGCTAAGGGTGTTGGTAATTCCGTTATATATGTAGGTTTAAAAACTGGGCGTGACGGTATTCATGGTGCAACATTTGCATCTGAAGAACTTACTGAGGAAAGTGAAAGTAAAAGACCTTCAGTACAAATTGGAGATCCATTTGTAGGCAAAAAGCTAATGGAAGCAACATTAGAAGCAATTACTTTTGATGAACTAGTAGGTATACAAGATATGGGAGCAGCTGGTTTAACTTCATCTTCATCTGAAATGGCAGCTAAAGGTGGTAGTGGTTTACATTTAAGACTTGATCAAGTTCCAACAAGAGAACCTGGAATTTCCCCATATGAAATGATGCTTTCAGAAACGCAAGAAAGAATGCTGTTAGTTGTAGAAAAAGGTACAGAACAAAAGTTTTTAGATTTATTCAATAAACACGAACTAGATAGTGCAGTAATCGGTGAAGTAACAGACACTGATAGATTCGTGCTTACATACGATGATGAAGTGTATGCAGACATTCCTGTGCAACCTCTTGCTGATGAGGCACCAGTGTATATTTTAGAAGGAGAAGAAAAGGAATATAATACATCAAAAAACGATTACAGCAATATAGATGTACATGATACATTTATCAAGTTATTACAACACCCAACAATAGCATCTAAACATCATTTATATGAACAATACGATCAACAAGTAGGAGCAAATACAATTATTAAGCCAGGTTTACAAGCTTCAGTTGTGCGCGTAGAAGGAACACAAAAAGCTATTGCTTCAACTATAGATGGTGAAGCACGTTATGTTTTCAACCAACCTTATGAAGGTGGAAAAATGGTTGTTGCTGAAGCCTATCGAAATTTAATTGCAGTAGGGGCGACACCATTGGCTATGACTGATTGTCTAAACTATGGTTCTCCAGAGAAGAAAGAAATCTATCAACAATTAATAGATTCAACAAAAGGTATGTCAGAAGCTTGTAAAGTGCTTCAAACTCCTGTAGTTTCAGGAAATGTTTCATTATATAACGAGACACGTGGAACCTCTATCTTCCCTACACCTGTCGTAGGTATGGTTGGTCTTATTGAAGACGTGAGCTATCTAAAAGAGTTTAAACCTAAAGCAGGAGATAAGATTTATTTAGTTGGTGAAACGCGTGATGACTTTGGTGGTAGTCAATTGGAAAAATTGTTGTATGGATCAGTTAATCATGAGTTTGAATCTATTGATTTAAGTGATGAAGTTTCAAAAGGAAAATTAATCAAACAGGCTATTCGTAATGGCATTGCATCTCATGTACAAACAGTTGGTAAGGGCGGCTTATTAGTTACTTTAGCTAAAATTAGTGCCCATTATGATTTAGGTATGCAAGCTCAATTGGATGTTACCAATGCACAATTATTTAGTGAAACTCAAGGACGATATATTGTTGTTGTTAAAGAAGGGCAAACTTTGGATATAGATCAAGCTCAAGAAATTGGGCATTTAACTCATCAGCAGTTATTTGATATATCTAATTCAGACGTAAAAATAAAAGAAAACGTTTCAGATATCAAACAAAAATGGGAAGGGGCTATAGTTCAATGTCTAACTACTCAGGATTAAATGAAGAATGTGGCATTTTCGGTATTTGGAATCATCCTGAAGCAGCACAGTTAACATATATGGGTCTACATAGTTTACAACACAGAGGTCAAGAAGGTGCAGGTATTGTAGTTTCAAATCACGAAACGCTAAAAGGTGAACGAGGATTAGGCCTATTAACTGAAGCAATTAAAGACGAACATATGTCAAATATAAAAGGTTATCCACATGCGATAGGACATGTTCGTTACGCAACCTCTGGTAATAAAGGCATTGAAAATATTCAACCATTTTTATATCACTTTTATGATATGAGCGTAGGTATATGTCATAACGGTAATTTAATTAACGCTAAATCATTACGTCAAAATTTAGAAGAACAAGGTGCGATTTTCCATTCTTCTTCGGATACTGAAGTCATTATGCACTTAATTCGTCGTAGTAAGGCGCCGACATTTGAAGAGGCATTGAAAGAGAGTTTACGACTCATTAAGGGTGGATTTACTTTTGCCATCCTAACAAAAGATGCGTTGTATGGTGCAGTAGATCCTAATGCTATTCGACCATTAGTAGTTGGAAAAATGGAGAACGGTGCTTATATTTTAGCAAGTGAAACATGTGCGATTGATGTTTTAGGTGCTGAATTTATACAAGATATTCATGCAGGTGAGTATGTTGTTATTACGGATGAAGGTATAGAAGTTAAGACTTACACACGACAAACAACAACTGCAATTTCAGCTATGGAATATATTTATTTTGCGAGACCTGATTCAACGATTGCAGGAAAAAATGTTCATGCGGTACGAAAGGCATCAGGTAAACGGTTAGCACAGGAAAACCCAGCAAAAGCAGATATGGTAATAGGCGTACCTAATTCATCATTATCTGCAGCAAGTGGTTATGCTGAAGAAATAGGCCTACCATATGAAATGGGACTAGTTAAAAATCAATATGTTGCTCGAACTTTTATACAACCTACTCAGGAATTAAGAGAGCAAGGTGTACGTGTGAAACTGTCGGCTGTTAAGGATATTGTTGATGGTAAAGATATCGTACTTGTAGATGATTCGATTGTTCGAGGTACAACGATTAAACGCATAGTTAAAATGCTTAAGGATTCAGGAGCTAACCGCATTCACGTAAGAATTGCTTCTCCCGAATTTATGTTCCCTAGTTTTTATGGTATTGACGTATCTACAACAGCTGAACTCATCTCAGCAAGTAAGTCTCCTGAGGAAATTAAAAATCATATTGGTGCAGATTCTCTTGCTTATTTAAGCGTTGATGGCTTAATCGAGTCTATAGGACTTGATTATGATGCGCCATATCATGGCTTGTGTGTAGAAAGTTTTACAGGTGATTATCCAGCAGGACTTTACGATTATGAGAAAAATTATAAAAAGCATTTAAGTGAACGTCAAAAATCATATATAGCTAATAATAAACATTATTTTGATAGTGAGGGAAATTTACATGTCTAAAGCATATGAGGAATCTGGTGTAAATATTCAAGCAGGATATGAAGCAGTCGAAAGAATAACAAGTCATGTTGAACGTACATTGCGCAAAGAAGTATTAGGTGGTTTAGGTGGATTTGGTGCAACATTTGATTTGTCTCAATTAAAAATGAAAGCGCCAGTTCTGGTATCAGGTACTGACGGTGTGGGTACAAAGTTAAAATTAGCAATTGACTATGGAAAGCATGACACAATTGGTATTGATGCTGTCGCAATGTGTGTAAATGATATTTTAACAACAGGTGCTGAACCTTTATACTTTTTAGACTATATTGCCACGAATAAAGTAGTGCCAAGTACTATAGAGCAAATCGTTAAAGGTATAAGTGACGGTTGCGAACAAACCAATACGGCACTTATAGGCGGTGAAACTGCTGAAATGGGAGAAATGTATCATGAAGGTGAATATGATATTGCTGGTTTTGCAGTAGGAGCGGTAGAGAAAGAGGACTATATTGATGGTTCAAATGTTGAAGAAGGACAAGCAATTATTGGTTTAGCTTCAAGTGGTATTCATTCAAATGGCTATAGTCTAGTTAGAAAAATGATAAAAGAATCAGGAGTTCAATTACATGATCAATTTAATGGTCAAACCTTTTTAGAAACCTTCCTTGCACCAACAAAATTGTATGTAAAGCCTATTCTTGAATTAAAGAAACATATTGATATCAAAGCGATGAGCCATATTACTGGTGGAGGTTTCTATGAAAATATTCCGCGTGCCCTTCCTAAAGGTTTATCAGCAAAAATAGATACACAATCATTCCCAACGTTGGAAGTCTTTAATTGGCTTCAAAAACAGGGCAACATTTCAACGAATGAAATGTATAACATATTTAATATGGGTATTGGATATACAATTATTGTTGACAAAAAAGATGTTCAAACAACATTAACAACGTTACATGCAATGGATACAACTGCATATGAAATTGGTGAGATTATAAAAGATGATGATACACCTATTCATTTATTGGAGGTAGAATAGTGACCAATATAGCGATTTTTGCCTCAGGATCAGGTAGTAACTTTGAAAATATTGTAAAACATATCCAAACAGGGCAATTATCTGGTATCAATGTAACGGCACTGTATACAGATAATGAAGGGGTACCCTGTATTGATAGAGCTAAAAATTTAAATATTCCAATTCATATTAACAAGCCAAAAGACTTTTCATCCAAATCTTTATATGAACAGCATCTACTTAAATTATTATCCAGTGAGGAAGTTCAGTGGATTGTATTAGCTGGTTATATGAGACTAGTTGGCCAAGACTTATTACAAGCTTATGAAGGAAGGATATTAAATATACATCCCTCATTATTGCCTAAATTCAAAGGTTTAGATGCCATAGGACAAGCGTTAGAAAGTGGAGATACTGTAACTGGATCAACTGTCCATTATGTAGATAGTGGGATGGATACGGGAGAAATTATTGAACAACAGCAATGTGATATAAAACCGGACGATACTAAAGAACAATTAGAAGATAGAGTAAAACATTTAGAATATGAACTTTATCCAAGAGTTATAGCTAAAATCATTAAATAGAGGAGTATCTTATAGAATGAAAAAAGCAATATTAAGCGTTTCTAATAAAAGTGGAATTGTAGAGTTTGCAAAAGCATTAACTAATTTAGACTATGAACTGTATTCTACGGGTGGTACAAAACGTGTATTAGAAGATGCGAATATCAATATTAAGTCCGTGTCAGAATTAACACAATTTCCAGAGATTATGGATGGTCGTGTTAAAACACTACATCCAGCAGTCCATGGTGGTATTTTAGCTGATCGAGATAAAGAACATCATTTAGAGCAATTACGAGAACAACATATTGATTTAATTGATATGGTAGTAGTCAACCTATATCCTTTCCAACAGACTGTTGCTCAACCTGATGTAACAGAAACTGATGCAGTAGAAAATATTGATATTGGTGGACCTACAATGTTAAGAGCAGCTGCTAAAAACTTTAAACATGTTACAACTATCGTACATCCTTCCGATTACAACGAGGTAATTGAGAGAATTAAAAATCATCAATTGGACGAAGCATATAGAAAATCGCTAATGGTTAAAGTTTTCCAACATACAAATGAATATGATCATGCTATTGTTAACTATTTCAAAGACAATAAAGAAACACTAAGATATGGCGAAAATCCTCAACAATCTGCATATTTTGTTAGAACATCTGATAGCAAACATACGATTGCTGGTGCAAAACAATTACATGGTAAACAATTGAGTTTTAATAATATTAAAGACGCAGATGCAGCGCTCAGTTTAGTAAAAAAATTCAACGAGCCAACTGCTGTAGCAGTAAAACATATGAACCCGTGTGGAGTAGGAATTGGACAGTCGATTGATGAAGCATTTCAACATGCATATGAAGCGGATAATCAATCAATATTTGGCGGAATTATAGCATTGAATAGAACGGTAGATGTTAAATTAGCTGAAGCATTACATTCTATCTTTTTAGAAGTAGTTATCGCACCTCAATTTACTGAGGAAGCTTTAAAAATATTGACACAAAAGAAAAATATTCGTTTATTACAAATAGATATGACAATTGATAACGCTGAACAAGAATTTGTTTCCGTTTCAGGTGGTTACTTAGTACAGGATAAAGATAATAAAGATGTGACTCGAAACGACATGACTGTTGCTACCGACACTCAACCTACAGAAGCACAGTGGGAAGCTATGCTTCTAGGTTGGAAAGTTGTAAGTGCCGTTAAGAGTAATGCAGTGATTTTGAGTAATAACAAACAAACAGTTGGTATAGGTGCAGGACAAATGAATCGTGTAGGTTCCGCTAAAATTGCAATCGAAAGAGCAATAGAAATTAACGATAATGTTGCGCTTGTTTCAGATGGTTTCTTCCCAATGGGAGATACAGTTGAATATGCTGCCGAACATGGTATTAAGGCAATTATTCAACCAGGTGGTTCAATTAAAGATCAAGATTCCATTGATATGGCTAATAAATATGGCATTACAATGGTTATGACAGGTATGCGTCATTTTAAACATTAATTTTTGAAAAGAAAGGGGTAATCTATTGAAAGTTTTAATAGTTGGAGCTGGTGGACGTGAACATGCATTAGCTTCTAAAATCAATCAATCTCCAATTGTAGATAAGGTTTACGCGATTCCAGGAAATGATGCAATGGTCAATATTGCTGAAGTGCACAGTGAAATTGCTGAATCAGATCATCAAGCTATTTTACATTTTGCTCAGCATAACGCAATTGATTGGGTAATCATTGGGCCTGAACAACCTTTAATAGATGGGTTAGCTGATTTATTAAGAAATGCAAATATTAAAGTGTTTGGTCCAGGACAAGATGCCGCTCAAATTGAAGGTTCAAAATTATTTGCCAAGCAATTAATGGACAAATATCGTATTCCTACAGCAGAATATAAAGAAGTAAGTTCACGTAACGAGGCGTTGCAATATGTTGAAACTTGTGATTTACCAATCGTAATAAAGAAAGACGGTTTAGCAGCAGGTAAAGGGGTTATTATTGCTTTTACGAGAGAAGACGCATTAGATGGGGTCAAAAAAATTTATCAAGAAGAAAAAGGGAAAGTCGTTTTCGAAAGTTATTTAGAAGGAGAAGAGTTTTCTTTAATGACTTTTGTAAATGGAGATTATGCGGTTCCTTTCGACTGTATTGCTCAAGATCATAAGCGAGCATTTGATAATGATCAAGGACCAAATACTGGTGGGATGGGCGCATATTGCCCTGTACCCCACATTGATGCATCTGTTCTTGAACAAACCAATAAGGAGATTGCTCAACCTATTGCTAAAGCTATGGCACAAGAAGGTCATGACTTCTTCGGATTACTATATATTGGTGCAATTTTAACAAAAGATGGACCTAAAGTTATTGAATTTAATGCACGTTTTGGTGATCCTGAAGCACAAGTATTATTAACACGTTTAGAAAGTGACTTAATGCAACTCATTATCGATTTGGAAAATTGCCAACCCATTCATTTTAACTGGAAAGATGAAGCTGTTGTAGGAGTAATGCTAGCATCTAAAGGATACCCTGGTTCATATGAAAAAGGGCATGAAATAAGTGGTTTTAATCTAGATTCTCATTATTATGTGAGTGGATTAAAGAAAGAAGGTCAATGTTTTGTGAATTCTGGTGGAAGAGTTATCCTAGCTATAGGGGAAGGTCCAACAGTTGAAAAAGCACAAGCAAATGCATATGAACATGCACGACAAATAAAAAGTGATAATCTTTTTTATCGTAATGATATTGGGAATAAAGCCATCACTAAGTAAAATTGGTTGTTCAATTTGAAATAAAGTCCTTCGTTGATTGGATAAGATCAACGAAGGACATTTTTTATGATTTCTATTTACATTGGAATAAAATGAATATTTACTTTTAATTAAATATTTGGTGTATGATTATTAGTCTAATTGTCCAAAACGGACATCATGAATACCAGTAATTGGAAGGTATGATGATAAGACAAATGACAAAGTAATGATAATTAATATACAAGCAATAAATACGATATCTTTATATGAAAATGTTACCCGATAGTAGTATGTTCTCGGACCATCTTTAAAACCTTTAGACTCCATTGCAACTGAAAGTTGATGTGCACGTCGAATATTTTGACTTAATAAAGGTATGACTAAATGATTAAGACGCTTGATTCCTTTATAGTTAGATGCATCTATCATTTGATAACGCATTTTTAGGGAACGTCTTAATTGAATAAGAGAACTTATTATAAGTGGAACCATTCTAATCGCTGCCATAAAAGCATAAGCAAACTTTGGCTTTACCTTTAAATGTTGCATTAAACTATAAAAAATCATTACAATTTGTGAAGTCAATGCGATTAGTATACCAAACATTGAAACGGTAATTGTTCTCATAGATAGATGAAGACCTCGTACAATACTTTCTGTACTTATTTGCAAAATACCAAATTTTACAAGCATATGTTCTCCATCACCATATAAAATCATAAATAATGATGACATCAAGGCAAAGAGGGTTGTAACTAATATAAATATTGCCGTTATTTTAAATTCTGTACCGTTAAATAAAAGTAAGAACATAAACATTAATATGACGATATAAATCATAAAGTCGAAGTTATGGATAAATATAATGAAAAAGAATAATGCGATACCTAAAAGTAACTTAGTAATAATATTTACATCATCAACGAAGGTGTGGCGTTTTTTCCATCTTTCAAACAATGTGTTCACCTTCCATTTCTTTAAGACACCCATCTTCCACGCGTAATCGTCTTGTTGGATATCGTTTAATAATTTCTGGATCATGTGTCACCATGATAATTGTTTGACCTTGATTAACGCGTTCTTGAAATAACTTAATAAGTTGAAATGTATTATGACTATCTAGACCGAATGTTGGTTCATCTAGTAAAATAATCTCTGCCTTTGAACTTAATGCTGTTGCAACACTTAAACGACGCTTTTGACCTGTTGATATTTCAAAAGGATGATGATCCTTAACTTGATCTAAATGTAATAATTTTAACAGATCCATGGTTTCATCATTCGCATGCTTAGGATCTAAGTGATTATAATGAATATACACTTCATCATAAACAGAATTAGTAATAAATTGTAATTCAGGGTTCTGATATACCAAATACATATGCTTTGCCGCTTGTTTAATTTTAGATAATAATTGATCGCGATAAAACATGTCACCTTCATATTTAATCAGTTGTAACATAGCTTCTAGTAAAGAGGTTTTACCAGCACCATTTTTACCAGTGATTGTTAACCATTCACCTGAATACAGTTTAAGCTCCTTGGATGAAAAAAGTGTCTTTTTACCTCTAATAATTTGCCCGTCGTCAAAATGAAATAAGAGGTTCTTTGTTTGATTAGGTAATGGGATGGGGCGTGGTGCACTGTGCCATGCTCTAGGGTGCCAAACTCCATATTCAGTTAATAACGCTTCATAATGATCTAAGATTTGTTCTGGGGTGTCGTCAGCAACAATTTCACCATCATAATTTAATAACAACACGCGGTCAACATGTTGCCAAATATGTTCAACCTTATGCTCAACAATTAAAACTGTTTGATCTTTCCAAAGATTGATTAATTTCTTCCATAAATCTTCAGTTGCTTTCACGTCGAGCATTGCAGTAGGCTCATCTAAAAAAAGTGTCTTTGATTTTTGTAGTATTGTTTCAACAATAGCTAACTTCTGTTTCATGCCGCCACTTAGATTGTTGACATATGTTTTATGAGTAACATTAAGGTCTACAGACTTTAGTGCGTTTTCGATTTCTTGATCCATCTCACTTCTAGGAATATTTCTATTTTCTAAAACAAATGCAAGTTCTTCATATACTTTTGGCATACAAAATTGATTATCTGGATCTTGAAATATAACGCCACTATCATGATCAATATTCAATTCATCATATTTCATCGGAAGTTCAATTAAATTAGGTACTATTCCACTTAATACATTAAGTAATGTGCTTTTACCTGATCCGGAAGGACCGAGTAAAAGCACTTTTTCTTTATTTTTAATCTCAAGATTTAAGTTATCGAATATTTTCCTATCACCATTCGGATACTTTAAACGTAAATTTTTAACACGTAACAATTAAAAAATCCCCTTATAGGTTATCGTAATCTTGTTGTGATGCTGGTCTAAAGAATTTAGTTACACCGGTTTTATCTAATGCTTTGACAATCCAGTATGAAACTAAACCAGCTAATACAATTCCGCTAATTGAACGGAAAACTATAAATAGTAGTAAGTTCCATCCAGCAACTTCGTTTAAGTAACCATAGAAGTAATCCACTGGGAAAGAGATTAAAGCAGTTGCTAACCCAGCAAGCATTGCTACAGCAGCAGAACGTGATTTGTATTTAAAAATAGCAAATATAATTTCACAAGCCAATCCCTGTAATATCGCATATATGATAGTAGGTATATCAAATTTTCCCATAACAATCGTTTCACCAGCTCCAGCTGCGATTTCTGCTAATAATGCTATACCTGGCTTAGGAATGATTAAGTAACAAACGACTGCTGCCATAAACCATACACCATATGTAAGTTGTTCTAAGTGAATACCCGCAACTTGTACAATATTGTAAACAAACCACCATAAGTTATAAATGATGGCAAATACTACTGAAATTAAAACTGTCACAAGAATTTCAGATAGTTTCAAACCTTTTGACATAAAAAACATCCTCCTAAAAAACGCACAACCTTCTCTAGGAAAGTTGTGCGTCAGAAGTTACATCTAATCATAATCCGTTAGATTAGATGTATAACAACACTTTCCTACGCTAGTAACTAGCTAGATCAGGTTCGAAGGGTTTGAGGTTGGCCTCATCTCAGTAAAGAATACACCCCTAGTGCGTTCAATTATTTAATTAACTTAAATGTATGATTTTTATCATATATTGTCAAGGTTCTTTCGAGTATTGTTATTTAAATGAGAAATATATTTACTATTTTAGAGATGAATTGCAATAAATGTGTATCGAAGTAAAATTTATAGAATTAATGATTTAAATTTTTCTAACCAGTCTTTAATTTGATATTAAAAATAGCTAAATAAAAATGATTAGTATAGTTTTAAGTAAACTAAATTAAAAAATAACCAATTGTTTGTTTTATTACACAAAGAGGAGTAAAATACAATTGAAAGCGATATCATATAGATTTTCAAACTTTATCTAATTGGAGTGATGTTTCTATGTATTATACAAATAGTAATTATGAAGCGTTTGCTCGGCCTAAAAAACCTGAAAATGTTGATAATAAATCAGCCTATTTGATAGGGGCTGGATTAGCTTCTTTAGCTGCAGCATGTTTTTTAATTAGAGATGGACAAATGAAAGGCGAGAATATCCATATTTTAGAAGAGTTAGATATCTCAGGAGGAAGTTTAGATGGCATCAATATGGAGCATCATGGCTATGTAGTACGTGGTGGCAGAGAAATGGAAAATCATTTTGAATGCTTATGGGATTTATTCAGAAGTATACCATCACTTGAGCAAACTAATGCTTCTGTGTTAGACGAGTTTTATTGGTTAAATAAAGAAGACCCTAATTATTCTAAATGTAGAGCGATTGAAAGTGGAGGTAAGCGTATTGATACTGATGGTGATTTTACATTAACAAAAAAAGCAATTAAAGAAATTTTAAATTTATGTTTGATGAAAGAAGAAGATTTAGACGATGTTAAAATCACTGATGTCTTTTCAAGAGACTTTTTAAATTCTAATTTTTGGCTTTATTGGAAAACAATGTTTGCATTCGAGCCATGGCATTCAGCGATGGAGATGCGTAGATATCTTATGCGTTTTGTGCATCATATTGGTGGTTTAGCAGATTTTAGTGCATTAAAATTTACTAAGTATAATCAATATGAATCTTTAGTATTACCGATGATAGAATATCTAAAATCACATAGCGTGAACTTTGAATTTGGAGTACAAGTGAATAATATTTTAGTTGATGCAACACCATCTACTAAAATTGCTAGAGAAATCATTTTAACTAGAGATGATAAAGAAGAATCTATCCCGTTGACAGTTAATGACTTGGTATTTGTTACTAATGGAAGTATTACCGAAAGTTCAACCTATGGTGATAATGACCACCCTGCTCCTATAACACATTCTTTAGGTGGTAGTTGGACATTATGGAAAAACTTAGCTAATCAAAGTCCTGAATTCGGAAGACCTGAGAAATTCTGTGATCACATTCCAGCTAAAAGTTGGTTCGTATCAGCAACGGCAACAACAGATAATAAAAAAATAATCTCATATATCGAACAATTATGTAAAAGAGATGTTTTATCAGGTCGGACAGTCACAGGCGGTATCATTTCTGTCGCTAATTCGAGTTGGCAACTTAGTTTTACAGTGAACCGTCAGCAACAATTTAAGAAACAACCTAAAAATCAAGTTAGTGTATGGATTTACGCATTATACTCTGACGAAAAAGGAGACTTCATTAAAAAACCAATCACGGAATGTACTGGTAGTGAAATCTGTCAAGAATGGTTATATCATATGGGTGTTCCACAAGAGGAAATTGTTGAATTAGCTCAATCAGAATGTAACACGATTCCTGTTTATATGCCATATGTAACTGCATATTTCATGCCTAGAGCATACAAAGATCGACCGTTAGTAGTACCGAATGGCTCTAAAAATTTAGCATTTATTGGAAACTTTGCAGAAACAGCACGGGATACTGTATTCACTACAGAATATTCAGTTAGAACAGCTATGGAAGCTGTTTATCAATTATTGGATGTTGATAGAGGTGTACCTGAAGTTTATGCCTCTGAATTTGATGCACGCGTACTGATGGATGCATTTTATGAATTAAATGATCGTAAATCTTTACATGAACTTGTTAATAAAAACTTTATTAAAAGATCAGTATTAAATACAGTGCTGAAGAAAATACGTGGTACTTTCATTGAAGAATTGTTACGTAAACATAAATTACTATAGTGTAATTAAATGATAAATATAACTGTCGTCCAAGATTAGAATTTTGGCGACAGTTTTTTCTATCATTGATATTAATAATGATTTAAGAGCTATGACGCAAATCTTTCGAAAAAGTAGTCGTAAAATTGTTGTGTAATTTCTTTTGGATAAATAAATATTCTGCTGAATTTTACATAAATGTCAACTGTGAAATAAAAAAGGTTAAATAATAACGTAGATTTGTATTAAAAGAAATTATTATAATGATAATCATAGATGAACGCCTTTATTAGTACAGAAAAAAGACAATTTCTATCAAAAATTTTAATAGAAATTGTCTTTTTATATTACTTATGAACTCAATGATTCAACGATTTAAATGCTAATAGATCATCTTATTATCTAGCATAAACACTTATATCATTAGTGAAATTAATCTAGTGTATCTTGAATATCTTTCTTTGTTTGTTCGATATCATCTGTTTTTTCTTCGTTTTGTTCTTTAAGTTTTTCTTCTACTTCTTTGGCTTTTTCTGCTGATTTTTTTTCGAATTCTTTATTTGTCATAAAAATTCACCTCTTTAATAGGATTTCTGTTTACACAAATGTTTTACCCCGTTATTCTATTAATAAACGTTTGTAGGACTATAGATGTATTTCATGATATTTTAAAGACAATTAAACGATCTTCATATATAATAATTTTGAGGTGAACAGTATGTCTTTTCTTAGGAAACACACCGAAATTATATTTAGTTATATCATCGGTATCGTTTCACTTTTTACAGGTCTCATTATTTTTATTAACTTACCTTTAATCAAACAATTTAAAGGTGACAAAAAGGTTGATACGCATGTGCATAACGTATGGGAATTCCTAAATGCCTTTTTTGCCGAGATTATAAAAGTGATGAGTAAATTTATTGGTGGCTTTCCAATTACAAGTGCCATAGTAATCATCGTATTTGGTATTCTAGTGATGCTGTTAGGTCACACTTTATTTAGAACTATTAAATACGATTATGACATTTCAATTTTCTTTTTAGTTATTGGCATTATGTACTTTATCATTACATTATTGCTAATGACACAAGTGTATGGCTTTTTTGCTATCGTCTTTATTATTCCTTTTACAGTTCATATTGGTTACATAGTTTATAAAGATGAGTTAAACCAAGACAATCGAAAGAACCATTATATGTGGATTATTGTAACTTATGGAATGAGTTATCTTATTACCCAAATTTCGCTATATGGACGTATTGACGCAAATGAAATTGAATCAATTGATATTTTAAGTGTAAATACATTCTTCATTATTATGTGGTTATTAGGTCAGATGGCTATATGGAATTTCTTATTCCTAAGACGTTCATTACCACTCACTAAAGAAGAATTAGGCGAAGAGGAACCTGAACTTTCAAGAACTAATAAAGGCAATGTATCTAATCAAACTAAAGTTCACTTAAAACAACTACAAAATAAGACAACCGAGTATGCACGTAAGACTAGAAGAAGTGTTGATTTAGATAAAATTAGAGCCAAAAGGGACAAATTTAAGCAAAAAATTAACAGCATAGTAGATATACAAGAGGACGATATTCCAAATTGGATGAAAAAACCTAAATGGGTTAAACCTATGTATGTTCAATTGTTTTGTGGTGTAATTATTCTGTTTTTTGCTTTTCTAGAATTTAATAATAGAAACGCATTATTCTTAACTGGTGAATGGGAGTTATCACAAACGCAATATGTAGTTGAGTGGGTAACATTATTATTGCTACTTTTCATTATTATTATTTATATTGCAACTACATTAACTTATTATTTAAGGGATAAATATTATTATTTACAACTCTTTATGGGCAGTATTTTATTCTTTAAATTTCTTACAGAATTTATCAATATTATGGTACATGGATTATTATTATCAATTTTCATTACGCCAATCTTATTATTAATGCTTATTGCAATGATTGTTGCTTATTCTTTACAGTTGAGAGAAAAATAAATAGGTTAAATTTGATTTATAACAACTAATCATTGGTGAAAATACTTAACTTTTCAAATCAATAATTGTATTTATCTAACTTTATATTCAATGACCAGTAAGAAATATCACAGAAAGGTTTCTATGTGAGCAATACATTTCATGGGTGGGATAGTGAATTCAGAATGAATTTCGTCCCACTCTTTTTCTGTGTGATTCACTAAAGTTATTTGTTAAAATGATGTTGAAATTATATGGTGTTAACTGATTTACGAAACAAAATTATCATAACTAACAGTGATAAAAATTAAGAGAGGTATTCATTTATGAAACTTGCTACGCTAAATAAAGGCAAAGAAACAAAGTATTTAAACCACTATCCATTAATAGATGAAGAAGATTTATTTGAACATGATCATCTTAAAGAAGGTGATTTGATAACACTGGTGACAGAGCAACAACAATATATAGCTACTGGATATATTGGAAGACAACATAAAGGATTAGGATGGGTATTGAGTTATAATCAAAATGAAGAGATTAACACTTTGTTTTTTAAACGTTTATTTGAAGCTGCATTAGAAGAGCGACAATACTATTTCAACATAGAAGGTACAAATGCATTTAGATTATTTAATGCTGAAGGTGACGGTGTAGGTGGCCTGACAATTGATAATTATAACGGACATCTTTTAATTCAATGGTATTCGAAAGGAATATATAAATTTAGATTTCCTATCTTAGAAGCAATCAAAGAGGTATATGAATACACTTCAATTTTTGAGAAAATGCGTTTTAAAGGTACTTCCTACACTGGTGGCTTTGTAGAAGGTAATGCTCCTGAATTTCCTATCGTTGTAGAAGAAAATTTTACCTTTTATAATGTAGACCTAAACGATGGTCTTATGACTGGTATATTTTTAGATCAAAAAGAAGTTAGAAAAAAATTAAGAGATCAGTTTTCAGAAAGACGACACGTACTTAACTTATTCAGTTACACTGGAGCGTTTTCAGTAATAGCAGCTGAAAATGCAAACTCAACAACAAGTGTAGACTTAGCAAATCGCTCTAGAGGGCTAACTGAAGAAAATTTTGGTTTAAATGGTATTAATCCTAAATCTCAATATATTTATGTTATGGATACGTTTGATTTTTATAATTATGCAGGACGACATGGACATCAATACGATACAATTGTTATTGATCCACCTAGCTTTGCGAGAAATAAGAAAAAAACATTCTCTGTTCAAAAAGATTATAATTTATTAATTGAAGGAGCCCTTAACATTTTATCGCCAGGAGGTACATTACTATTATGTACGAATTCAAGTGCATTTTCTCTTAAGGCATTTAAAAACGTAATAAAGAAAACATTAGCCCAAAATAATATTGTATATGAAATAAATGAAGTAATGGGGTTACCTAAAGATTTTAAAACTCATCCTCACTACAAACCTTCAAAATATTTAAAAGCAGTATTTGTAACAATAAAACATTAATTTTCTATAAATATGGGTATAAATCACTGTTGAAGTTTTATTTGAAAGGATGTCATTATATGGGAATTAGAAGTAAACTAACTAATAATATTACAAATAAAGTAGGGAACTCATTATTGAACATAGAGGAAATTAAAGAGAAAGGTGATTTGCCAACTACACAGGAAGAACTTAGACAACGCAGAGAAAGAGCTGAAACTCTAGTTAAAAAGAAATCGCTACTTTCCTCCGGTGCTAGTATTGTCCCTATTCCAGGACTTGATTTTGGAGTAGATCTTAAATTAATGAGAGATATTATAGAGGATGTAAATAAAATTTATGGTTTAGATCACGATCAAGTTAATTCATTGAGTGATCAAGTGAAAGAAAGAATTATGTCTGCAGCGGCAATTCAAGGAAGTCAATTTATTGGACGTAAGGTATCTGAGGCGTTGCTTAAAGTTGTGATTAAAGATGTAGCTAAACGAGCAGCTGCCAAACAAACAAAATGGTTCCCGTTTGTTGGGCAAGCTGTATCTGCATCCATTAGCTATTATTTTATGAGCAAATTAGGTAAAGATCATATTAATAAATGTGAAAAAGTTATCAATAACTTATAGAAGTGTTATAATCGTCTCGAGGTGCAAAATTTATATGTTGAAAACGATTTTAAACGAATTGAATTTAGCTATAGGTTTTGGTAAAGTTAAGTTGTAAATATTTTGTTAGATTGTAATAATATTGAAGATTCTAACTGTACAAAGGAGAGTTTAATATGGAACAAAAATCATATGTAATCACAGACGAAACAGGGATTCATGCTCGCCCTGCTACAATGCTAGTACAAACTGCATCAAAATTTGATTCAGATATTCAATTAGAATATAACGGGAAGAAAGTTAATTTAAAATCAATCATGGGTGTAATGAGCTTAGGTGTAGGTAAAGATGCTGAAATAACTATTTATGCTGACGGTAGCGATGAAACTGACGCAATTCAATCTATCACTGATGTCTTATCAAAAGAAGGTTTAGCTGAATAATTATGTCTAAATTAATTAAAGGGATTGCTGCATCAGATGGTGTGGCAATCGCAAAAGCTTACTTAATTGTAGAGCCAGACTTATCCTATGACAGTAACGAAAAAGTTACTGACATAGAAAGTGAAGTTGAAAAGTTTAATGACGCTATCGAAGCTTCAAAAATCGAATTAACTAAAATAAGAAATAATGCCGAAGCTCAATTAGGTGCTGATAAAGCAGCGATTTTTGATGCACATTTACTTGTTTTAGATGATCCAGAATTAATACAACCCATTCAAGACAAAATTAGAAATGACAAAGTCAATGCTGCAACTGGTTTGGATGAAGTAACGACACAATTTATTTCTATTTTTGAGTCAATGGATAATGAATACATGAAAGAACGTGCAGCTGATATCAGAGATGTTTCTAAACGTGTATTGGCTCATATTCTAGGTGTAGATTTACCTAATCCTAGTTTAATCAATGAAAGTGCTGTCATTGTAGGTAATGACCTCACACCTTCAGATACAGCACAGTTAAATAAAGAATTTGTTCAAGGTTTTGTAACTAATATCGGTGGTAGAACAAGCCACTCTGCAATTATGAGTCGTTCATTAGAGATTGCAGCTGTTGTCGGTACTAAATCTATCACTGAAGAAGTTAAACAAGGTGATATGATTATTGTAGATGGTATGTCCGGAGATGTTATCATAGATCCTACAGAAGATGAGTTAATTGCTTATCAAAATAAACGTGAGCGTTTCTTTGAAGATAAGAAAGAACTTCAAAAATTGCGCGATGCTGATACAGTAACAGTTGACGGTGTTCATGCTGAACTAGCTGCTAATATTGGTACTCCAGATGACTTATCAGGAGTTATTGATAACGGTGCACAAGGGATAGGTTTATACCGTACAGAATTCTTGTACATGGGTAGAGATCAAATGCCTACTGAGGAAGAACAATTCGAGGCTTATAAAAAGGTACTTGAAACTATGGACGGTAAACGTGTAGTTGTACGTACTTTAGATATTGGCGGAGATAAGGAGCTTCCATACTTAGATTTGCCTAAAGAAATGAATCCATTCTTAGGTTATCGTGCGATACGTTTATGTTTAGCACAGCCGGAAATCTTTAGACCACAATTACGTGCATTACTACGTGCTTCAGTCTATGGGAAATTGAATATTATGTTCCCAATGGTAGCAACAATTAAAGAATTCCGTGACGCTAAATCAATGCTTCTTGAAGAGAAAGAAAATCTTCTTCGCGAAGGTTACGAAGTTTCAGATGATATTGAATTAGGTATTATGGTTGAAATTCCAGCTACCGCGGCACTTGCTGATGTATTTGCTAAAGAAGTAGATTTCTTTAGTATAGGAACGAATGACTTAATTCAATACACATTAGCTGCTGACCGTATGTCTGAACGAGTTTCATACTTATATCAACCATATAATCCTTCAATTTTACGATTAGTTAAACAAGTTATTGAAGCTTCTCATAAAGAAGGTAAATGGACTGGTATGTGTGGTGAAATGGCTGGAGATCAAACAGCTGTGCCTTTATTATTAGGTTTAGGTTTAGATGAGTTCTCAATGAGTGCGACTTCTATCCTAAAAGCTAGAAGACAAATCAATGGTTTAAGTAAAAATGAAATGGCTGAACTCGCTAATAGAGCTGTTGAATGCTCAACGCAAGAGGAAGTCGTTGATTTAGTTAACCAATTAGCTAAATAATTGACTTTAAAAAGAATAATTTAAGAGTCTAGGACATAAAGTTCTTAGACTAGAAAAAGACAATTTCTATTGAAATAATATAGAAATTGTCTTTTTATAATTGTTTAAATTATATTCGTTTGTTGAATTGCTATTTTTCTACAAAATATGTTCTGGAATATTTTTATTTTTTGTTAATATA